>Ga0099364_10006848_pt1 | contig 16470 bp, 8 predicted proteins | sample TergutTh196P3_FD_73070 | JGI IMG/M metagenome (GOLD analysis project Ga0099364, IMG submission 73070) | Microcerotermes parvus P3 segment gut microbial communities from Pointe-Noire, Republic of the Congo - Th196 P3 | ecosystem: Host-associated > Arthropoda: Insects > Digestive system > Gut ... | reverse complement strand
GACCCGCAATCCCCTATGCAATGCAAAAGATATGCAAGCCGGAATCCATAAATTCGCTCAAACATGCAGGGGATTGCGGCTCGGAGGCCGCAATGACGCATGTTTCTAGCACGGTCTGACCTGTAACCATAAAAAAAGCGACGCACCGAATCGGGTGAGTCGTTTTTTTCATGGTTAGCCGATGAAAATACTGGTCGGAGTGGTGAGACTCGAACTCACGGCCTCATGCTCCCAAAGCACGCACGCTACCAACTGCGCCACACCCCGATATTAAACAATTAACAATTAACAATTAACAATTAACAATTAACACGCATTATACATCGCTGCACGCGGGTTTGCAAGATTTTTTTTTGCTCTCTCCACTCCTCTGTCCTCTTGTCACCGGTCGTAACAGTTCACGGGGTAGCCAGAAACAGGCGTGCCCAGCGACTGCCGTGAGGGAAATCCGGTTTTATCCCGGAACTCACCGAACAAAAGGCGCATAATACGCCTGTTTCTGGCGGGGTATGAACAGTAATCACTGGTCAGCCTTTCCCCTCTCCTGCAGTGCGTTGTCCCTTTCGGTCGTCTTGATCAGCGCTTTGTAGAACTCTGCGTCTATTTGTCCGAGCGCACCGTCGTGTATCCTGAACCGCCAGTTGCCGTCAGGCGTGCCGGGTATGTTGGTGCGCGTATCCGCGCCGTAGCCAAGCAAATCTTGAATCGGAACTACAGCAAGCGACGCTCCTGTAATGAACAGCGAACGGATCCAAGCCTTCATTATCGAACTGTTCGGACCGCCTTTTGTCCAGTCTCCCTCGTACCCGATGTAGAACAGCGCGCGTTCGCGATCCTCCGGGGACAGTTCGAATAACCACGCGAGCATGGTAGTATTGTCATGCGTTCCTGTATATGCAACGCAGTCTTCTGTGATACTGTGGGGCAGGTGCTTTTCGTCGCCCAGAAACCCAAACTGTATGACACGCATCCCCCGGTATCCCGAGTCCTTGAGCAGTTTTTCCACATTGCCGTGGGTATCCCCCAGATCCTCAGCCACCAACGGCAGGTCTGCATTGCCCAGCGATGTCTCAACCGCTTTGAAAAGCGCTATCCCAGGTCCGTTTACCCACTCGCCGAATGTCGCATTCGGGGCTTCCGCTGGTATCCGCCAGTAGCTTTCAAAGCCTCGGAAGTGGTCGATCCTGACGAAGTCGTACCGTTTTATCGCCGCTTTTATCCGTCGGACCCACCATTTGTAACTGTTCTTTTTCATCAGTTTCCAGTTATAAATCGGGTTGCCCCAGTGCTGGCCCAGCGGGCTGAAATAATCAGGCGGCGCGCCGGCCACGGCAAGAAAATTACCATCCTCATCTGCATCGAACAGATTCCGCGAGTTCCACACCTCCACGCTGTCCTCTGAGACATAGAAAGGCATGTCGCCTATGATGGAAACATCCTTGGAGGCGGCGTATTCTTTGAGTTCCTGCCACTGAACGTGGAAAAGCCACTGGATGAACTTAAATAAGCCAAACTCCCCCCGGAGCTCCTCTTTTGCTTTTTTGATCGCGTCCGAATCATGGCTGCGCAAGCCAACATCGGGCCACTCGTACCACGACTTCTCATCATAGCGGTGCTTGATCGCCATATACAGCGCATATGAATTAAGCCAAGAGGGGTTGAATTTTCTAAACTCCGTGAGCAGAAGCGTTTTCTCCGCCTCATTACTCGCGGCGGCAGAGACATCATCGGTTGCCGCAAATCTTTCGTACGCTGTTCTGAGAAGACTCCATTGTTTTTCCCTGACAACTTCGTAGTTAACGAAATCCTCGCTGGTCCCCAAAATACGCTCCGATAGTTCTCCATCGGTTATAAGGCCCATATCGAGCAGCATCCTTGGATCTATCAGCATGGGCTCTCCCGCAAATGCCGAAATGCATTTATACGGCGAAAAACTCACGCTTGTGTGCTCCACCGGCAGTACCTGCCAAGCGTGAAATCCTGCTGCGCTCAGAAAATCGATGAATTCCTTTGCTTCAGCGCCAAGCACCCCGATGCCGAACGGCCCGTGGAGCATCGTCACAGGCAGCAAAACCCCTGCCGACCTCGGGTATTTATGTATTGCTTTCGTTTTTTCCATATGTTTCTCCTAACGTGGACGCGAAATGTGCGCCCTTACATTGGTGTTCGGACGGCCAAAGGCCGCCCCTACACGGACACACGCCCCTACGTGATTTTCCAAATTTCTTCGGCATATCTTTTTATCGTTTCATCGCTTGCGAACCTGCCGGAGTGCGCAATGTTCATGGCCGACATATGCGACCAGTTTTCTTTATCTCTGTAAAGGCGATCCGCCATCTCTTGTGCTTCGATGTATGCGTCAAAATCCTTCATTACAAAGAACTGGTCGTTATGCGATGTGAGCGAATCGTAGATATTGGGAAACTGAGCCAGACCCACTTTATGCGGGCTTGAGTTGATGACATCATACACTATGCGCCGCAAATGCTCATGATCGTTTAAAAAGTCGCGGCTGTAGTAGCTGTGATTACGCCGCAGTTCAAGCACCTCGGGAACAGTCAGCCCGAACGGGATGTAATTACCTTCGCCGACAGCCTCAAAAATCTCAATATTGGCGCCATCATGCGTACCTATTGTGATCGCGCCGTTCATCATGAACTTCATGTTTCCGGTTCCGGATGCCTCCATGCTGGCAGTCGATATCTGTTCGCTCAAGTCGGATGCAGGGAAAATGCTTTCGGCGAGTGACACTCGGTAGTTTTCCAGAAACACGACTTTTAGGAGGCCTTTGACCCGCGGGTCGTTGTTTACTCCGTCTGCCACCACAGAAATGAGCTTGATTATCTCCTTTGCAAAATGATAGCTGGGCGCAGCCTTTCCCGCTGTGATGAATGTCCTCGGGACTATATCGATATTCGGGTTATCAAGAATGGCGTAATAAAGATCAATTATATTCAACAGCAGAAGCAGCTGGCGTTTGTACGCATGTATTCTCTTGACCTGCACGTCGAATATGGAGTCCGGGTTTAGCGTTACCCCGTTGCTGTCATATATTATTTTCGCCAGCCTGAGTTTATTCTCGCGCTTGATATCACGAAGCTTTTCCAAAAACGCGCTGTCCCGCACCGCTCCTACTTCGTCAAGCCTAGATAGCTGCAGCGGCTCTTTTATCCAGCCATCGCCGATGGAACTTGAGATAAGACTTGCCAGGCTTGGATTAGCCATCTGCAACCATCGCCTATGGGTTATGCCATTTGTTTTATTGTTAAAACTATCCGGATAAATATCGTAGAAGTCTTTGAACAGCTCATGCTTGAGCAACTCGCTGTGTACCTTGGCGACGCCGTTTATGGCGTGGCTTCCGACTATCGCGAGATATGCCATCGAAATATTCCCGTTGGATATAATCGCCATCCTCGATACCCTGTCGTAATCGCCTTTATACCTTTCGCTGAGCATATTGCAAAAACGCGCATTGATCTCGCGCACTATCATGAATATCCTTGGCAGAAGCCTTGAAAACACCTCCACAGGCCAGCTCTCCAGTGCTTCCGGAAGTATTGTATGGTTCGTATACGATATCGTCTTGACAGTGATATCCCACGCTGCGTCCCAGCCCAGCCCCTCCTCGTCCATCAATATCCTCATAAGCTCAGGAACCGCAAGCGCCGGATGTGTATCGTTTATATGGATTGCTACATACTCGGGCAGCTTCCTGATGGTGCCGTAATGACGTTTGAAATGCTCGATAATGCTCTGAACACCAGCTGAGACAAAGAAATACTGCTGTTTGAGCCTTAACATCCTGTTTTGGTAGTTTGAATCGTCGGGATACAGAACCTCAGATATCGCCTCGGCGGAGTATTTTCGCGAGACAGCGTTTAGGTAGTCCCCGCCGGAGAACGCGCCAAAGTCGAACTGCTGTGTAGATTCCGCACTCCATAGCCTAAGCGTGTTGACGCTTCCATCATCGCCTCCGGGTATAGGCACATCGTATGGCACTGCGACGACCGGTTCGAAATTCTCATGATAAAACCAGCGTCTGCCGCCCCTGATCTCTTCGCTTATGTCCCCGAAGAATTTGACGAGCTTTGCCTTGTTCGACTTTTTTATCTCCCAGACCACTTCGTTCCGAAGCCAATTGTCGGGCAGTTCGACTTGGTATCCGTCCACGATCCTCTGCTCGAATAATCCGTGCTTATATCTGATGCTGCAGCCATTGCCGGGCAATCCCAGAAATGCCAGAGAGTCCATGAAGCAGGCTGCCAGCCTGCCGAGGCCACCGTTTCCAAGGCCCGGGTCAAGTTCGACATCGTATATCGCGCTTGGATCAAATCCAAAAGCCTTCATCGTGTCATTGCATATCTCGCGCAGACCGAGCGCCGTCAGGTTTCTTTCCAGCATTCTCCCAAGTAAAAACTCAAGGGAGAAGTAATACACCTGCTTTTTTTTGCCTTTCTTGTATGTGTCCGCCGCTGTTTGAACCCAGCGCTTCATTATCTGATCCTTTATTAGATATGCAAGCGCTGTATAACAATCCTCCGGCGTTGCATCTTCTATGGATATGCCGCGCGTCACCTCAAGTTTGTCAATAAAAAGCAGGGAAAAAACATCTTTGTCCTTTAAGTCCATATAATTAAGTCCCTTTCCCAAGCGGCCTGCGGCCACAAGTTATCAGTTGTCAGTTTTCAGTTATCAGCAGACGTGAGAGCGAAGTCCTTGCTTAAATGGGGAGGGCGTTAGCGGAACAAAGCGGGCTCTCCGGCCTGTACAGTTAAAACATCCTCGTGTTCGCCATTTAGTATATCATAATTAAATCCGTCCGCATTAAGAATCCTGTCGCTGTCCGTTGTGTTTACAGCTACTAATACCCGCTCCCGGCCTTCGCCGCGTATGAATGCAAAAACTCCGTTCCGAGCTTCAACAAGGGTGTATTTGCCGGCGGCAAAACAGTTATATTCTTTACGCAGCTTGCTGAGCATCAGATACCAATCAAGAATTTCTTTGTCCTCGCTGCCCCACGGGTAGCAGCGCCTGTTAAACGGGTCTGCGCATCCTGTCATCCCTGCCTCGTCTCCATAATAGACGCATGGCACGCCCGGAAGCGTGAATTGCAGTGTCGATGCCAGCTTGAGCCGCTGTTTTGCAACCCGTAACTGCGCTTTAGTAAGGCGGAAGCTCTCCATCGCCGGCTTATTATCCGGCAGCTCCGCATCGCTTATTGCCGTCAATATGCGTACTGTGTCATGCGTTCCCAGTATGTTCATAAGAGAGTTACAGACATATGCGGGATAGTTCCGGCTTTGCGCCGCAACGGTTGATTCTATATGCCCTGCCTGCCCGTATTTCACAAAGTCAATAATAGCGTCCCGGAGCGGGTAGTTTGTTACGCTGTCAAGCTGTCCGCCCTGGAAATATCTCCGGCGTACATCATATGCGATTTTATTTGACGCATCTTCCCATACTTCCCCTACTATCAGAGCTTCGCTGTTCTCCCGCTTTATAGCTTGGCACAGCGGATCCAAAAATATGTCCGGCAATTCATCTACAACATCGAGCCGCCACCCGCAGACACCCATTTTTGTCCATTTTGCGATTACGCCGTCCTGTGCGCATATGTGATCCCTGTAGCTTTCATTGCTTTTTTTTACAGCAGGCAGAAGCTCAATCCCCCACCATGCATCGTAATTTCCGTCCCCGTGGAAGCTGAACCAGTCGTAATACGGCGAATGTTCGCCCTGATATGCCCCGATGGAGTCGTATGTGCCGAATTTATTGAAGTATCTGCTGTCGATACCCACATGGTTGAACACCCCGTCGAGTATGACCTTTATGCCGCGATCATCCGCTTTTTCGCATAATTGCCTTAGGGCTTCATCCCCGCCGAACGCAGGATCAATGCTCATGTAGTCGCCCGTGTCGTATTTATGGTTTGACGCGGCATCAAAAACCGGGCTTAGATATATGCACGTCACTCCCAGTTTTTCAAGGTATGGCAGTTTATCGATTATACCATATAAATCCCCGCCGAAAAAGTCATTATTTTTTACTATACCTTTTTCGTCCGGCAGATAATGCGGGCAGCCTCCCCAATCCGGTCTGTACTCGGCGCCCGGGCGCAACCGCAAATCTCCGCCTTGCCTGAATCTGTCAACGAATATATGGTATATTAAGCCGCCTTGAATCCAATTTGGAGTGACAGCGGCAGGGGCGCTTACTGTAATCTGAAACGAGCCTCCCGGGTGCTCCGGAACAGAAGCTGTAGAGTCGTCAGGTTTGTCTATCAGGAAAGAATACCAATAAAGTCCCGGCGTTTCAAACATTAGTTCGCATTTATATACATCATAAGACCCGGATACACATTCGAAATGCATGTCCGTTTCCACTGCTTTACCGCCATCCGGATACAGGCAGACCCGCGCTCCTTTGTATGTTCCGCGTTGCAGCTTTATGTTGAGTTCCAGCAGTCCCGGCGTTTCTATCGCTCCTGCGGGGTATCTGTAAAGTTCATCGTTTTCATCAAAAATGTACATATATTGTCCTTCAATCCCTGCGAATGGCCGATGGCCGCCACTACATCTGTCCTGTTGACCTATGTCCCATTGCGGACGGCCAAAGGCCGCCACTACATTTGCGGACAGCCGATGGCCATCCCTACATTGCGGGACGAGGTGGACATCGTTCCCTACTTAGCACCCATATCCCTGTATAGGCCGGCATAGGCTTTGGCTGAATTGTCCCAGCTGAAGTCATAGCTCATCGATTCGCGTATTAGGTTTTTCCAATCATCCTCGTGGTAAGTATAAAGATTAAGCGCCTGCGATATCGTGTCCAAAAGCTCTCCGGCATTATAATCTTCAAACACAAATCCATTGCCTTTGCCTAAGCGGCAGTCGCGTATCGTATCCCCAAGACCACCCGTTTTTCTTACAACCGGAATCGTTCCATAACGGCAAGCGATCATCTGTGCCAGTCCGCAAGGCTCGCTGCGCGACGGCATAAGCATAATGTCAGCGCCCGCATATATTTTGCTGGCAATTTCCGGGTTAAACGCTATGCTGACACCTATTTTATCGGTATGTTGCAACGCCTTCTCTTCAAAAAACAACTCAAAATCGTGGTCGCCCGTACCCAGCAATAAAAACTGTATGTCAAGCTTGAGAAAGTCGTCCATCATATATGTGATTAGGTCGATCCCCTTGTGTGAAACAAGCCGGGAAACTACGCATATCAGCATCGTGCGAGGAGCATTCGGCAATCCGAAAAGGGTTTGCAGCGCCTCCTTATTGACGGCCTTGTTCTCAATAGTGTCTGCCGTGTAATTCATCTCGATCATCGGGTCTGTCGCCGGATCATTAGCCGCTACGTCAATACCGTTTATTATCCCGCTAAGCTTATATGCATTTTCAGCAAGTATTGAGTCAAGTCCATATCCTCCGCCTGATTGTATTTCTTTTGCATATGACGGGCTGACTGTCGTGAGTTTGTCTGCACAGACGACGGCTCCCTTTAGAAGGTTTATGCACCAGTCATATTCAACCAGGCTTATTTCCTCCTCCCATAGATCGAATATGTCGGCAAATGTTTCACGCGAATATTTTCCTTGGTATTCCAAGTTGTGAATAGTGAATACCGACTTAATATTCTTGTATTTCCCCGCATAACGTGTTTTCAGATAGACAGGAACAAGCGCAGTCTGCCAGTCATGCGCATGTATTATGTCAGGTGTGTATCCGGTTATTTCCATAACCGAAAATACCGCCTTTGAGAAATAGGCAAATCTCTCCCCATCGTCGTAGTAGCCGTATGCGCTTTCACGCCCAAAAAAGAACCGGTTGTCAACAAAATAATATGTTACACCGTTTTGCTCAAGTTCAAAAACACCGCAGTATAGATCACGCCACGCCAGCTTAACCGTCGTCTCACCTAAAAACTTCATTTGCGGTTCATACTTATCCCTAAACTGCGAGTAAAGCGGCGCCACGACACGGATGTCCAGCATCTTGTCATTCTCAGCCAGCGCCATCGCCAGCGCTCCTGCCACCTGACCCATGCCGCCGGTCGCAATAAACGGAACCACCTCGGAAACCGCGCCGAGTATCTTCAGTTTTTTGTCAGTTTTCCCCATAAATATCGCACCCCCTTTTTCTAAATAATCCTAGCTCTTTCAATATACACAGGGTAGCTGTTGCTGCCCATCATGCTCCTATATTCCGAAATCATGACCCCGCGGTCTGTTATGACACAATCAAGCATTGTGTTTCTCTCTATCAGCGTTTCATCTTGCAATATGCAATTCTTGACGACCGCGCCTTCCCTAATTCTGACGTTCCTGCAAACAATGCTGTTTATCACCGTGCCGTCTATCTGACAGCCATCGGCAATAATGGAATTTTTGATTTCCGCTTGCTTACCATATTTTGCAGGCAGCGAATCTCTGCGGTTAGTAAAAATTCGCCTGCCCTCGAAGTCGAATAGGGCGTCGCGGTTTTTTGCTTCAAGCATTTCCATATTGTGGTTAAAAAATGTTTCTATAGAGCTTATGTGTGATGTATAACCCGTAAATTCAAATACCCTGACATTCAATCTTTCCAGAGCGTTTGCAAGCAGTATGCGTGAAAACCTAAGCATCCCGCAGTTCTTTTCGTCGGCTGTGAGATGTATGAAGAAACCTTTTCGCATGACATAAGCACCCAATGAAACATTTTGTTTTTCAGTTGAATATGTTGCGCGGTTGACGCCGTATATGCGCCCGTTTTCAGAAATGTCGAATACTACAGCGTTCTCTCGCTCGCCCGGGGCAATCACTTTCTTAGTATATATCGCGGTTATGTCAGCACCGCTTTTTTTATGATTCTCGATCGCCACACGGTAGTCCATATTGTATACCACGCTGCTGTCCACTAAGACAATATACTCATCTTTCACTTCCATAATGTATTCCGCAGCCCTCCGAAGCGGGCCGTCGAGTTCGCTGTTGACGCTTTGCCGTTCGTCTGCCAGATATGGCGGGAAAAACGTAACTCCCCCGGATTTGCGGGCGAGATCCCATTCCTTGCCCATACCTATGTGGCTTATCAGCGACTGGTAGTGGCTGTTGAGGATCATACCAATGGTATATATCTTCGAGTTGACCATATTTGAAAGCATAAAGTCGACTAGGCGGTATCTTCCGGCAAAGCGAGAGGCCGAAAGTGTTCTGATCTTACTGCCATCGCAAGCGCGGTCAGGATGCGGATCGGAAAGACACAAACCTGTATACATGACTCAGTACCTCCTGTTATTTGTTACTTGTTACTTGTTATCTGTTAAACCACGCTTCCTCGCTCATATACGGACAACTTGCCCCCATTCTCGCGCGGCGTTCCAACTATGACGCCCTCGCGTATGACTGTGTTTTCGTCGAGAATTGCGTAATTAACTACGGCATTTTTGCATATTCGAGCGTCTTCCATTATGACGCTGTCCCTGACTATCGCGCCTTCTTCTATGACGACGCCTACTGATAATATGCTGTTTTCGACGCTGCCGAATATTTCGCAGCCTTCTGTGATCAATGTGTTTTTTATACTGCCGCTTGGCGCAATAAAGTGAGGCGGCCTCCCTGCTGCTCTTGATAGTATGTGCCATCCTTCAAGGCCAAGGTGCATATCGTCCAGCAAATCCATGTTAGCCTGCCAAAGGCTCTCCTCCGTCCCGACATCCTTCCAGTACCCGTCGAAACGGTAGGCGTACATTCTTTTTTCTTCCCGCAGCATGGTTGGGATGATATCTTTCCCAAAATCGTGAGATGATTCAGGGTTTTTCTCATCCTCGTACAGATACTCACTCAAAACCTTCCAGTTGAAAATATAGATGCCCATTGACGCAAGATTACTTTTCGGCTCCTCCGGCTTCTCCTCAAACGTAACTATGCTATCATCCGCATCGGTGCTCATTATTCCGAAGCGGTTAGCGTCTTTTAGCGGAACCTCGATGACAGCGATAGTGCAGTCAGCGCTGACATTTTTATGGTAATCAAGCATGGCCGAATAATCCATTTTGTATACGTGATCGCCGGCCAGCACCAATAGATATTCCGGCTTAAAAGATTCAATATAGTCCTGGTTTTGGTATACCGCGTTTGCAGTCCCGCTGTACCATGCGGTGCTGCCGGGTTTGCTGTGCGGCGGCAGTATCGACACTCCCCCATTGAGCGTATCAAGATCCCAGTGCTGCCCTTTTCCTATGTAGTCATGCAGAAGTAGTGGCTGATATTGAGTCATTACGCCAACAGTGTCAATGCCCGAACGTACGCAGTTTGTCAGCGGAAAGTCGATGATCTTGTATTTTCCGCCAAAAGTGACGGCGGGTTTCGCTATCTGCTCAGTCAGTGATTTTAACCGGGATCCTCTTCCCCCAGCAAGAAGCATCGCAATGCATTCCTTGCGCTCTATTATACCCATTTTTCATCTTCACCCCTTCATAAAACATATCGTAGCCAGCGGCGGCACTGTCAGACTCATGCTCTGATTAAACCCGTGCATTTCGATATCGTCCGTATTTACTTCATTATTCACATTTCCCCAACCGCCGTATTCCTGTAAATCGGAGTTGAACACCTCCTTGTATGTACCGCTTTCCGGAACGCCGATACGGTATGAGTGCCTCGTCATAGGCGCGAAGTTTATCAAAACGACGATGCTTTCGCCCTTCTTATCCGTTCTTGTGAAAGAAATAATATTCTGGCTCCTGTCGCTGTCACATATCCACCTGAACCCTTCCCATGAGTAATCAATCTCCCACAGCGCCGGAGTCGCCAGATAGAACGCGCCCAGCTCCTGCGTAAAGCGCTTTAGATTGCTGTGCATCGGATAATCCAACAATAGCCAGTCCAGACCTGAATCAGTATCCCACTCACGAAATTGTCCGAACTCAGCTCCCATAAATGTGAGCTTTTTGCCCGGATGCGTCATCATATATCCAAGAAAAACCCGAAGTCCTGCAAACTTCATCTCATAATCACCCGGCATTTTATCAAGCAGCGATTTCTTGCCATGCACGACTTCGTCATGCGAAAGCGGGAGGATAAAATTTTCACTAAATGCGTAAAGGAATGAAAATGTAATCTTGTCGTGTATAGCTTTCCTGTAAACCGGGTCAACCTCGACATATTCAAGCATGTCGTTCATCCAGCCCATGTTCCATTTAAAATTGAAACCAAGTCCGCCGTCGTGTATAGGTTTTGACACAAGCGGCCATGCCGTAGATTCCTCAGCGATCATCATTGTTTGCGGGAACAGTTCAAAGACTACAGTGTTGAGCTTTTTGAGAAATGCGATGGCGTCTAGGTTTTCGTTGCCACCATGCGTGTTAGGCAGCCATTGGCCGGGTTGCCTGCCATAATCGAGATATAGCATAGAGCTGACAGCGTCGACCCTGAACCCGTCCACATGGTATTTTTCGAGCCAAAAGATCGCGTTTGATACGAGAAATGATTGCACCTCGGTCCTTCCATAATCAAAACAGCGCGTACCCCATTCCACATGTTCAATTCGATCTGATCCGTGGGCTTCATATAGGAACCCGCCGTCATATTCGATTAGTCCATGCTCGTCTTTCGGAAAGTGCGCCGGAACCCAGTCGAGTATGACTCCTATCCCCGCATTGTGGCACATGTCAACAAATTTCATGAAATCGTGCGGCTCGCCATATCGCGATGTCGGTGCGTAGAACCCGCACACTTGATAGCCCCATGAACCGCCAAAGGGGTGTTCCATGATTGGCATCAACTCGATATGAGTGTAATTCATTTCCTTCACGTATGTGATAAGCTTTTCAGCAATTTGAGTATAGCTGAGCGGCTCGCCATTTTCCGCCCTCATCCATGAACCTAAATGCACCTCATATATATTGATAGGACTTTCATACAGCGACTTCCGGCTCGCAGACTTTCTCCACTCGTCGTCTGTCCATTCGTAGCCGCTCAGATCGCAGACTATTGACGCTGTTTTTTCCTCCGTCTCGGAGTAGAACGCATATGGATCGGCTTTCAACACGCGCCCGTTCCAGCCTGATAATATCGTAAATTTATATCGCTGATACTTCATAATGCCCTGGACGGTTACCTCCCAAATCCCGCCGTCGGATATGCGCCTCATAGGGCAGGCGCTTTCATCCCAGCCGTTAAAGTCGCCGATAAGGTAAACGGCCTTAGCGCTGGGCGCCCACGTCCGAAACACAGCCTCGCCTGTTTTGGAATCAAAGTGGCAGCCGAGCAGTTCATAGGAACGGAAGTTCGTACCCTGATGGAATAAATAAACCGGTAGATCGCTAGTCATCATTGCCTTTGTCATTATTTTTAAACATCCCTTAATTTACATAGTTAAAATTATTATACACCGAATTGTAGAAAAAGTCAGTATAGTAACAGAAAATTAATTGTTTTTGTGAAATATATAAAAGTTTTACGCCTTATAATTAATTTGTCCTGTGGTTTTCTAGACATAAATTGGTTGTTATGCTATACTTAATGCTCTAAAAAACAAAAATATATGAGGAGTGATAATCATGGCAGAAAAACATTTTTTTGAAATCTTGACTCAAGAAGTCCCCAGTTTGAACAAAGCGTTCTTCGACCTGGTCGGGGCCATTCAAAAGGACGCCGGCCTTGACGAGAAAACTTTCCAGCTAGTCTACATTGCCATCAAAGCGTCCGTGGGCGAGACCGGTGCGGTAGCAGCGCACGCGGGCATGGCGAAAAAGGCCGGTGCGACACGCGAAGAGGTACGAGGCGCTGTACTGGTCACCATGATGACGCACGGCGTCTCCGGCATATCATCATGCCTCGGCGCTGCCCTCGACGCATACGACAAGGCGTAATGCCTCCGGCATCACGCTTTGTTAAGGGAATAATCATAGTAACTACTCAGAACCTTGCGCTCGGACGGCTATTCCTGTTCCCGCAATCGCTCACTGGCGCATCCATGCGCCAATTCGCGAGCACTCCACCGTCCTTGATTGCGTTTTGCGTGAACAAAAACAGCCATCCTCACCGGTTCTGAGTAGTTACTAATTATATTTCTATCGTGCCATCAAAGCATTTTATTGCGTTGCCGGTCATGAACACGCCATGGTCGGTGCAGCGTACTTTCAAATCGCCTCCGAGCAGTTTTACGGTTATATCCGTATCCTTTTTGCAATAACCATTTTCAACTGCGGCAATCGCGGCTGCGCAGGCACCCGTTCCGCACCCCTGCGTTTCGCCGTTGCCGCGCTCCCACACGCGGACGAAAAGTGTTTTTTCGTCCATTACAAGTACAAACTCAGCGTTTACACGATCCGGGAATAAAGGATCATGCTCAAACACCGGCCCGAGTTTTTCTAAATCAAGGCTATGTATATCTTGGGAAAACACCACGCAATGCGAATTGCCGATCGACAGACATGTTATATCATAGTCTCGCCCGCCGATTTTCGCCGGCCTGTTTATGACTTTTTCCCCCTCCATGTTCACCGGTATCTTTGCGGGTGAAAATTCGACTTCGCCCATATCCGCAGTCACCGTCGATACTTGTCCGCCGGTTGTGAATACGCGCATCCGGCGGATATTTCCGTCGGTTTCGATCAGCATTTCGGGTTTGCGCACGATATTCTCATCATACAGGTATTTGCATACGCAGCGCAGGGCATTCCCCCCGACGCCTCCGTCAGTCCCATCCATATTGAATATCCTGACCGATGCGTCCGCCAGTGGGGATTTCTCAATGAGCACGACGCCGTCCCCGCCTATGCCTAAATGCCTGTCTGAAAGGCGGATACTAATGCTTTCGGGATCCGCGATTTCGTTTTCGAGGCAGTTGAAGTAAATATAGTCGTTGCCGCAGGTCTGCATCTTCGTAAACGGAAGTGTCCGTACGCCGCGCCGCATATTGTTGATATCGACCAATTCTATCGTAACCTGTGAGTATTTGCTCAATAGGCAGTCAGCGACGGCGCTTGCTGTATCGACTGACGTCAGGCACGGGATAGCGCGTTCGACGGCTTTGCGCCGCATCTTAACGCTATCGCGGTCCGGGTCGCGGCCTTTTGTTGATGTCGAAATAACATAACTCACTTTACCGCTTTCTATGAGCGGGAGAATATTGTTATCACTTTCGAATATCTTGTCGACGGTAATGGCCACAAGCCCGACGCTTTTTAGACGCTCCGCAGTGCCGCCGGTGGCGTATATTGTGAATCCCAGTTTTGCGAATTTTTGGGCGACATGTATGATATCAGCTTTGTCTTGATTACGCACCGAAATGAATATTCCGCCCTCTTTGTGCATCTTATACCCGGCTGCGCGCATCCCCTTATACAAAGCTTCCTCACGCATAGATGCGATCCCGAGCACCTCGCCGGTCGATTTCATCTCCGGGCCAAGCTGGGTATCGACATTTCCGAGCTTCTCAAACGAGAACACAGGAACCTTGACCGCGACGTAAGGCGGCTGTTTGAAAAGGCCTGTCCCATAAGCCGACTCTCTGAGCTTTTCTCCCAGCATACAGCGCGTGGCAAGCTCGACCATCGGCACGCCCGTGACCTTGCTGATATACGGCACAGTACGCGACGACCTCGGGTTAACCTCAATAACATACAGCTCTCCGTCGCTTATGAGGTATTGTATGTTGACTATTCCAACGACCCCCAGTGCCATTGCAAGCCGCTTTGTGTGGTCGATTATTTTATTACTCATCTCATCATCAACATTCCAAGCCGGGTATACGGCAATAGAGTCCCCGGAGTGTACGCCCGCGCGCTCAACATGTTCCATTATGCCGGGGATGAGTACGTCAGTCCCGTCGCATATAGCGTCGACCTCAAGCTCAGTGCCGAGGAGGTACTTGTCGATGAGTACGGGATTTTCGATATTTTGCCTGAGGATTATTTTCATGTATTCGCGAATGTCCTCTTCGGAAAACGCGATAATCATGTTCTGCCCTCCGAGTACATATGAAGGGCGCATCAGAACAGGATATCCTATCGTGCGCGCAACTGCAGTCGCCTCATCCTCAGTCATTATTGTGCCGCCTTCAGGCCTGAGAATGCTCAGCTTTTCAAGCAATGCATCAAAGCGTTCACGATCCTCAGCAGCATCAATACTATCGGGAGGCGTCCCCAGCACCTTCATGCCGATGCTATGCAGGTAAGAAGTAAGCTTTATAGCGGTTTGCCCGCCGAAAGCGACAACCGCCGCGTATGGTTTTTCTGTTTCGATGATATTATGAACATCCTCGTTGGTCAGCGGCTCGAAATAGAGCCTGTCGGCAGTGTCAAAGTCAGTAGATACGGTTTCGGGGTTGTTGTTGACGATAACAACATCACACCCTGCGTCTTTGAGCGCCCACACGCAATGCACAGACGCATAATCAAACTCAATGCCCTGTCCGATACGGATCGGCCCCGATCCGAAAACGATAACTGTTTTTCTGTCATTGCTCAGTGCCTTGATATACTCAGCCGCTTCGTTTCCGCCGTCTGTCGTCGAGTAGAAATACGGTGTGTCCGGTGCGCATGTATCAACCATTTTATACACTGCCCGAAGCGGGTTTTTTATCTTCATGCCTGACAACCGCTCAATGACCGCGTCCGGCCAACCCTGCCGCTTAGCTTCTAAATATACTTCACCATCTATCGCCTCCTGCGTCCCCTGTCCCCTGCCCTCTGACCCCTCTCCCCTTAGGCGAGAAGCGCCGGCGAGCGTTTTTTCCATCTTGGCAAGGTTTTCAAACTTGTTTAAAAACCAGTGGTTGATTTTTGTTATGTCGTATATTTCATCTATCGATATGCCCCGCCGAAGCGCCTCGTATACAACGAACAGACGCTCATCCGTGATGTCATGCAGACGCTTTCGAATAGTTTCCGTGCTTTGGCTTTCGCAAACCTTATCAATAAAGCAGTCCTTGCCGATTTCGGCACCCCGGACTGCTTTCATAATAGCTTCTTCAAACGTCTTGCCTAATGCCATGACCTCGCCGGTGGCTTTCATCTGTGTTCCTAATGTGCGTTTCGCGTATACAAATTTGTCAAAAGGCCATTTTGGGAACTTCACAACAAGATAGTCCAGAACAGGCTCAAAGAATGCGCTTGTCAGGCTTGATTCAGCTACTTTTATCTCGTCTAGCGTATAGCCTATCGCAACTTTTGTCGCAATTTTCGCAATCGGATATCCCGTCGCTTTAGATGCAAGCGCCGAAGAGCGCGACACGCGCGGATTGACTTCAATGACCATGTAATCCCCGGTGTCCGGATTCAGCGCGAGCTGAACATTGCATCCTCCCTCAACGCCGAGCGAACGCACAATGTCGATACTTGCTTTACGCAGCATTTGGAGCTCGCTGTCCGATAATGTCATAGCCGGAGCAACAACAACACTGTCTCCCGTATGGACTCCCACGGGGTCTACATTTTCCATCGAGCATACAGCGATTATATTGTCCTTAGAGTCGC
>Ga0099364_10006847_pt1 | contig 16473 bp, 20 predicted proteins | sample TergutTh196P3_FD_73070 | JGI IMG/M metagenome (GOLD analysis project Ga0099364, IMG submission 73070) | Microcerotermes parvus P3 segment gut microbial communities from Pointe-Noire, Republic of the Congo - Th196 P3 | ecosystem: Host-associated > Arthropoda: Insects > Digestive system > Gut ... | reverse complement strand
CACGGATTATCTCACTCAACGTGTTTAATCCTGCCTTGATGCTTAATACACGGGCGTTTGTTTCCTTAACAGGGTCAAGTTGCTGCACACGCGGGGCAGTCCAGTCTGCCATTATACGCTCGCCGAGTGCGCCGGTCATTAAACAGGCGTCAATAAACCATTCCCAAATCGGACTGCACAACTGAGGCACAATCATATTGTACTGCCAACTGCGAAAGTTATTTGTCACGTCTATCTTTGCCATTCTTCCGCTTGTGAAATTCACCCTGGAATAATCCATCGTAAGCATTTCGTATGTAATGCCGTAGGCGGCTGCGATACCCTGCAAAATGCGTGTGCTATACTGATCGTAGTCGCCGACGGTGGGCGGGTTTGCAAATTCGATTGTTTCACCGGTGCCCAGATAATCAATCAGACCCGGTTCTAATTTTTCTATCCGATTGTTTGGGTCAACAGGCATTTCGCTACCTGCTACAAACGCAGCCATACAGGAGGCCACCTTTTGCTTTATCAATTGTGCATCTTCGTAGTCCCCAAAATCGCTCATCTTCATAAAAGAAGCAATGCCGAAAGGTATGCCTCTCGCCTGACCGATTCTGAGAATTTCAAACACATGTAACACATCTTTTTTGTCGTAAAATTCGCTTTGCCTTAAACCTTTGGCATAGAATCCAATATCGCCGGGGTGGGAATCAAACAGCCAGTATCCCAACAGTTCGCCTGATTCGGAATATTGAACGCCAAGCCGGGCAACACCTTTTTCGTTTACTCCATTTTGTGTGTGGTCGATTAAATCACCCTCGCAAAGTTGCAGTTTGAGAGGCAATCCGTCACCTTCGGGTATGGTTCTGTGTAGAATGATAATGATGTCGCCGCCTTCAACAATGGCCCTCATGGCCTGTTCCTGTAATCCGTAAAACGTTGTTTTTCCATAGAAGTCGCAATCTGTTGTTTCTGCCCACCTCCTCCACAACTGTTTAATGGTTTGGTTCAGTTCTTTTGTTGCCAATGGAGCCGGTCTGACTCCTTCGCCGATCGTATGCTTTACAACCGCTTCGACCGCCCGCTTTGCCCATCCGTTGTTCCTGACCATGTGGCGGGAGCGGGCGCGTAAATCTTGAATGACATGTGAGATTTCAATATTCGGGCCGGTTGGCTTAGCGCCACGCAAGGCTTTTCCGCGACGTCCCTTGTCCGCCGCTTCGTAATCGCGTGCGTGCGTTTTCTTTACCTTGATTTCGTACCCGAATATTTTCATCAATTATCTGTATTATAGCCTCTGTCAATTTCAGCGACTCTGCGGCGACGGGCGAAACGCTCCGGAAACAACTCTTCCTCCATCATCCGAAGAACTTTTAACATTTCTTCCATGGACATGTACGTGACGGTTTTGTCCCCGTACGATACGGAGCGGACGCCTTCGGAAATTGCTTTCTTTAACTTTTCGTACTGTTCAACCGTGAATCTCATACGGCGAATATACGGACTATTTACATTGAAAAATTTTTGGGGTTGAAAATGTACGTAAATTTGCGTATATCAGGCTGAAATGTACGTAAATTTGCGTATATCAGTTCCAAATTGACTCTCTTTTTTTCCTGCCCGGAGCCGTGTTTTCCTGCTTTCCGGAATTGCTTTTCATATCAAAATTCAGTGCGAGTTGAGTGGCTATTCCTCCTATCATTTCCAACTGCTCAGGCCTCAATCTGTCCAACCCGATAATGGAAGCCGCAACACGTGCATAAACGCGGCAATCAAGCGGCTCATTTCTTTCATATTTTTTGTGCCATTCATAGACGGTATACCCTTTTACAATCTTTTTCACCTGCTCTTCGGCTGTGAGTCCCCTGAAATAGTGTTCTGCATACTGCGGAAAATGACAGTAACAGGGAGGAGCCACGCCGTTTTCGTCTTTTTCCAGGCGAAGCCACGAATACAGCTCCGACTTCAGGAAAGAACTGCCGCATCCGTAAAGCCTCACACGCCCCACCCTTTTTCCGGCGCGTGTTATATCTACTGTTTTGGGGGAGGAAAACACCATCCCCAAGCTGTCCTGCCCCTTTACAGGCACCACGCGGTCAGGGGAAAATCGCCTGCAAAAAGCGTACACATGCGAGGTGTTGTAACCGCTGTCTACGGCCATCATGCGAAGCGGCAAAGATAATCCGTTTGGCCTTTTCCATCGTTCATCAAGCAGTTCTGCCAGCCTGTTCCACACAGGTACATCGGCTGTATCGCCTTCAATCACCCTGTAATCTATCGAATAGGAACGTTTATCTTTGCACCATCCGACAATCTCAAATTCCACGCGATCTTTCTGCACGTCCACTCCGGCTGTGAGGAAACATATATCCGCATGAAGTTCGTTTAAACGGTATTCCTCACGGCGGTTATAAATGTTTTTATACTCAGGAGCATCTCCGCGCTCCGCCCATGTTTCACCCAATACGGTGTTTATAAAAACTTTCAGTTTTCCCTGACTGTTTTTGGATTCAATGAATTGCCTCGCAATGTCTGACCAGGATTGCCATCCGTAGGGCGAATAAAGGGAACTGATATGGAATCCGATTACCTCGCTGTTGGCTTTTTCCGGCGCTTCCGGTATCCATTCGCCATCGGCAAACATCTGTATTTTATATCTTTCTTCGATTAAAGCTCCGCAGTGGACACAGGCGTATTGAGCCGTTTCCGGATTCCCGTCATCCCATTTAAGATTCTCAAATACAAGTTTCTGTTTGTCTCCGCAGTGAGGGCATGGAACATGGTAATAATTTTGGTCTGTTTCCAGGAACTCCCGTTCGATGGCGGACAGACCGGATACGGTCGGGGTACTTCCAATCAGTATTTTTCGGTTCGGGAATGTACGTGTACGGGCAATCGCCAAATCAATGGGGCTGCCTTCATCGTCCACGTCCTGGGGATAGGCGTCTACCTCGTCAAGTATCAGGTTGCGGGCAGGCATGGAACGCAGACCTGCACCGGAATTAGCGCCAGTAAGGACTAACACACCCCCTGGAAATGCCTTCATATTAACGGTGTTTTTTCCATCGCGGCTCTTAGGCTCAGCTACACGGGACGCCAATTCGGGACAGGCAGAGATAAGCGGGTCAATGCGCGTTTTAGACAGACGGGCTATCATCATATCCGTAGGCTGCACAAAAAGAGTAGGAGCCGGAGCAATGTGCATCGAATAGCCGATAAAGTTACATCCCGCCTCGGAAAATCCAATTTGGGCGCCTTTCATAACAACCACTTTTCGATAAGGCTCAAACGCACTCAGGCAATCCATTATCTTACGTAAAAAGGGGGTACGGTCGGTGCGGTAACGACCTGCCTCCGCAGATGCTATGCCTGAAAGGAAACGATATTTATCCGACCACTCCGATACGGTAATTCGTTCAACCGGCCTCAATCCGTAAAAAAAACCTTCGATATATTTCAGGTCGATCGTTTCTTCATCTGCCGGAACAGGCAATATGTCATCTGCGCATGTTTCCATCTATCCTATTTTTTTCGAATAAATATCCGCTAACCCTTCCAGTGAGGTTGCAAGGGCTTCGGTTATTATTTCTCTAATCTGTGTCTGATTGCCTCCTGCAGCAATTATTTCGGATGTTATCCTGCCCGGCACTGCCATGATTGCATCGCGAAGTTGCTGACCTGCCTCGAAAAGCTGCTTATAAACAACATCTTTTTGTACAAGCGATCCTTGTGTTTTCAATAACTCAAGTTCGGCCATCTCAGCCTTTGCCGCTCGTTCACGCCGTTGCGCTTCATGCAACGTGATGGGGTTGTCAGTTGGTTGTGAAACGGAGAACGCTCCGCTTTCTACGCCTAACTCTTTTCGCAATTCTTCAACCCTGGCAATGGCTTCTTCGGGACGCCGTCCCTGACTTGCATTTTCCGTATTGACCCACGCAATATTAGCAGTTTTGGTATTAATCCAAATGTTTTTATTCTGTCTGCCACCTCCACGACTGATCGACTTTTCAATACGTACAGCAGACGGCGGTATACGTCCGTTGTCTATTGCCTTACTTACGGCCTGTGGAGAAACCATTAACGTTTTGGCATATTCTTCCAAAATCAACCACTCTATTTTTTCAGCCATAACATACTACGTTAAGTTCAACTCGTTGGGGTCTATCAATTTATTAGCGTTATGCAGAAAAAGCTCGTATGGTTTGTTTTGCTTATTGAGCATTTTTATCTCTTTTTTAGTTCCCGTACTTTCCCCATCCCATAACACGATAGCACAATCACACGCTGTAACCATTTTTTTTTTCTTCGCATCAATGTCTTGTAACGCTTTAAAATATCCCAGCGCCTTATAATTATAACAAGTTATTTTCAATCCCTTTTCCCTTGCCACTTGAATTCCAACTTTCGCTGCCCCTTCAATATTACCGCTTGTTATATATTCGTTCTCCGGTATCATCTTTTCAATCAATGTGCTGTATGCAAAATCAGCATCTATTTTTCTGCTTCCGAAAATTGCAACTAACATTTTATAATCTGTATCTAAAACCTGCATATATTTTTTATTTTATTATTTAACTAACTGAATTTAAAACACTCTAACTAAATATGAAACGCGGTGCAGCCTACCCGCTTTCCGGACAGACGGGAAGAACCTAAGAAAAAATTTCAAACTGATTTTTGCAAAAACCATGACGCTATCTCGCTATATTATCTGCCGCAACCTTGAGCAATCGCTCTACTTCGATTACTACCTGCTTATTGATAAATTCATTCACCTGAGATGACACTCTTTGCCCGACAGCAAGCGTGAAGGGTGATGCCGTATACGCCTCCGTTATGGCTTTTATTTTCTTCCGCTTTCCGGATTTTGTCAGCTGTTGTGTATTCGTATACCTTTTTCCTATTCCATGTCCTGCAGGCAACTCCTTTGCACGTTTCCAATCGCTCTTCCTTTTACGATGAGTATATCTGCCCTCTCCAAACACCCCATTATGCTCCTTATTCCCCGCCTTCATTTTGGCAATAAAAGCATGTCTGAGAGTTATATTCTTACCTTTGTATATTGATACAGTAACACCCGGATTTGAGGTTGTATTTGACGCCGACTTTTTTGACTTCTTAGACTTTTTAGACTTTTTAGACTTTTTGGGAGTTGACGGTGTAGTCTGAAATGCTATCATAGGAATAGATGATGTTTTAAGATATATCCCTGCATAAAGATTATTACGTGTGGCTTTTGGCTTAACCTCAGCAATGCGTGTTAGATATTTGGTCTTTATAGTCGTTTCCTTTTTAAGTACGGCATTGATGCCTGACTGTTTATTGGATATTGCCATTTTCATTATGCCATTCATTGCTTTTGCTGTTTTGGAGAGGATGACATTATCAGACAGTTCGTTTTTGAACTTTCGCATAATGGCTTCTATTTCGCCCTTTTTTTCTACTGTTACTGTTACATTCATATTGTTTTTGTTTTTTAGTTAAAATGGTATTTGAGCATCAGATGATAATTGCTTTTGAGCATCATACGATGTTATCCGCGTAAGATTGTGATTGTAGCGGAAAATAATGTCCCCGACGGCTCCGTCGCGCTGCTTTGAGATGATTAATGTTCCCTTACCTTTCGTGTCGCCGTCGCTGTCGCCGTAATATTCATCGCGATGAATAAACATGACAATATCGGCGTCCTGTTCGATGGCGCCGGATTCGCGTAAATCCGACAGCAACGGCCTTTTGCTTGACCGACCTTCCACGTTTCTTGACAGTTGTGAAAGCAATATAACCGGCACATCAAGTTCTTTTGCCATGATTTTGGCGGAGCGACTTGTTTGCGCCACCTCCTGTTCGCGATTGTATGCTTTGTTCGCATGGCGCATGTCAACGAGTTGCAGATAGTCAATGAAAACAATACCGCACAAGCCTTTTCTTTTGGCGTTTCTGGCTTTGATTTTGATTTGCTGTATGGTCGCGTTTGGCGTGTCGTCAATTGTGATTTGCAGCGCACGCATGTCATCCACCGACTTGTAATAACTTTCCTCTTCGTAATGCGAAAGTCTGCCGGATGCAAAACGAAAACTGTCAAATTCGGACACAGACAACATCATCCGGTTAGTCAGCGACTGCACATCCATTTCGAGAGAGAAAATCATTACAGGAGTTCCGGACAATGCAGCCTGTTTGGCGAAATGGAGCATCAACGCGCTTTTGCCCATCGCCGGACGCGCTGCGAGTATTATCAGTTGACCGGGTTTCCATCCGCCATTAGTGCTGAAGTTCAAGTCTTTCAATCCGGTCTCTATGCCGCTTTTCACGCCGCTTTCAGCCAGTTTTTTACGGTTGTTGTAAAGTTGAACGGACTGCAACGCCGCCTGTCCGATACTGATTTCATTGCTGTTAAATGCCGTATCGGTCGCAATTTCTTCAAATCCCCTTAAACCTTCATTAGCCACTTCGGTAATATCCGTCGAACCTTCAAACGCTTTGGATTCCGTTACGTTGCAGTGCAGTATCACTCTGCGTGCAATCATCTTGTCGTGAAGCAGCATGGCATGGTGTTCAAGATGTGCGGTTGATGCTACGCCAAGCGTTAAGCCGGTAACAGTCAAAATCCAGTCATCATACTCCGGGTTGGTTTTGAGTAGTTTCTGACAGACCGTCAACATGTCGATTTTGTCGCCGCCATCATACATTTGCAGGATTGCGGCATATATCGCTTCGTTTCGGGCGTTATAAAACGCTTCTTTCCTGAGAAAGTGCGCCACGCGGTCGATGGCTGTACTTTCAAGCAGGAGCGTACCGAGTACGATATTCTCCAACTCAATCGCACTCGGTAGGAGCTTTGAGGACAGGGTATGTCCTTTTGGGCTGTGCCTGTTCTTGTCTTTTTCCATAATTTGTCTTTTTTAGTTCAAATAACCCCTGATAACCGTTACCAATACTCTCATATACAACTGTTTTACATGTTTCAAAGTCGCTGTTCCCCTTTTTCAGAAGGTTTCCAAATGCGATTTCTACCTGTTTTTGAGACTTGTACTCCTTTTTAAGCGTTTTTCTGTAATCCAGCCATTCAGAGAATAATTCACGGAAATTATCAGATTCAATAAAACTCAAATCAAAATCTTTCTTTTCTTTTTTACTCTTTAGAGTTTTTTCTTTTAAATCATTTACATTTACATTGGGTTCCTGTTTGGTTTCGTTTTGGTTATTATCAGGTTTTTGTTCGGTTTTATTTTTTAGCGGCCTTCCACCTTTTAAACCATTATTACGCTTTGCGTTATTAGCATCAATCTGAGGTTTAATAAGCGTGAAAATACAACGAGCAACAGGCTTTAGATTTTCAGTTGTTATACCATATAGACCATACTCCATTACGGCCGTGTACACTTCTCCCTGAACATCTCTCGGCAAATCTCTGGTTGCCTCGTAAAAACTTCTGTAAAAAACAAAACTGTCTCTACTCACTGCAAATATGTTTTTTTATGATTCATCGAATAATTGTTTTTGCGTTATGATTTGTCCGCTGCTTTCCCTATATTCTCCGTGACATTCGCGCCTGAATCGTTCTTCCTGTGCATTGAAATATATCTCGTCTATCTCTGTTGCGTAAAAATCAAAGCCCATTTTATAGGAGGCTATTCGGCTGCTGCCGGAACCAAGATGGCTGTCAAATATTTTATCACCTGGTTTTGCGTATTTATCTAACAGCCATTTATAAAGAGCAACAGGTTTTTGAGTTACATGTATTTTTATTTCTTTTTTCTTCATGTTTTCCTGTAACATTCCATCCCACCTGTAGCGGAACATGCGAACGCCATTAATAAGTGAACACGATGCTATTTCAGCGTCTGAAAATGAGTCTATTAGTCCTGCCCTTTTTTTATCCCATATTACACGACCGAAAGGGATGTTATCGAATTTAAAGTAATTTATACCCCAAATTATTTGATTTTTTGATACACGCAAAAGTTCATCATAATATTTTTGAGACGGAACATTCCACGCACAACTTCTATGGTAATTTTTTCTGCGAATACCACGGATTGTAACTGTACCCCCATGAAAATAATGTAAATTTGCTTCTGCAAAATACGGCGGATCGACGATTGCCAGGTCAAACCATTTGTCCGGTATGGTACGCATATATTCAGAACAGTCCATATTATAAACTTCACTTACCGGATTCATTCCTTCTCTACTCATTGATCTGATTTTAAATGGAAATCATCCACGCGAAGCGGACAATTCCCACTTTTGTTACACTTCAATAATGGCAATTCTGGGCGCAATGGCGACGATTTGCTTCAACTGTTCATCAATGACATGGTCCCTGATTTCTTCCACTGTCTGGTTTGCGCCGGGCGAAATCAGCGTAAAGGATACTTCGCGACCATCGATTTGCGCAAACGTTTCCACTTCGACTGTTTCGGCAGGCATTCCCTTGAAAATCGGAATCCGAAGCACGAAACTCGGCGGCAGATTGGAATTGACAACCTGTACAAAGCTGTCCGCGCGGTCGCCGCTTTCCTTTACGCTCCGCTCAATCCTGCTATTGACCGTTCCCGTGAAATTCATCAGGTGAGATACCAGTTTCATGTTTTCATTCCTGTCAGGAAAAAAGGCGCGGCTCATTTTGAAAAACTTACCAAGCTCTACAGGAGTCCACACTTTTCCAGTATTGATACCAAACTTCTTAAACATTGGATGCACCCTTAACGCTCCTTCTACCTTTCCGCGCTCATACCAGTTGTCTTCGTTGATGACAAGCGTCAACATGATTTCTTCACGATCGACAATCAGATGCGAACGTTCCTGCGCGAACTGTCCGGTTTCGACGCGCTTAGCAAGGTATTCAAGCGGCGCACCGATTACGCCCGACAATTCCGTCTGAACAGGCGGTTTCGGGTCAATATACTTTACTGCTGCCCCCTCTCTGAGGGTTACTTCGGCTTCTTTCACTCCGTCGCCGAGAACGATTTGAATTTTTTCGTTTTGCATTTTTTTAAAAATTAATTATTAATATAGTAATGAGTAATGACTTAATTAAATCAGCTTCCTCTTTAGTATGATTATCAGAAATACCACTTTGCATTTCATTTCTTAAATTTTTTTCTATTTCCGTTATATCTGCCGATTTATATTCATCGAACGAAAATACACGATAAAATACCTTACCATTATCCGCCTTCAAGTAGTTGATGACAAATGATCCCCTATCGCTTGAATCAGACTGCAAGAGAATAATGGTGGGTAAATATTCCTGTGCGGTTTTAGTCCAACTGTCCCCCTCCCATCCTGAAACATCTTTTACTACTTCCTGTATGTCTATTTTAACATTGTCGATTATTCCACGCTGAACATCTTCAGGGTAAAAATATTTTTGAGACAATGAGGGCATAATCGTACATATATTTGATAAATCATTACGCCAATATGTCGCTATTCCAAAATTTGTTCTTGATCCCATTTCTTTATAATTAAATGCCAACAATTAATCGTCTGTTCCTGTTTTCATTTGAACGGAAAACGGTATTGCCTGCAGTTCGTCGGCGGTTGCCCTGCGACATTCGATCAGGTCGCCGTCCGCATTGTAATAGCCCGTCTCGCGCTCCTCTCTGTCAACAAATTTGTAACAGATTTCATGTACATATTCAGCCTTTTGCCGAATATCCCTGACCATTTCTTTACTTTCTTTCTTCATCGGATCAAGCGCCGCATTGAAACCTTTCAAAGCGTTTTTCTTTTCGTTTTCCGTTTCTTCGATTTTGATTGAAAGTTCCACCAGTTTTTCTTTGCGTCCCTGCAATTCATCCGGCGTGTAAGGCTTCATATAGCCCTTTTGTTCTACTCCGTCGCAACTGTCTTTTAAAAAGGCTGTGCGGTCGGCCCTGTCTGCATACTCTTTTCCAAGATACTTTTCCATTTTGTTAATTTTTAAATTGTTAATAATATTTACCTTTATGAATGGTATATTGTTTTTTTTCTGTCTTCTATTTCTTTCAGGCTTAAATCAAGTTCGGCGTCACGGTCTTGCAGCGTACCGGCAATAGCCTTTACCTCGTTGGCCGAAAGATGCTCTTTGACGGCACTGGGAATTGCCTTGAGAAATTCGACCTGCGTTTTTGCCGTGTCGATAATTGTGTCGAGAAGTCCCTTTATTGTCTGAGCATTCTTCACATCTATTTCACTGTTTTTTAATTTGCGGATAACGTCCATTGCCTCGCAACGTACATCCGTAAGCGTAATACCACTATTCATCGTTTTGCTGTTTTAATGTTTTTTGCAGTTTGTTTCTTGTCCTGATCAGCCTTTTCAAATCCAGGGGATAACGGGTGCCCCTGTTTCTTTCTATTAATTCCGCGTTGGAAATACACTCAAGATTTTCAATGGTACAGTTCAACGTATTTTCATCCTTAAAAACTACATTGTCCCCTGCGGGAATAGCTCCATGCGTTTTTTCCCATAGATACCTGTTTAAAAACACCCATTTGCCTTCTGATATTCGTATGAATTTATAACGCATGACCCCGTTCGGACGGATGACCCGCCGGACAGAAATCGCCCCGTCATGTTTTGTTGTATGCGGCCTGTTTCCTTTTTTCCATCGCGTCGACAGGTTTTTGTTGCGCTCCTCCCTGCTTTTGCGAATGTCGGCGCGTTTTTTGCCCTTTACCGGCGGTATCCGGCCTTTTTTAAACTCAGTGCCGGGCGACAGTCTTTGCCCCTTCCGTATACGTCCGCTGAGCGGAGAGTTACGAAACGCCTCGCTTTTCTGCACGCCGTACCGTTTTGCCGTCATATAGATTTTATTAACCGGCTGTCCGAATTGCGCTGCAATCATGGCAGCCGGATGATCAGGATAAAGCCTGAGTATTTCCTTTACCTGATTGCGGGTTAACCAGTTTTCGGTTTTATCACCGGCGGTGCAGCGTTGGGGGTTGTTTTCCTGTTCCATAATGCCTCTTTCACTCCCCAAAATATCCGTTTTCTATTGCCCTCTCAAAAACGGGATGCCATGCAAGATAGTCTTTTGACGGGTCACAGCAATTATCAATAAGAATACTTGCAGCCCATACAACCCGCCCCCACCTGCAATCACAACGTTTGTACAATTCTTTAATAGCCTCGTAAATCACCAGACGGTCATCTACTCCATCGGGATTGCATCCATCCATCTCTGCTATTTCTTTCTGATTGCGTTTTAAAATCCCGTATTCCTCTGAATCTTCGGAGAAAGCATTTTCCCAGTCTCTATTGCCCAAACGATACGAGCGTGTATCAAATAGCGTTTCCATAAAATGCAGAAAATTACGCGTCTTTTCTATATCTTCTGCCGATGCTTTTGTCATTCTCATAATTATTTAATATTTAGTTTGTTGATATATTCGTTGTCTTCCGCATAGGTTCTTCCAAGCAGTTCAATATAGGCCTGTCTGTCTAATCGTTTTGCGCTCCATGCCTGAAACAAAGCGTAATCCGCTACACTCATTTTCCACGATTCATATACTGCGTAACCTCTGTTTTCGCCTGTTTGTACATGCGGTCTGGAATACGCCCTCCTCATCCCAAAAAGGTTGTTGTTCTCTTTGAAGACAGCGGATGTAAAATGTCCCGTTTCGACCTGTGCCTGCCTGAATACGATGTCGGGGTGGGCGATGTTCATCTGTTTAATGAGCAACTTGACGCTGTCGGCCATTGACATTTCAGGGACAGGTGGGACAATGTGGGCTGTGTTTTCGACCGGGGCGGAAGAAAATAAGAGCGTAACGGCTAATATGAGGAGTTTGGATTTCATTTTATTACTTCAAAAATATTATAATCTCTGTCGACACAGTTTGAAGGCAAATCAGCGCGGTTGATGCCGGCCTGCTGCAAGAGGCTGTCTTTGAAATAAAATTTTTGCTCATAGTTTATGGGGTAATTGCCCATTTCGCAATCTGCTGTAAAATCATAGACAAGATTTCTGACAAAAAAATTCAACTCATCTTTATCATATTTTTTGCGACTTAATAAGCCAATTTTATAGAGGTCGCAAAAATCGCTTGTTTGCTCTATCATCTTCATGCTGCTTTCAATGTCAATAACCGGTTCAATCGATGCCCACGTCTTGAACCCCGCTTCGTGGAGGCGGCGCATGGCCTGGATGCGTTCGACATTGGGGGATGCGTTTGGATCAAGCCCGTCGTGTCCCGTGAGAGTGAATCCTACAGATACATAATACTTTGCGATTGGAGGCACACATTCAAAAAATCCGTTGCACAGAAACGGACGGGACATTTTTGTCAGGATTTTTACCGGGACACGATTCCAACAGGTCTCAACTAATGCCCTATAAGTTAGTATTAATGTTTCCGGCAGCATCGGATCGGTTGAAAACGAGAAGAATATCCCATGTTTTTGCAGTTCTGGCAGGTTTTCGTTCAATTCCATTTTAAATACTTCCAGAGCGTGCGTTTCGTCTTTGAAACATTTTTTTAGCGTTGGAACATTGCCCCACCCCCATCGCCTGTTAAAGCAGTAGGTGCAGGAATTTGAGCACCCTTTGTAAAAGTTACAGGCGTATTTAGCGTATTCCGCTGCCGCGCCGGTAGGCATTTTGATTGCTTTTCCGTTCATTCTTTATTTGTCGTTTAATAGTTTTTTATTGCGTGCAAATAATTCGATTGCAAGCAATATTATACCCCTCTCTATTCTTCTGCCTAAATCTGTTTGGTTTCGCACTTCGGTCAGTATATCCCGAAGAGTGTAATTTTCCCCTGCTGTTGATAAATATGGCTTGTTTTGTTCTTCTTCCGAATGAGCCAAAATCCATTCCGACAAAGCGTCGGCAATTGTATTTATTTTTTCCATTTTATTGATTGTTAAATTTTTTTGATTTTTCTTTTTTCATTGCTCAAAGTCTATTTTTGTCTGTTACTGAAAATATTATGCTGATAGCCTGTGTCATCGGGAAGAATTACGCCGACGGCGTTAAGCGCCTGACAGTATGTTATTCCGCTGTTTTCGATTTTCAGGAAATAATCATATACTTTTGGATGGCGCTCTTTAAGCACTTCAAAACGGCTTAAATGTTCGAAAGTTGCTCCGAAACCGCAAAACATACAGCCTGTGCGCACAATTCGAGGGTCGTCGTACAGTTCGCAAAAATCAATGTCGAAAAGTCGCTTGTATTCCCATATATCACGCTCTGTCCATATTGACAGAGGTTTGCTTTTTGAGTATATGCCGAAACTGTTACAGCCTGTTCGCAACCATGATTTTTCTCTCAAAAAACTTTCTACGCTCATCTCGCCTGTGATGCTGTTTAATTTTGCTACAGGGCTTTTTTTAAGGAAATCACAGCACTTGTGACTGCATGAAAATTGCGCGTCTATCAAAAAATGATATTTCTTTGGAAGTGTGAAACTTGTCGGTTTGCCTTCCGATTGAAAGCCTGTGATGTATCGCGACGCATGTTTGGAGCCGCGCCGCAACTCATATATCATTTTTGAATACTCCTTTGATATGAGCGGAAATCCGTACTTTTCGATTATTTTCCGCAGGTGTGTTTTGGGGCGTATTACGCCTGTATTGCTGAATTTCTTTGTGGCAAATTTGATTATTTCCAGATATTCGTTGCCGGTGTTGACAAATACGGCAGGTATATCTTTTTTCATCACGCTGCGGACAAGGTGCATCAATACAGTGCTGTCTTTTCCGCCCGAAAATGAGATGACCGGATTATCGACATCGCGACAGAATTTTTCTATTGCGCCGATTGAATGGTCGATTTTCTGATATAAAGTCCATGCCTGCATTTCGCGTAACTGCTGTATTGTTCGGTTCATTTGAATAGCTTATATATTGCTTTTTGTTTTTCTTCGCGACCGGGGTGCATATAAATATTCATTGTTGTTGTTATGTTTGAATGTCCGAGCAGCACGCTTGTCGTTTTAATGTCTATTCCTGCGGCAAGACACGTGGTTGCGAAGGTGTGGCGCAATCCGTGGAATTTCAAATAAGGGATTTCAAGCAGATTTAGAACGCGCTTATAATGATTTCGGAAAGTTCTCGGCTCCGTTCCCCTTAGAGTATTTGTGCAAATAAAACAATTCGGATTTACAATTTTCATCAAAGGTTTTATTATTTTCAAAAGAGGTTTCGATATGGGAATCTCCCTGTTTGAATGGGTTGTTTTAGTAGAATCGGTCAATAACACTGTTTTTCGCTGATTTATTGACCTGTCAAAATAGTAAATCCTTTGTCGCGTTTTTTCAACAAGAAACACCCCGCTATCAATATCCACATCCGACCATTGCATGGCACATATTTCACCAATTCTCATGCCGGTTTGTATTGCAATCAATATACCCAGATTTTGAAATGAGAAATTATCTACTATATAATCTGTCAATATTTTGATGGCCTCTTTATTGTGAACTTCCAACTTTCTGCCCGAATCCATGTTTTCAGTTGGGAATTTTATATCAAATTCAATATCTTTCAAATCCAACCGATACAACTTCCTTTTAATTCCGAATTTTAAAATCATTCTAAGTACAATGAGCGAATCTTTTATAGATTTCTTACTTATAGTCTTGAGCTTCAAATTCACATAACTTTGCACATCTTCTTCTGTTACAGTTTCCATTTCGCCGAAATAAGGCAATATGTGATTTTCCAACATTAACATATACGCACACATAGATGACTTCTTAACATAAAGTTCTTTATCCTCACACCATATATCTGCCAATTCATACACATTCATAGCTATTTTATTTTATAATAATGATATATCTTTACCACATTATACAATTCCTAACTCTCGTAAATACACTCCAATTTCCCTGTCTAACTCCGCCCTTCTTTTCTCCAGATTTTCAATTTCGCACATCACGGCTCGAATGTCAATCTCCCCTTCCTCTTCGAAAGTATCCACATAGCGCGAAATATTCAGGTTAAAACTGTTATCGCTGACCTCCTGCAAAGTGGCACAGAAGCTGTATTTTCCTATTTCACTGCGGCTGTAGTACGTTTCCGTGATTTTATCAATATGTTCAGCCTGCAGTATATTTTTCGTTTTCGTTTTCTGATATTCCCTGCTTGCATCAATAAAGAGAATGCCGTCGCCTTCTTTGCGATTTTTTTTGAAGACAAGAATACATGTCGGAATGCACGTGCCAAAGAAAAGATTGGCAGGCAATCCGATAACAGCATCAATGCAGTTCTTTTTTTCAATCAGGAACTGACGAATTTTGCCTTCCGCAGAGGAGCGGAAAAGCACACCGTGCGGCAACACGCTTGTCATTGTACCGCTGTTACTCAAGTGGTGTATCATATCCAGTACGAAAGCGTAATCTGCTTTCGATTTTGGAGCCAATATGCCCGACTCTCTAAAACGGTCGTCGGTTATAAACCGGTCTGCCGCGTTCCATTCTGCCGAAAATGGAGGATTTGAAACTATGGAACAGAACTGCAGATACTCAATATCGTTTGTTGAATCTTTTATAATATCCGAAAATCCGTTTTTTGCTTTTCTTAAAACATACTTTTCCCTGACTGTTTTTTCCAGCACGTCTCCATGATAGACATATCCTTCAATCCCACGAATAGACAAATTTAAAAGCAACAGGGGTATCGAACGTTCCGACAGTTCCCAACACGCTGTCATGTATTCCGGCGGAGAGATTTTAGAGTTTCGTCTTTGCGCCCAGTCGGCAATAATCATGGAGCCATTGCCGGCGGTTGGTTCGTATAAATTTCCTTTTCTTTCTGTTAAACGAGAACACAAAATACTTATGCTGTTTGGGGTAAAGTCCTGCTTATTTTGTTTGCGCTGCGCCAACTCATTTTCATATATTTGAGCAAACCAATCGTACGACATATCAAAATCATGCTGCTCAATCATATTCATATACACGTCATTTCTTGTATCCATATCGCCTTCTAATAATTTCATAATTGCTGACGGCATATCAAGCATGTCGCTAATGTTGAATATTTTTTTTATGTCTTCAACCGTAAATCCTTTTGTTGATTTTATTTCTTTGTCTGTCATTTTGTTTTATTGCGTTACATATTTATATTGCACTCCTCATTTTAGCCCCGACATGTTTTTTGTCTGTCCATATTTCCTGAAACCGTTTCCATTCTTTCGGATTTTTGCCGCTTTCGTCACGATACAGCATGGCCATAGGCATAAAACCTGCCCTGAGTGTGTCGTTCAACCGTTTTTCAGCAGCAGAGAATGTGTCTGCCGGATAACCGATCAGGACATAACAGTTCAATACATGGCTCTGCCTTGTAAATCCGGCCTCAAACATGTACCTGCCCGCCTGCACCAACGGCTCATAATCCACCGGCTTATCGTATGCAAAATACACGGACTTCGGTTGAAGCTGCTTTAACCGGAAGGCCATATCCGCAGTCAATCGCCTTGCTTCCAACCCGCCGGTGAACTGTGGAGGGCGCGGTTGTCGTTTCAGCATTTCGAAAACCCTGCCTATATGTTCA
>Ga0099364_10006846_pt1 | contig 16474 bp, 12 predicted proteins | sample TergutTh196P3_FD_73070 | JGI IMG/M metagenome (GOLD analysis project Ga0099364, IMG submission 73070) | Microcerotermes parvus P3 segment gut microbial communities from Pointe-Noire, Republic of the Congo - Th196 P3 | ecosystem: Host-associated > Arthropoda: Insects > Digestive system > Gut ... | reverse complement strand
TAAAAATATGGACGATACTTTTCTTGATATAAATGACACAGGGACTCGGGTAAATATTTTTTTGCAAAATGATGATAACGGACAAGATATATATAGCGGAGTAATCGAAAATATCGGTGAAAACTTGATAAGCATTGAACAAGTTGTTTTCGTCAAAAAAATACAAAGACGAATGGAATTTCGCTTGCAATCATTTTTCCCTTTAGAGATTAAATTTGAATATGGACAGTCGCAGCCGTTAAACCCGCCGATAAAAGGAATTATCAGAGATTTAAGTGTAGGCGGTATGCTTTTTAATACAAATATCGACATTGATGAAGATTTTCGATTTAATATTGATTTAGATATACAAGGGGAAACATTATATATCCCACACATAAAAATCAACAGAAAAACATTCAACAAAAAAACAAAAAGATTTTCTTATGGCTGTATTTTTAACGGTCTTGACGAAGAAAAAATTTCAAAAATACGAAAACTTATATTCATAACCCAAGTAAAACACAGACAAATCCAAAAAGAAACAGAATAAGCAACTTTTATGTAATGACAACCTCCGAAAACCTCATTCAAGTATCTTATGCGAATAAAAGTTTTTCGTATTAATGAAAAATGAAAAGTGAAGAATGAAAAAGGAAAAAGGAAAAATACAAAATGTGCCCACTGTATATACTAATAACATCTATTTTTAATTTTTCATTCTTCATTCTTCATTCTTCATTGCCCGCAAGGGCACATTTTGGGCAAGGAGTAATGATTTAAAATGGAAAATAAGCAATTAAATGGAATTCATGTTCGTATAACCGACAGTTCTTCTGAAACTGAGATAATGAACGGAAAAATCCAAAGTCATGTCAAAGATCAAATAGTTGTTGAAAATTCGCTTGATATAAAACTTGATAAAAGTAATAAAAAAACTAATATAAATATTCATATAAAAAATGATGATTATGGCGAAGATGTTTACAGCGGAATAATAAAAAAGATTAAAGATAATTTTATAATTGTAAAAAATGTCGTTTTTGTTAAAAAAACACAAGGAAGAGCAGATTTTCGCTTGAAAATATCTATTCCTGTTGAAATTTATTATGAATATGGAAAAAACAAACCGTTGGAACAACCGATTATTGGAACTATCAAAGATATAAGTGTCGGCGGCATGATGTTTACCTCAAATACAGAACTTGTAAAAGACTTTAAATTCAATGTGTATATTGATACACAAAATGAAATTTTATATATTACAAATATAAAAATAGTAAGAAAAATGTTTGATGATGTTACCAAAATATTTTCGTATGGATGTAGTTTTAGCAGTCCTTCTGATAAACAAAATTCAGATATTCGAAAGTTTATATTTACCTCCCAAACAAAAGAAACAGAAGACAATGGGGAAACAGAAAATATAAAAGAAGAAAAAACATTAGAAGAATTGGAAGAGTTGGAAGAATTAGAAAAAACAGAAGGATTAGAAGAAATAACACGATTAGCAAAAATGGCAGGAATAGAAAATATAAAAAACATGGAAGACATTAAAAAAATAGCAGAAATGGCCGGAATAGAAAAACCGGAAGAAATAGAAGAAATAGCAAAAATAGTAGGAATAGAAAAATGAAGTTTAAAACTATAATGAAAGTTTTTGTTGTAATAGTCGGAATTTATATGATATATCAAGCTTTCGACCATTTTTATCAACCATATCAAACTGTTGTTGTATATCAATCTAATGAAAATGTTTCTTTTTATTGTGAAGGCATTGCATTTCGTGATGAAAGTAATTTAGGTAATAAAAAGTCTGATAACATAAAATATCAATATGAAAACGGAAGTAAAGTTGCGACAGGCTCAATCATCGCTTTGATGTATAATTCTTCTAAAGATATTTCAAACATTGATAAAATTGCCGCTATTGAAAATGAAATAGAATTGCTAAAAGAATGCAGGGATTCTATCGAAAGTTCTTCTATGCAAATTGATTCTTTAACACGCAAATTAAATGATTTGCAATTGCAATTTATTGTTAATATTGAAAACAATCTTATAAAAGAAGCATCTGCATTAAAACCGGAAATTGTTAAAACTACATATAAACGCGATATTTTCATGGGTGAAAAAGTTAATTTTAACAGCCGTATTAAAAAATTAGAAAACCAAAAAACAAAATTGAATAGCAATCTTTCAACACCCAGTGAAATAAAAACTAATAAATCAGGATATTTTGTGAACAATGCGGACGGCGGAGAAAAAAAATACACCCTTTCCGCCGCTGATAAATTAACATCAAAATCTTTGGAAAAAATGCTTAAAGACCATAAAGACGAAAAAAATAAAACAGTCGGCAAAATAATTACAAATCCTGTGTGGAAATTCGCCGCCTTAGTGCCGAATATATATACTGCGAATTTTAATATAGGCAATGAAATATATCTAAATTTTTTCGGGGAAAACGGTAAAAAAGTCAAATCTGAAATTGTAGATTTTAATTTTGAACATCAAGAAGAATTAAATTATGTTGTGTTTTCATTGCACGAAATGGACGATAAATTGTCCTCATTGCGAAAAACAACAATCGAAATTATCCTTAACGAAACTTCCGGACTTAAAGTTCCAAGAGCCGCCGAACGCACAAAAGACGGCCTAAAAGGAGTTTATGTTAAAAAAGCAAACTCTGTTGAATTTAAAAAAATCAAACCGATTTTTTATAAAGACGATTACATATTTTGTGTTGTAAATGAAGCTATAAACGATGATAAAAAAGAAGATGAAGAAAAAGAAGATTTTGATGATTATCTAAAGCAATATGACGATGTTGTGATAAAAGGGAGAGGGTTAGATGACGGAGCTGTCGGCGATTGATATAAAAGAAAATATTGCGAAAATCAAAACAGAAGTTGCAGAGTTTGCCGATAAATACGCAAGAAATATTAACGATGTGCAAATCATGGCTGTCACAAAAAGAACCGAGCCAAAATTTATAAATATCGCTGTTTCGCATGGTATAAAATTAATTGGAGAAAACCGTGCACAAGAGCTTGTTTCAAAATATGATGCTCTTGTTTTAAAAAAAGAATCAATACATTTCATTGGGTACTTGCAAATTAATAAAATAAAGAGTATAATAGATAAAGTTTCAATGATTCATTCGGCAGATTCTATTAAATTTATTAATGCACTGGATAATCAGATGAAAAAAAGAGAGTCTGTTATGGATTGTCTTGTGCAAATAAACATCGGAAATGAACCTACAAAATCGGGAATATTGCAAGAGGAAACGGAAGAATTTTTGAAAAATGCCTCGAAGTTTGAAAATGTTAATATAAAAGGGTTGATGGCTATACCGCCGCCGTCAAATAGTGATTTATATTTTGGAAGAATGCAAAAATTATTTGTTGACATTAAGGATAAAAACATAGATAATATAAATATGGAAATTCTTTCGATGGGTATGAGCAATGATTATTTAGAAGCTGTAAAATATGGGTCTAATATAATAAGAATAGGCACAAAAATTTTTGGGACAAGATTATGATTAGTGGTCAGTGGTCAGTGATGGGTAGTCAGTTACCAGTTACCAGTTACCAGAATTTATTTGTAGTGTTTATGGGTCAAAATTAAAAAATGTAAATACCGTGTTTGCTTTTCATTAAAAGTAAAAAGTAAATACGATAAAATAAAAAATAGATGTTTTATACATCTTACTAAAATAAAATACAGGAAGGATAAAGAAAAATGGGAGTATTAAATACAGTAAAAAATTTTTTTACAGGAGAAGGGGAAAGGGAATATGATGATATCACTTACGGAGAAGATGGTGACGTTGGTTTTATAGGGTCTAAAAGAAATAGACAACATAATGATGATAACAGTAAGATTGTAGATATACATACAACTACAAAAATTAAAGTTATCCTTCAAAAACCGGAACATTTTGATGAAGTTAGTTCAATAGCGGATCATCTTAATAAAAAAAGAACTGTTGTTCTAAATCTTGAATCAGCAAATAGAGAAGTTGCAAAACGCATAATTGATTTTTTGAGCGGTGTTGCTTATGCTAATGACGGTGAAGTAAAAAATATTGCCACAAAAATATTTATAATCACTCCGTATAATGTAGACTTAGAAGGCAACGAATTTATCGACGAACTTGAAAGCAACGGTGTGATTTATTAAAAATTTTTAATAAATAGAAATTGACATGAGTGTAAATAATAACTAAAATAAGAACGCGTAGCGGCTACCGACGGGCCCATGCTATTCATATTTGCGTTTTATGCAAACCCAGTGCATGGGCATGAGTGTAAATAATAACCAAAATATAAATGCTCTTGATAGTTTATAAGGGTTATTATTAAATGACCGAAAAAAGCTAAATTTAAAATTATAGGAAAGCGGGGGGTGGAGTCAAACTCACTTTGTTCTTGGTATAATTTATTATACCTCACTCGTGCATACGCACGTCGTTATTATGTACAAGCTTAGTGAATGACTTGTGAAATGGATATTAATAAAATTAGCATTAAACAATTTACAAAAGTAAAATTCGGCGGATATAAAATAGAAGAAGTAAATGAATATATCAAACAAATATCTGATTATGTTAATGATGTAAACAGCGAAAAAGAAGAAATATGGCAAAAAGCAGATGTATTGGCTGAACACGTGCGTCATTACCGTTCGGAAGAAGAAAACATGAAAGAAGCTATTTTGAGCACGCAAAAAATGAGCTCTAAAATACTCGCCGAAAGTCAAGCAAATTCCGAAACAATGCTTGCCGAAGCCGAAGAAAAAAGAGAAACTATTTTAAACGGCGCGACACAAACAAGTGATACGATAATTAAAACTGCCGAAGAAAAATCTGCCGAAATATTACAAAATGCCCAATCGCAATCTGATAAATTAATAAATGAAACCGAAGAAAAATGTAAATTAAAAATACAAAAAACAAACGAAGAAACCGAAAAAATGACCACTGAAAAAATTACAATTGCAAAAAAAGTTTTAAGCGAACTTGCTGCTAAAAAAGAAGCAGAAGAAAACCATCTTTTGAGATTAAAACGGGAAGTATCCGAATTTAAAGAAAAATTACTTTCAATTTATAAAAATCATCTTGATTCGATTACAAAATTACCGGAAATAGAAAAAACACCGGAAGATATAAAAACAGATTCAATTCAAAAACAAACTTCTGAAGAAAATTTAGAAGAAACTTCTGAAAAAGTTGAAGAAAAAAACGAAGAAAATATTGTTGAAAAAGAAAATATTGTTGAAAAAAATGTTGTTGAAGAAGAACCAGAAAAAATATCAGAACCGGTAAATGAAGTAATCGGTGAAATGCAAGATATAAATTCAAGTTCTGTCGAAAATTCACAAGGATCTGCTGAAAATTCTGATAATCAAGGTGATGGTGTAAATTCTAATAATCAAAGTGATGCTGTAAATCCTAAAATTTCTCAAAACGAAAACATATCAGAAGATGAAGTTTTAGAATCTATTAAAAAAGACGAAAATGCACAAACTAAAAATATGGATAATATTAATAAAGAAATTCCTGTTAACATGGGGAATTTTCGCACAGTAAAAGATAATGCAAAACCAACCCCATCACAAGAAAAACCGTTATATGAAGTTAATTACAGAGAAAAAAGCAAAAACACAAACAAAAAATTTGAATCAAAATACAACGACCTAAAATTCGGGAAATTTAACAAAAAGTAATGTGTTCATACCAATATCCAATTAAAAAGTTAATAAAAAATCAAGTTAAATCTTCGATATATGAATTTTACGCAGATTTTTTATAAATACTTTTATTGGATATTGGTATTCCCCCGCCTGCGGCGGGGGCGAACACGCGAAAAAATTCGAGAAACTATTAAGCATAAAGAAAGGACTTTATTTATTAATGTCAGTTGATTATAATAAAACATTAAACCTTCCTAAAAACACTCTTGACATGAGAGCTAATTTGCCTGCACGTGAACCCGAGGCTTTTAAAAAAGCCGATAAGCAGAGGATTTATTATAAAATAATATCTCAAAACGAAGAAAAACCGCTTTATATTTTACATGACGGGCCTCCTTATGCTAACGGTGATATTCATCTTGGAACAGCGTTAAATAAAATACTAAAAGATTTTATCGTTAAGCATAAAAATATGAGCGGATATTGTGCGAAATATGTCCCGGGGTGGGACACTCACGGTTTGCCGACAGAATTAAAAGCAATGAAAAGCGTCGGTATAGGTAAAAACAACAACACATTAAACCCAAGTGAAATCAGAAAAATATGCCGCGAATATGCGTTGCAATGTGTTGATGTTCAAAAAGAACAGTTTAAATCTTTGGGAGTGCAAGGTGATTTTGACGACCCTTATATTACCCTTATTCCTGAATATGAAGCAGAGCAAATTAAAATTTTCGGCGAAATGATGAAAAAAGGATATATTTACAAAGGGTTGAAACCTGTTTATTGGTGCAGTGAATGTACAACTGCTTTGGCGGAAGCTGAAATTGAATATGAACAAGACCCTTGTTTTTCGATATATGTAAAATTTGAAGTTGCCGATGATAAAGGCATTTTCGCCCCATATGTAAAGGATTTATCCAAAATAAATTTTGTGATATGGACGACCACAACATGGACATTACCGGGCAACGTTGCGATTTGTGTTGGTCCTAATTATAAATATTCGCTTGTGAAAAACGCTATGTCGTCTCATGAAAAATATGGTGAATATTATGTCTTGGCGACTGAACTTATTGGGGAAACGATGAAAGCCGCAAAAATCGAAGAATACGAAACAATCGCAGAATTCGACGGCAAAGATTTGGAATTAATCAAAACAAAACATCCATTTTATGACCGCGAATCTTTAGTAATAATCGGCGACCATGTCACTTTAGAAAGCGGAACAGGGTGCGTTCATACCGCGCCGGGGCACGGTGTCGAAGACTTTGAGGTATGCGATAAATACCCCCAACTTGAAATATTAGTTCCTGTGGATGACAATGGCTGTATGAACGAACTTGCGGGAGAATTTCAAGGGCTTTCTTGCGATGATGCAAACAGAGCAATCGGTAAAAAGATGGAGCAAAATGGAACAATGTTAGCTCACAACAGAATTATCCACCAATATCCTCATTGTTGGCGTTGCAAAGAACCTGTAATTTTCCGTGCAACAAAACAATGGTTTTGCTCTGTTGAAGATTTTAAGGAGCAAACTTTGAAAGCTATTTCCCAAGTGAAATGGATACCTGCATGGGGTGAAGAACGCATAAAAGGAATGGTAAGCGACCGAAGCGACTGGTGTATTTCACGTCAACGGCTTTGGGGTGTGCCGATTCCTATTGTGTATTGCAATGCTTGTGATGAAGCCGTTGTCAGCGACCAAACTATTGACGCAATATCAAAATTGTTCCGCGAAAAAGGCTCGGACGCATGGTATGCAGATGATTCAACTGAGTTTTTAGGGGATTTGAAATGTCCTTCTTGCGGTAACGATTCATTTGTAAAAGAAACTGACATTATGGATGTTTGGTTTGATTCGGGCGTTTCTCATACCGCAGTTTTAGAACAACGCCCAGAATTGCGTTTCCCTGCCGATTTATATTTAGAAGGTGCAGACCAATACAGAGGATGGTTTCAATCTTCATTATTAACATCAATCGCCGCGAGAGGCGTTTCTCCATATAAAAGCGTTTGTTCCCATGGCTGGGTTGTTGACGGCGAAGGCAGAAAAATGTCAAAATCTTTGGGTAACGGTATTGCTCCCGACGAAATTATTAAACAATACGGAGCAGATATTCTGCGTTTGTGGGTTGCGTCGTCTGATTACCACAGCGATATTCGCATATCGAAAGATATTTTAAAGCAACTCACCGAAATTTATCGTAAAATCCGCAATACTGCACGTTTTATGTTGGGGAATACCGCAGATTTTAACCCTGTTGATGATAATGTAGAATTTGAAAAATTATACGAACTTGACCAATTGATTTTATATCGTCTGGACGGACTTATTGATAAATGCAATAAGGCGTATGAAAATTTTGATTTTCACATTATTTTCCATAACTTGCATAATTTTTGCGTTGTGGATTTATCCAATTTTTACCTTGATATTATAAAAGACCGCCTTTATTGTGAGAATATCGACAGTTTCGGACGACGAGCGGCACAAACCGCAATGTATAAAATACTATCGGCAATCACAAAAATATTGGCTCCGATTTTAGCTTTCACTGCTGAAGAAATTTGGAGTTTAATCACACATTTACCGGGTGAAAACGCAGAATCTGTGCTTTTAAACGATATGCCGGTTCCATCATGTCCGCAAATATCAGATTCATTCAAGGAAAAATGGGAGCGTATATACGCAATACGTGAAGATGTGCAAAAAGCATTGGAAGAAAAACGCACTTCAAAAATAATTGGCTCTGCTTTGGAAGCAAAAGTCACACTGCATTGTGACGACGAATCTTATGAATTTTGGAATAATTTACAAGATTTGCTAACAACTGTTTTTATTGTATCAAAAGTCGAAGTGGTTAATGATAAATCGACAGGTGAATTTGAGACTTCAACAAAAGGCATTACTGTAAATATACAAAAAGCCGACGGCGAAAAATGCGAACGTTGTTGGAATTTCAACGAAAATGTCGGCGAAAACAAAGAACACCCGACTTTATGCGGACGTTGTGTTGATTCTGTAGTGAATTCATTATAAAACCACAGGCGAACGGAGTTCTCCTTTACAAACCCATAAGCGAACGGAGTTCTCCCCACAAACCCACGGGCGAACGGAGTTCTCCCCCTACAAATATTTTTTATTTTTGCTTTGTTATTTTTTATTTATTAATGAAAGGGTGAATATGAAAATTAGAAAATATTTACATTTTATTATTTCTATTTTAGCAGTCGCAGTTTTGATTGTTATTGACCATATCATAAAAATTTTAGTGTCAAATTTTTTACCATTTCAAGAGCCTATAACGATTATACCAGGGGTATTAAATCTCACATATATTACAAATGATGGTGCGGCATTCGGAATGTTTGCAGGAAATATTATATTACTGATAATTTTACCAGTAATTGTGTTGGGAATAGGTATTTTCTTGTTATTTAAACGGAATATTATTAATACCACATATTTAACGGTTTGCACCGTTATGATATTATCTGGGGGATTCGGCAACTTAATTGACCGCGTATTTAAAGGGTCGGTTGTTGATTATATTGATGTGGCATTTTACCCTTTTGAAAATTTTGCCATTTTCAATTTCGCCGACTGTCTTTTAGTCATAGGTACAACTTTGCTATTAATATACTATGTAATATATGAGCCGATAAAGAATAGAGTGACCAGTGACCAGTGACCAGTGGTCAGTATTGTATACAAAAAATAAAACTTCTTGAAAGACGATAAAAATGTTTATTTTTTATGTTGATTGTTTGGATGAAGGTTTGCGGTTGGATGTTTTTATTGCATCCAAAATGAAAGAAAATCCATCATCAGTAATAATTTCGCGTTCTTATGTGCAAAAATTAATAGAAAGTGAAAATGTTTTTATAGATGATAAAATCGCAAATAAGAACACAAAAATAAAACAAGGACAAAAAATTACTGTTCAAGAAATACCGCCGCAGGAAATTTCGGTTATACCCGAGAATATCCCGTTAAATATAGTGTATGAAGATAACGATTTACTTGTCGTTAACAAAGATAAAGGATTAGTCGTGCACCCTGCCGCAGGTAATTATAGCGGCACATTAGTGAACGCGCTTTTATACCATTGTAAGGAAAGTCTTTCCGGTATCGGCGGATATATTCGCCCGGGGATTGTGCATCGTCTTGATAAAGATACAAGCGGATTGTTGATTGTTGCGAAAAATGATGCCTCTCATATCGAACTTTCACGGCAGATTGCCGCTCATTCATTTTATCGCCGCTATGAAGCTATTGTTAGCGGTATTGTAAAGCAAGAATCGCAAACCATAAACAAACCTATCGGAAGAAGCTCATCAGACCGCAAAAAAATGGCGGTCACTTCACATAATTCCAAGGAAGCGATTACTCATTATGAAGTGATTACACGATACAAAAATTGCACCCATGTAGGATTAGTCCTTGAGACAGGTCGCACTCATCAAATACGCGTTCATATGGCGAGTATGGGACATCCGATTGTCGGCGATACTGTATATGGCGGAAAAAAGCAACCCGCAAAATTTAACGGACAATGTCTTCATGCAAAAGAAATAAGTTTTGTCCACCCAACGGTAAAAGAAAAAATGCACTTTAACAGCGATTTACCGCAATATTTTAAGGATTATCTTTCCCGGATAAGCTGGGAATAACAAATAATAAATAAAAAATAATAAATAAAAAATATTTTGGAAATTTTTATAAAATTTTTAATTTAATGTTGGTATATAATCTTTTTAAAATATAAATGGCAACTTCCAAAAATCTCTGTCGTACCATCACAGCACAGGTTTCTGGATGTCACCATATTTTTCCTTTTGTGATAAGGAATGGAAATTGGAAATGGGCGTATGATAAATAAATTAATAAAAGATATGTTATTAATCACCGATATGGACGGAACTTTGTTGGATAGCAATGGGAATATATCAAAAGAAAATTTAAACGCTATCGAAAAGTTTCGCAAAGCGGGCGGCAAATTTTGTGTCGCAACAGGACGAAGCGTTTTGTCAATGGCAAGTTATTTTGAAACTTTAAAATTCGATATTCCTATTATACTTTATAACGGCTCTGTAATTTATGATTATAATAAAAAAGAATATTTGCACAATGTTTTTCTTCCCGAAACGATATATGACGGTATTGAAGATGTAATGAAAGATTTTCCGGATGTAGGGGTTTTGTTCGTTTCAGATGAATGTTATTATATACCGCAATCAAATCAAAGTGTGGATGATTTTTTTGCATATTACAAGATAAAATCTATTAAATGCACTCTTGCTGATGTTCCGAAACAAAATTCGAAAGGGATTTTCACCGTTCCGTTGGGCATGATGGACGAATTTTCAAAATATATTACACAAAAATACGGCAGTCAAGTTCATGTCACACGCTCGTCAGTCAGCCTTTGTGAAATAATTCCGCTTAACACTTCCAAAGGGGCGGCATTATTAAAATTGTGCGAAATATTGAATGTTGATGTAAAAAACACCGTCGCAATCGGAGATTATGACAATGATATAGAGCTAATAAAAAATGCAGGCATCGGGATTTCTGTAAAAAATGCAACTGATAATTTAAAATCTGTTACCGATATAATACTCGATTACACCAACGACGAAAATGTCCTCGAAAAAGTTGTTGAGTATATAATGAAGTAGTTTTTTATTTATATGTTAAACTTGTCTGTCGACAAGTTTAACATATAAATAATATTTAATAAATAAAAATTAAAAAAGGAGATGTGTTAGCATGGCTTATATTATTAATGATGAATGCATTAGTTGCGGAGCTTGCGAGCCGGAATGTCCGGTAAACTGTATTTCAGAAGGTGACGGAAAATATTCAATTGACAAAGATACTTGTATAGAATGTGGTGCTTGTGAACCCATTTGCCCAGTGGACGCGATAAAACCTGAATAGAAAATTTATGACAAAATAATATTCCCTGCTTTTAAGCAGGGAATATTATTTTATTATAACCGCTGGATTCAGCGGAGAAGAAGGTTTGTCGAGATTGCGCTCGACACCGCACTTACTTTGTAACGATACAAAGTAAGCAAAAATCGTTTAGGCTTTCCCCTAAAAACCCCCTTTGCTCCTATCGTAGTTTTGTGTTACGCAGCCGCCCCTTAGCGGTGGGTAATAATTTGAATGTTGCCGCTTCCCATCAAGCGTCTGCGTTCCAGAGTTTATACTCCTAATGTTCCAATAATTGTTGTTTTATATATCTACTTTTTAATTTGTGATAAACGTGTAATCAATAAAAAATATTTTTGAAACATTTTATTTGTGTTTTACATATTATATATTATATCTTTTTATAGGAGGATGATAATTTTATAATGTTAAGACAAAATAAAAATGTTTTTGCTAAAGCTATTATTAATGACCAACCTTGTGCAAAAGCTACAATAAAAGGAAGACCGAAAAATCCACGCTTGCATGGAGCGGTATATTTTTATAAAATATATGACGGAACTTTAGTTGTCGCTGAAATTTATGGCATACCGCAAAGGGATGATAACGGAAAACCTTCACCTGGATTTTACGGATTCCATATACATGAAGGTGCAAATTGCACAGGCGATGAAAGTGACCCTTTTAAAAACGCAGGCGGTCATTATAATCCCACAAAACAAGAACATCCGCTTCATTCCGGAGATTTACCGGTATTGTTAAGCAACAAAGGCTATTCGTACATGATGGTATATACCGACCGTTTTTCACCTTCCCAAATTATCGGGCGTACCGTAATCGTACATATGATGGCGGACGATTTTCATTCGCAACCCGCCGGCGACAGCGGAATGAAAATCGGATGCGGTCAAATCAAAAAATACAAATAATACCAATTTGCGTTCCAAGTAATATGTATTTGAAAATATCTATTACCGCGAATTGGTATAGGATTTAGGGTATTAAATATCATTATTGTTGATTTGGTGCAAAATTCCATTTCATTGAAAAATTTTCAAAATAAAAAATCCCCCGCCTTTCGGCAGGGGATTTTTATTATGATTTATTGCTTATTTTATAGCAACTCTTTTTACTGATGTCCAAGCACCTGTTGCAGTTACTTTATTAGAAGTTCTTCTTCCTCTTACTTGGAATTGGAATGTTTTTCTTCTTGTCAAGTTTGGAGAAGTCCAATTTTTTGCTCCTGCTTTTGTTGTTCCTGTTGTCCATCTGCTTGTTCCAACTCTTCTGTATCTGACTTCCATAACTACGCCTGCTTGTGCTCTCCAAGAAAGTCTTACTTTTCTTCCGTTTCTGCTTGTTTTAAAGCTTGCAGGTTTCGCTGGGTTTTTGATATAGCGTGCAACGAAAGTGCGGTTTTTAGTAAGGCTTGATATTGTCCAAGATCTGTTAGCTGATCTGCGAGTATTACCTTCAAACCAACCTGCGAATACATAACCTTTTTTCGGTGCGCTTGCTGTTATTGTGCGTCTTGCTCCACGGTCAAATGTTCCGCCGCCTTTTGGCGCGCTTGCTGCTGCTGACGGTGTACGGCTTACTTTGATTTGGAAAGTTTGTACCCAACGAGCATATAAAGTTGTTGTTCCTACAGGGAAACTGAATGATGTTGCGCGTTGTGTTGTACCTGTACGAGTTGTAAACCAACCTAAGAATCTATAACCGTTTCTTGTTGGAGTTGTTGGGAACGCTACTGTACCTGCTCCTGTGCGTGTTCTTTGTACTACTCTTGTGTTATCTGCAGATGTATAGTTTCTCATGAAGTTGACAGTTACTGTTGCCGCCGCTATAGCAAATTTCGCATCAGCGTTTGCTGTTGCTCCTATTGCCGCGCCGCCGTTTAGTGCGTCTGCAGGAATTGTTATTCCTATTGCCGCACTGCTTGCCGCTGTTGGAGTTCCTGCAATAGCGATTGTTACTGTTGTTGCATTAGCCGCTACTGCCGCTTTTGCTTTTGCTGTTAATCCTGCAGGAAGATTTGTGATCCAAGCCGCTAAGTCTGCATCTGCTGCTATTTCTTTGAATGAATCGCCTGCGAGAGTGATTACAACGTCAGTCGCTGTTATTGCTGTTCCTGTTTGACCTGTTACAGTTACATTTGCAACCGCCGCTGTTGGGCCTGCACGGGTTATTGTTACTGTGTAAGTTTTTGTAGCTTCGTTATTTTCTGCTACAACTACAATTTTAACAACATTATCGCCTACAACGAGGACAAACGGAGTTCCTACTGCTATTGCTGTATCGTTATGTGTCATTGAAACAATTCTTGCTTTTTCTGCTGGTGTTGCTGCTGTTAATGTAGCTGCTGTAACGCTGTTTGCAACATCTGCTGTATAATTTTCTTCAGCCGCCGCGAATGCTTTATCTAATGTCACGCTTGAGGAGAATGTCAACGCTGTTAATGTTGCGACATCTGAAGTTCCTTCAGCCGGAGCACGGTTTACTGTCACTGTGTATGTTTTTGTAGTCACTTTATCTTCTGCTGTAACTACGATTGTGATGACATTATCGCCTACCGCAAGGGCTATTGGATATGCTCCTGCTTCGTTTGCCGCTACTACTGTTGCACCGTTTTTAACTTCAACTGTTGCTTTGCCTGTATCTTTTACTGTTGCTGTTAATATTGTATTTGCTGTAGCGTTCGGCGCATAACCTGTGTATGCAAGTACTTCTTCGTTAAATACAGGTGTTAATGATGTTAATCCTGTTAATTCTAATGCTGATAATTCTGTAACTGTTGAAATTTCAGGAGTTGCACGGGTTATTGTTATTGTGTAAGTTTCTTTTGTTGTGCCATCTTCTGCGGTAATTTCTACTGTTACTACATTTGCGCCTACAACGAGAGCGGTAAGCGCATATGCTCCTGCTTCGTTTGCCGCTACTACTGTTTCGCCTCTTTTAACTACTACTGTTGCTGTTTCATCTTCGGTAGTTACTGTTAAGTTAGTTGCTTCTGTTATATTTGCCGCAAACGCTGTGAATGTGTTGTCTTCGCCTTCTACAACTACTAAACCGGATAATGCTACTGTTCCTATTTTTGCATTATCTGATTTTGCACGGGTGATTGTGATTGTGTATGTGTTGATTGCATTTGTTAACGCTTCACCGGTGAGGTTTTTCGCGAAATCGTCTTCTGATAATACATTAATTTTAATTTCGTTTTCGCCTGTTGTAAGTGCAACTTCACCTAAAGTAACAGCCGCGCCTTGAGCGTTTACTGTTTCTCCGCCGAGAGTTGGGATTGCAGAGATAAACACTTTGTCAACATCGTTTGCAACGTCGATTGTGTATGTTTTTACTTCCGGATCGAATACTAATTCGCCTTCGTCGTCTACTAATAAATCTTCTCGTGTATCTTCTTCTGCTTCTTCATCTTCTGCTGTATCGAATACTTTCAATTCTTTTAATGTGTCGTCTGTTGATCTTTTGCGGATGTTTAATGTGTATTCTGCGGTCAAAGCTTCGATTTTCGCAACTTTTACTGCCATTGCCGCGAGTTCATCTGTTTTGTCGAAACGATGATATGCTTCTATAAGCATTTCAAGTTCTGCTGAAAGATCGTTCCAAGGTTTTTGTAATTCTTCCATTTCATTTATTATTTCGATTAGAGGTTCTATTACTTCACTAATAGCTAATAATTCATCAATGAGGTCATTACGGTTTTCAATGAGTTCGTCTAAATCATCTTGAAGTTCAGCTTTTTTCACTTCATCAGTTTCTTCTTCGATTTCAATTTCTAATTTAATTTGATCCGCTATTGCTTTAACTACGTCTATCATTATTTCTTCGACTCTGTCAAACGCTTCTTTTACAGAATCCAAACCAAGTGCTTTGAGATCGTCTTCAAGACTTGCTTCAAGTATTTCAAGGGCAGCTTCTAAAGCACTCAACTCATCCGCAATTTCAGCCCATGCTTCTGCTCCTTCTGTAGTTTTTAGATCAATTGCATCTCCTAAATCTTCTTTAACTGTGTATTCATCAAGGATTTCGAGGATACCTTTGTCGAATTCTAAAACTGCTTGTGCAACATCCCAGTCGTCGAGGCCAAGTCCGCCGACAGCTGTGTCAGCTAATAATTCTTCTCCCAAAACTCTGATTTTTACTGGTGTTACGTTGTTTTCATCGTCAAGTTCTATTTCGTTTCTAAGATCTGGTAACGGAGCGATTTCGACTTTTGCATTTTCCCATGATTGTTTTACTTCAACTTTTGCTTTTTCTGCATCTGCCGCTACTGCTACGTTATATTCGCCTGTGTCTGCGTCGGCTGTGATTACTGCACCGTCAACTTTGACTTCTTCTAAAGATACGTTCGGGTCGAATCCGTTGAGGATAGTAACAGTGTGAGTAACTATTATACCTATTGATGATCTTAATGTTATTGTGAATTTGTTGTTACCCGGTCTAAGTGTAAATGTTTCTTCGTCATAATCGTAATCTGCATCTTCAGACCAAACTTCATATATTGTGTCAGTATATGTTCTTGTGCAGTTAAATTTTATTTTTTCGACGTCATCATCGCTTAAATCTACTGTGTATTCTAATACATCTTTATCGAATGCAGGAGTTAAAGCGATTGCACTGTCGTCTTCTGCGTTTGTTATTGACAATGCTGATAATGATGGGTATAATTTTCCAATATTATCATCTGTGAATGTTGCGAATGATCTTATCGATGCACCCCAACCATTATGTGGGCTACCTGCTTCTCCTACCCATTTGATTCCCAACGTAGCACTTGTATTATCTTCGAAGTCCCATTTGTTGCTACGAGCAAGATGAACATAAACATAT
>Ga0099364_10006845_pt1 | contig 16475 bp, 18 predicted proteins | sample TergutTh196P3_FD_73070 | JGI IMG/M metagenome (GOLD analysis project Ga0099364, IMG submission 73070) | Microcerotermes parvus P3 segment gut microbial communities from Pointe-Noire, Republic of the Congo - Th196 P3 | ecosystem: Host-associated > Arthropoda: Insects > Digestive system > Gut ... | reverse complement strand
AAAACGTTGCCGAAACATTGGCCGCCGAATTGAACGGTCGAACAAATGCCGCCGAACGTATTGTTGTTGCAGTAACCGCCGAACGTGTTGGAGTTACAATATCCGGCAAAGGTGTTGTCGTAACACACGCCGCCGAATGTGTTTCCGCGGCAGTAATCATCAAACAGGTTTCTGTAGCAATTTTCGCCGAACGTGTTGCCGCTGCAATATCCGCCAAACGTGTTAGATTGGAAACTGCTTAGGAAAATATTGTTGCTGCAATTATCACCAAACGTGTTAGATCGGCAGTTTCCGCCAAATATATTATTATCACATAATTTCCCGAATGTGTTATTGTAACAATTGCAGCCAAACGTGTTGGTAGAGCAACCTCCGCCGAACGTGTTGGAGTAACAACTGTTGCCGAACGTGTTGCTTGTACAATAATCACCGAACGTGTTGTTATAACAATATCCGGCAAACGAATTACTGTGGCAAACTCCGCCGAATATGTTGTCATAACAAAGGACATCGAATGTATTAGCGTAACAATCTTCTGCAAAGGTGTTGGAACGGCAAATCTCGCCAAAGAAGTTACTATGACAGTTTCCCTTAAACGTGTTATTGAGAAGACGTTTTTGTATGCCGGAAATGTAAGGCCGAAAAACATTGCCTCGTATCTCCCTCCCGGCGAGATCGAACGTCAATTGATCGATGTAATCACCGCCATCAATGGTAAATCCGGTTCTCGCCGTTTGCGGTGCCAGATATTGTCCGACAAGCGAAACGGCTGGCGTCGTTGTTGCCGTGATTTTGTAACGCCGATATTTAACGTTATAAAAATCGTAGGGAAGATCGTTTGCCCGATGGTCGATCAGCCGGTAAATCACACCCTTGCCGGTTGGCGTCGCCCAATCGTATTGGGCGGCGGCATTGTTATCGATGTCGTACAATAACCGCCATTGATGTAACGGCGTTGTGCTTGTAATCACCGATCCCGCCGGCTGCATTCGCTCCGTGTGAGCGGCCCATGCTTCCGGCGCAAACCGGTTTTTGTCCGTTGCAAGCAGAACGACGTCGAACAATGCGGAACTGTCGGACCGTACCTCGTTCGACACGGGCTGTACATAAATCGTTTCGTAATCGTTGATTCTGTACAGATTCCCCGGAATGAGTTGCGCGGAATCCCGCAACGCCTTGATCTCGGCGTAAGTGCCGGAAAACACGGCAGTAAGGCCATCGATATGTTCCTGTACGTTTTTGCCGTCAGCGGCAGCAATCGACGACGCCGGGTGCTGAGACGCAGCGTCACGGTTGGTCAACGCCGCGTGGTTGGTTGTGCCGGAGCCGGGGGCGGATGAAATGCCGCTTGCCGGGCAGGGAATAACCGAAACAATATCTCCGTCAAACTCAACGTCCAACTCTGAATCGGCAACGTACCCGACGAGGACACTGCCGACAATGGAAACTTTGCCGTCTTCGGCGGCAAAGACCGGCGTTCCCGGACTGGCAACGCCGCCGGAACTGATGAACGCATGAACTCCCGGATCAAACAGCGGACGCACAGAGACCGCTTCGCCGACGATGACATCTTTCTCGGCAACGCTTCCGATGCCCGGATGATCCGCTCCGGCGTGAACGAGTCGTCCGACCGAATCGTAAACGACTCGTCGTCCACGCCGAAGTGGTTCACCGGCAACCGCACTGAAAAATCCTTGAAGTTCCATTATCGTTTCGTTTTTTCCTTGGCGTTGGCATTGAACTCATTGACATACGCCTCGTGAAGTTCCGGATGTTCGGCAACAATCGCCTTGACCGCACTCTCTTTGGAAAGCCCTTGCGACATTTTCTCCGCAATGGCTTCTTTCCATTGATCGGTGGCGGACTGCCCGATTTTCTGTTTGCCTCCCTGCGCGTGAGGCTTGTTGCCAAGTGAACCAGCGGTCTTCGACTTCTTGGAGTCCTCATCGTCTTCGTCCTCATCCTCGTCATCTTCCGACTTGGATTTTTTCGACGACTTCTTTTCGTCGTCGTCGTCATCTTCTTCGGACTTGGATCGCTTCGACTTCTTTTTGGACTTCTTGGAGTCCTCGTCGTCGTCGTCCTCATCGCTGCTATTGAGAACGGTGAAGGTATAGGTCCCTTCGAGTTTCGATTCGAGAAACGCGATATACTCCGTATTGGCGCTGTCGAGCGTTGCTCCCTTTTCGAGTTGCGCAACGATAAAATCGCTGGACGCTTTGGGAAACGCCTTCTTCAGTTCCTTGACAGTTGCCGCTGTCGGCTCGTTGCTTTCGGTTTTTTCGACCTTGGTTGACATAGAATCATCTCCTTTGGGGTTGTTAGTCGCAACGGAATCCGCCGCGCTAGTTTGTGACAAAAACGTTGACCAGTCACAAATTCGGTCAACGAGTTTCAGTTTAAGACCATCCTCGGCGGTCCAGTATCCGCCGTCTCCCCACGTTGCAACGTCGTCCATCGACAGCCCGCGAGCCTGCGAGACGGTCTTGAAAAAGTTACCGGCAATCGAATCGACGATCCCCTGCAATCGGGACTCCTGATCGGCGGTGATCTTGGTTCCGACGGCACCGGTTCCCTTGTTCGGTCCGCTCTTGAGTAAAACTGCACGAATACCCTCTCGCTGGATGAACTCGGAATAATCGTAGGTCAAAATGTAACAGCCGATGGAACCGACAAGCGCACCGCTGGCGGCGGTAATCGACTTTGCGCAACAGGCAATATGGTAAGCCGCCGAGCATCCTTCCCCGCGAATAAAGGCATGAACCGGCTTGACAGCGGCAAGGTGTGTCACCGCTTCCGCAATTTCTGAACCAGCAATGGAAAGACCACCAGGCGAATTGATCTGAAGAACAACCTGATCGACGTTGGCAACTTGCTCAAGATGGGAAAGCGTTTTTATGATCCTTGGACTGCAACAAATATCGCTCCAAAATAGGTCTTCGTCCCAAATCAAACCTTGAATCGGAACAACGGCGGTCGAACCATGAAGTTCGAAACCGTCATTAGCAGTACGGAAAGAAAATCGAGCCGTCTGCGGACGCTCCCCCCCAAGCATCGCGCAGAGCAACTCTTGATTCGCTTGAATAAACGACTCCGACAAACAGAGCGGAATATCGGGATTCTTACGCATTGTTCCCTCCACCGCTTTCTGATCCGCCGTCGTTTGATCCGACGTTGATTTTAAGGCCGTCTGGCATAGCCATCGCGGCCAAAACTTGCCAAGGTACATTGACATCGACTCCGTATTTCTTACCGTCGGCTTCAAAATCCTTCTTAATCGCAATCGCCTTCTGGATGGCGAGACGAGCAATAAACTCTTTGTCTTCGACGATTTCCGTTGCAACTTCTTCCCAATCGTTGTTCCGTTCCGCCGACACACGCCGCGGGGAATTGAGACCGCAACGAATTTCGATAAACTCGGCGGTTACATCTTTCAGCGGTTCCGTGTAATCCCATTCCGGCGGACGAAAAAGCACGAGGTCGGAAAGTTTGACTTCCTTTTTTTCGATGGCCCGGCGAAGAGCGGGATCGGCGGCGGCCCATTGCCGGATTTTCCAACGGCAAATCGGCTCGTGAAACTTGCGGATGTACCATTTTTGTAATTTCCGAAACGCAATTTTCGCCAGTTCGAAACTTCCCCGCCAACTGGCAAGGTTGGAACGCTTCGGATCAAGGAGCAACACCTCGACCGGTATTTTGTACGTAATCGCAATCGATTGAAGAATCGAAAGCATGTGTTCAAAGTATTCCGGGTTCGGAACGTTCGGCACGAAGGGGGTGTATTCCAGTCCGTTCCCTGCCTTGAGAATCATCCCCGGTTCGAGTGGGGCGATACCATCGGGATAAGGCGTCGTTGGTGTTCCGTCAATACCGACATTGCCATCGGGGGAAGGTTGATAACCTTCCTGCCACTTTTCGATAAACCCGATACACGCGATAACCTTTGCCCGAAGAAGATTGGCATCGTTCAAATCGTCGAGGTTTTCGCTCTGTTGGGCAACGGGATGACATGCCGAAACGCCGCGACTCTGTGATTTTCGTCGCGGATTATAAACGTGAAAAACAAGCGGATTTCCCGCATCGTCCCACGCCGGATATTTCACGATTTCGGAAACCTTGGCAATGGTCCGTAGCGTTTCGACCTCATCCTTGGTAAACCAGTATTCAATCGGCTTCTTGAATTCGTTGCGCAAAACGCCGTGAACCACGTTGAGCGTCGTCTTGGGCGTTTTGCATCGGTGGTACTCGAAAAGTTGCAACGCACCGTCTTCAAGAGGCAACAAAAACGCTCCGCCGCTGACAAGAGTTTCACGAAACGTAAATTCTTCAAAATCGTGGAACGTACTCTCGCAGGCAATATCGCACTGCGTTGCGTCGGTCGTCCATTCCTCCCACCGTTCCTTGAGTTCGTTGTTAAGGCCGTTGTCTTTCGACTTCGGGGCATACTGAAAACCACGCTGGACGACGTTATCGACGACTCGGTCAACAGCGGCACCGACGTAAGGATTATCCCGGTCGAACTGCCGACCAAGTTCCATGATGCCGAAATACTCCCGCTCCGTCAGATAGTGATAATCGGCACCGCTTCCCGCTGGCAAAACGCCTTCGAGACGTTTCATCAACCGATTCCGCTTGGCGGCCTTGTAGCCGCTCATCGGATCGAAAGTACCTTGATTACTACGTCGTCGTGACACTATCGTGGCCCTCCGTAACTCATGGGAACGAGTCGGCTGCGTCCTCCGGAGAGACGTGCTCCGAGCCATTGTTCGGCTCTGATTCGTTCGGCTTGCACGAGGGACAGATTGAATTGCACCATTGTCCCCGCCGCACCGCCGGTCTGATCCGTGCTCGGCGTGTGCAACAGGCGAACGCAGGCAAGGATAAACTGTCGGCAGTCGTCAACGCTACCTGTTACGAAATACCTTGCGTAGGTACTGTAATCAGCGGCGACTTCGTCATAAGAGCGGGGATCGGGTGTATCCATGCAGGGCAGTATGCACCCGCTTCCCGGTAGTGTCAAGAAAAATCCGAGTTCGGATCGCTCGGATCGCTCGGATCGCTCGGATCGTTCGGGCAACCTATTTTAACATTCAACCGGTGCGACGTTGTTTTGCTGCCCATTCTGCGACGATTTTCTGCAACACTTTCCCGGCTTTGACGTTTCGTCGCTCGGCTTCAGCGTCGACGGCAAGCCGCACGTCCCCTTTTATCGTGACGGAATACGATTTCGCCTTCCGTGTAAGATCGGTAACAACGGGTCGCCCGGCCTTGTCGGTAAAGCGGCGTTTGTCAAGAAGGTCGAACACGTTCCGAACGGTCAGATGGACACCGGCAAGCGGAATCCGATCATCAAGCCGTGCTTCGGATTTGTCGACAAAAACATCGAAAACCCGTTGCGAGACGAATTCAAACACCGTTTCCTTTTTCCCGGTTTTCGCTGTCGGATCAATCCCGACGGCGACGATACTGTTGCGGATATTGTCGAGTTGCGACTCGTTTTTCATTGTGTCCTCCATATCAGGGATACATTAGGGGTGAAATAAACGCCCCTAATATATCGTTGATTTTATTCCGAGTCAAGAGTTTTTTCTATAATGTCCGTTCCCCACTCGGACAAACCGGGGATCGCCTTTGCTGATTGCGCGGCTCATCACTCCGGCAATCGTCGATTCCGGTTTTTGGCCCTTTGGAACCCACAATCCTTTTTCGAGTATCATGGCTGTCAGTTCTTTTATGGTGGTCGCCCCGCGAAGTTCTTTCAAAACTTCATACGCCGCGTCAAGAGCGGTCATTTTCGAAACGGGGGCTGGGATGGATTCAATAACTGGCTTTTCACGAGGTTCAAAATGCTTGTGCAAACTCTCAATCATTTCGTCGAACGCCGGTGCAATCTCTTTCATTTCCTCACGAGTCGGATAGACTCCGCCATCTTTGTCGACTTTGCAGAGATAGGCATTTTCGATTCCCGCCGCTTCCAATTTGTCGGCAAGGTAAACCTCGAAACAGCGGGCGAAAAGTTCAACTGCGCTAAGATAATAGCGGCGTCGGGCTCCTCTGATACCGCGTTGGGAAAGTGTACCCGGCAAGCGGTCATGAAATGAAGACTGTAGAATCGTTATCCTTACGTCTCCGCAGAATATTTGGCTTGCGTACTCTTTACCGCCGCCAAGGAACCGGTCAAGGGCATGCGCCCATTCGTGGGCCAAGGTATCGATTCCGTTCTTTCGTGTGACGTTAATAGTATTTTGCTCCGGTTCGTAGTGTGCCGCGCTTTTCCCGTTTCCACGCGCCCCGACGGCCAGCCCCAATCCGTTGAGTCCGATAAACTCCGTCGGCAAACCAAGAACCACCGCAATGTCCTGAAACGATTCTGCAAGTTTTCGCAGATGTTCGGGACGCTCCTTATCCGTAACATAATTGCCCCACTGGACAGCTCGAATACCTGTCCCAAAGAGAAACGCCGTAATTTCCGGCCGGACAACTTTGCGCACCTTATTCGCTTTGTGGCGCCGCGATCCGAGAATGTCCTCGCCAATGTTTGGCGTTCGGCTCTTTCGGGCAAAAACATAACCATTTTCCAAGAGTTGAGTTTCTTTTTTCATTGTTCTACCCTTTCATTTTGGATTTTTCGTTTCGATCAAGGAACGTTTCCTCAATCGTTCTACAAGTATTATATCTGCGATTTTTCGGTTTGTCAATAGAAAAATCTCCGAAAATACGCATTTTCTCAAAAATTTTCCAAAAAAAATCCCGGTCACTTGACCGGGATTACCTTGCCTTGCGGGAATTGCCTATTTTCCGCCCCGCGACCTCTCGAAATCCTCCAAGCCGTCCTCGATACGCTCAAGAACGTACCGTAGCGTGTCGGCGAAGGTGTTGACGTGCTTTCCGTTCCGCAACTTGCAATTGCTGTCGTAGAGGGCTTTGCGAACTCTCTGAACGCACCGCGACTGCTGAAGCGTCATCCGAATGTCGATGTGATTGAACGAAACGTACTGCTCCAACGGTTCCGAAACGGGGACGATCGGTTGAACCATTCCCCAAAACTGGACCGGTTCGAGGGTTTCCGTTGCGTTTTTCTCTTTCTTAGTCATAGTTCAGTCTCCTTTCAGTGTGAAGGGCCGTCCGTCGGGAAGCGACAAATACAGTTCCCGTTTCGGCGGCGAGGGGGATGTCCTTTCGTCATTGAGCCGATACTCCGGCTCTTGCGGCTCCGGCGTTGCCGTCGGAGCAATCCCCACGTCGGGGGAATACGGCGTCGATTTTTTGACACGAAAAACCTTGTATCCGCAAAGGTGCCCGGCAACCTGTGCGTAGACTATCGCATCGAGCAGGTGATTACGCGGCGATACCTCGACCCATTTCTGTTCGGTTCCCTTGCCGGGAATGAATTCTTCGGTCTGTTTTTCGGCCAAAAAATGAGAGACGAGCGTAGCGTGTTCGTCTTGTTTGTTCGAATAATAAAACCGGATCGCCCCGGCAATGTCCGCATCGAGACCGAGCCGCTCGTGCGTCCGCGTCTTCCAATAGTCAACGTCGATCTCTATGATATGCAACCGATCCGTCGGTTGCCAAACCTTATGATAACGTTCCCCTTTGAAGTGAACACCGCCGCCGATTTTCTGTTTCTCAATATATTTCCGTTTTGAAAATACCGTCTTGCCGACTCCCTGCGAGGCATAATACCGTTTGGTCGGCTCGTAGGGAAGGGCACGGAACCATTCTTTGATAAACGGCGTATCGAATCTCGAATCGCAGAAAACCATTGACGGACGAATAATCGTACCGTCGGGCGTTGCCCAGCCTCTTTCTGCACGATTATACAGTTCGGTCAACGCAAGGGGCGTCGCCTTGTCTCCTTGGATTTTCCGATTCGTGTAATGCCGTCCGTATTCGATAACGTGAATCGTTCCGCCTTCCTTGGGAAACGCAAGGACGATATACCACAATTCTTTTTTCTCCACGTCGATACCCATTGTGATCCACTTCGTATCGGGCGGAACGATTCCCTTCCCATAAACGGGACCGGACATTTTGTTACGCAAAGCGTGAGCGTCCAATGGAACGACATCGACTTCCGGCGGGTCTTCGGGAACCGCCCAAGTGTACTGGAGGATACTGCGGATGGATTCCAGCAGATTTTCGGACCGATCCGCGTGAAACTCCTTCCACGCGATTTCGTCGGTCCGCCAGAACTTATTGAAAAAGGCACTCCATCGAAAGCCCAGCGTTCGCGTCTTCGGCAAGTCGCCGACTTGATTCCCGTCGTCGTCGAGCGTTTGCCCCCGGTGAGCCAGTCGGCAACCATCGATCATCGAATCTCGATATTCGGTAATATCCCCTTCGCATTCGGGACAAATCCATCGGGCATTTTCTCCGGCGTCAATCTCATTATCGTAACCACGCCAGTTGACGAACTGATCCCGACCGGGCGACACCCATTTTGTACATAAAGGACATTGAGCGTACAATGCCCCGTGTGAACCCTTGACGTATTCCTGCCAAATACGTCCCTTGGTGTTGGAAACGGTGCATTCGAGAATAATCACCCGGTCTTCTTCCCGAAAGGATTCCGTTCGGGCAATGAGTTGCGACACCGGGTCGGTTTCCTTGGAAGCGTCCGTGGACTCATCCATCTTGTCAACTTCTGTAACAATAACGATCCGGCTTGTCGTGGACGACCGCTTTTCGTCGCCGCCGTGTCCTGTCATAAAAATCAGTTCGGCACCGTTCCCCAATCGAATTCTTGTAACGTCGGTTCCGCCGCGGCTTCCTCTTCCCTTTTTCGGCAGCATCCATCGGTAACGTGAATTCTCGATCATCGGCTTGAGTTCGTATTCCCATTTCTGTGACGCTTGGTCGCCGGTCGGAACGCCGACAATGACACGCTCCCCGCATTCGAGAGCGTAGTAGAGAATGGGAATATCGAAACATAAAAGCGACTTCCCGGACTGAACGCACCCGCACGTAGCGAACCGCGTCCATCGCGGCGACGGCTTGCCGCCGATACGTCCAATGTCGAACTCTTCGAACCAAAGCCGCTGAAACGGCTGGTGTTTGACGTTGAACCGTCGTCCTTTTTCCCGTCCTTCGGCAATCCGCAGTGTTCGGGAAAACTCCTCCATTGTGAGCCGACGACGGGTCTTGAGTCCGTCCGCAACCTGATCGATGATCCGCAAAACGCTTTCCCGCGTTCCTTCGGGCAGTTTGCGGAACCGTCGCCGGAGCGTTTGATTACTCATCCTCGCTCTCTCCGTCGTCGTTGATTGTTTCCGTTCCATCATCGGAATAAAGATTTTCCGTTATCGTTTCACGGGCTTCGTCGACGGCATCATTGATCTCGTCGAACACGTCTTCACCGTATCGCTGACCGATCCTCTCGGCGGTTACACGGAGCACTGTGGTAAACTGGTAGACGACCTCATAGATAAGATCGACCGGCACGTATTTCTTTTCGTCACGTAAACGGGCAATGCGTTCCCGCTTGTACTTCTCGAATCGCAGTTTGTCATTGATGTCAAGATATTCCAGGGCTTCGTCGCCGCTCTTGGGAATGAATCGTTGCTCTTGATGAAACCGATAAAACCATTGAAAAAACGTTTTCAGATCGAAGGTCTCGCCGGGAATTTTGGGAATCGGCACACCGACGGCATCAATGAATTTTTGTACTTTATACTTCGAGTCTCCGACGGCATCAAAAAAAGCCTTGGCGGGAAAGTGTGGCAATAAGTCATTGATTCGGTCGGCAATCCCTATCTTTGTCGCTTTATCGACGACTCGCAGTTCGGCTTGATTGAGCGTTTCCCCGCGTTGATCTTTCTCCATTGCGCGTCGCAACGCGACTCGCTCTTGGGCTGTCAATGTTTTCGGCTTCGCACGGCTCATAACATCCTGCCATCGTTACGACGTAAGCACACGTACTTTGCGTCCTCGTCGTTTTGCTTCCTCGAACACGGCTCGTTGTTCTTCGCCGCTCTTGCATTCGACAAGAACGGCGAACGATTCGGGTTGATAATCGACCGGTTCCGGTGCGGCCATTTCTTTCAAACTATCCCAATCGATGGTGATAGGATCGGCGGCAAGTTGCCGCAATTCGTACAGTTCGACTTGGAGCAGGTCTTTATCCCACTTCGACAGGGAACGAATTTTGTTATCGGCAATCCGATAGGCTTTGATTTGTTGTGCCGACAATCCGTCGGCGACGATCACGGGAAACGTTGTCAGTCCGAGTTGTTTTGCGGCTCGAAAACGAACATGTCCCGCAACGATTTCTCCATCCGAAGCGGCAACGATAGGAACGCAACTTCCGTAAGCGACGATTGACTTTGCAACGGCATCGACGGCTTTCCGTGTAATCTTTCTGGGATTATTGCCGTATTCGTGCAACTTGTCAATCGGCCAATCCGTGATTTCCGGCATATATTCTTTCCGTTCCGATTTTTGTTTCGGTAACTTTCCCATGTTTCTTCAAAATGTTAAGGGCGTGAATCGTGTCCCGCTTCGACAGGTTGGCACGTTTGGCGATTCCCTTCCACGTCAAATTCGTGCCGGAAAACTCCGCAAGCAAGGAATCGACGGCGGAACAAGCGGGGATAAAATCGAGGGGAATCTGCGTTCCGTCCAACACGGCGACGGCTTCCGCCTCCGGCATTGTCGGACCAATGTACCGAAACGAACCGGAAAATCGCAATGATGACAAAGACTTTCGTTTGCGCAACATTACGGTATTTGTAATACGTGCCTCACTGGAATACGGTCGTTCGTGTTCGACGAGCATCCAATTCCGTGACGATTTCATTGACCGTATCAAACCCGGATGACTGGTTTTGACTCCAACATCTTTCCCGATTCCACCGGCAAGAATGGAACAGCAAAGATCAATCAACCGGCTTCCCATTCCGAGACCTTGGTAATCCGGCAGCACGACAAGCCGGTGAGCGAGCAAACTACCGTGCCCAAGGTTCGAACAAAACGAAAAGAACCCGACAGGTTCTTGTTCCCAAAATGCGGCAAAACAAATAGCGGACCGGTTCAATTCGTGACTCAAATAATGATGTCGACGGAAGAGACGCCAAGCGGAATGATGGCACCGAGCGACGCGGAGGCGAATCGCCGGTCGTTGCCGAAGACACCCTCGCGCTAATTGTTGTGACGCCATATCCAATTCCCAATCGGGCCGCAACCAGTCCAAAATATCGTAATGACAGGAAACGGCAACGAACTTCTTGTTGCCGTTTTTACGCACGAATTTCTGTACCGCATGGGAAGCGGCTTTGGCAACCGTCCGGTCCACAACGCTGGTAAACTCATCGAACACGACAATATCCGTATCGGAAAGTAGCGACCGGGCAAGTTCGCAGCGAAACTTTTCACCGTTGGACAAAACGTGGAACGGTTTCAACCAGGACGGAGTGGATGAAAACCCGACAGCGGAAAACACCTCGGCGACTTCCATTCCTCCGAACCGTTCAGGAAAGCAATCAATCACGGCCTTATCGCGGTCCCAATCGAACGCTCCGACCATTCTGTTGCCAAGATACTGCTTGGCAACGGTGGACTTGCCTGACCCACTCGGTCCGATAATCGCTCCGATGGTCCAGTCACCGTCAAGCACCGGCAATTCGACGGAGAACGATTCTTCAACGTTATCCTGTTGAAAATCGAATCGCCCTTGAATCTCGGCAACCCGAAACGACGGGGAAACGTCGGAGCGAACTGTAATGTAAAGATGTCGTGTCGTTAATTCAGTAACGTTTTGCATTTGTAACCTTTTTCTTTCCAGTGTTGGGCTTCCTCCTGCATCTGTACGAAATTGTCGCATTCAACGATAACATCGTAACGGGCGGGGATCGGCGGTTCTTTCCCGGTGGAAACTTTCAGGAGTTTGTTAAATTCGTCGTCGGAAAATCCGAGCGTATCGGCTCCAAAATCGGCCAGTGCGTCCATTTCGCCGAGGAGCAATCCTTCATCGAATCGGACGATTTGGCCGGTTCCGTTATCGTCGATCCGGTATGCTCGAATCTGTTCCGGGGCAAGATGGGCAAGCACGACAACGGGTACTTCGGACAATCCGAGTTCCAGTGCGGCGGCGTAAGCGGAGTATCCGAAAACGATCACACTGTCTGCGTCAACGCCGATGGGCCGCATCCATCCGAAGGTCTGAATGGACTTTTTCAGGGCTTGGATTGTTTTTTCATTTTTTCGAGGATTTTTCGAATAGGGCTTTATCTGCTCTACGTTCCGAAACTCGGTGCGCAGTGCAACTCCTTGTGGCTTGGCAGTTTCCGTCAATTTCTTTGGCAATTTAGACACGTTGGAAAAATTTTATAAAAAAAATGATTTGGTCAAATGTAAAAAAAACGCCTTCGATACCCCGGCTCCGCCGCTCTCCCTCCCCCTCCACCAAGGACCCAGCCGATTTCTACCCCGCCCCTTGTTGTTTCAGCCACGCCGAGAGTAATAATTCTTTTCACAATCAATGCCTTTGCGGTCATTCCAGCCTCCAGTCGGGTCCATCGGCAAAGACGCCTCGGTTGTTTCCCTCCATGCGGCTATGAATGCGGTCGCCATATGTTTTCCTGAGTTCTTCCCAGTTGAGAAAATTTGACGTGTAGACCGTTGGCACTCCATACCATTCGTAGGACTGCGACCTCGCCGAAAGAATCCTTTTGATCGGCGAGTCATTACCGAACTTCCTCATTTCGTCCTCGTTGCCGATGTCGTCAATGACAATCAATCTTTTTTTATTTCCTTCTAAAAAATCCCGCAACCAGTCTTCGCCATCTGAAGCAAGATAGTTCGTCGCAATAGTCTCAACGGCAAGAATTTCCGCTTCAAAAAACGCTGCGATAAACCTTGCGGTCGTCGTTTTTCCGGTGCTAATCGGACCGTACAGAAACAATCCTTTCGGCACGGATATTCTCTTTCCGATGAGATTCCATTGTTTCGCAAGGTCAAAAACGGTTTCCAACTTGCCGTTACCGAAGTTGTATTTTCTTTGTTCTATTTCGAACTCCTCCGGTTCTTTTGCTTTTGAAATCAGAAAGATTTCATACCTTGCGATAAAATCTACAACTTTTTCAAATTCGCCATTATCGTTGAGTTTGCGGTCGATAGTGTCGAAAATGCGTCTTATTCTGTATTTGGAAGCGTCGAGCAGTTTTTCCGGCGGCTCTTCCCTGTGGAGACTCCACAAGACTTCGTAAGCGATTTCGTTATCACTTTTCATTTCGTACATGATTAGTCCTCCATTTTTTTGTAGGCGTCGCGGCTATGCGACGACGGGGATTTCTTGTTGTTCGACGCCTTGTTTTTGAGCGGTTCATAAAACGTCTTCCAGTTCATCTTGATGGCCAGATTGGCGAGTTCGAGTTGCTTCTTCGGATCGGTCGAAAGTCGCAACAATCCAAGCAAGTGTTGGTCGATGGCGATTTCGTTGATTTTTTGTCCGTCGTCGAATCGGCATTGAATCCAATTGCGGACTGCTTCACGCAAAGCGTCATCTTCGATCATGGAGCGCACCCGCTCCATAACCGGAGAATTTTCGTCGAAAGGAAAACCCACCCCCACACCACCCCCGGCGGGGGGTAGGGGGGTACTATGCTTTGATTTGATATGCTTTGATATGCTATCTGCATTTTTTTTCGATGCAATTGCATTGCATTTGCATTCGTTTTTTTGTGCATTTGCATTGCATTTGCATTCGTTTTTTTGTGCATTTGCACCTTCAGCGTCCCAACGACGGCGCGCGGCTTCACGTCTTTTTGCAGAAGTTTCGTCCAGTTTCTGCAATCTCCGCATAAGACTTTCGGAGTAGAAGCGCTTACCTTTTTCATCCTCGGTAAAGGCAAATAGCCCGAAGTCTTCGACGACGGATTTGACTAATTTGCTCTGACAACGAAGGTCATAGGCTATCAAATTGTAATCTATGACGCTCGTGTAATCGTCTTCGCTCATTAGTCGTTCGATGAGGCACCAGTACAGACCATATCCTTCTAAACTGTGCGCCATCCGCAAAGCCACACACTTTTCGTCGTTACGCGCATCGGCGTCGTGCGAAAAGTACGGTTTTATAATGGTGTCACCTCCTTTCGTTGTTGCGACTTGACGAGTTGTCAGTCCTGTTATCAAATGATTTCGGGCATTTCGAAATGGACTGCTCCGAAAACAACGGAAAATCCGTTTTCAGTTTTCTTGATGAATCCTGTCTCGAGAAGAGCACCGACGAAATCCCCCGGCTTGCTGTCCCATTCAGTGGAATTTTCTATATCCTCAACTGAAACACCGGTCAAAATGCCATCGGGAAAATTCTCTGCGGCATAACACCAGAATTGGTGCAAACACAGCAGAGAATTGATGCCAAGACGTTCCTTCAGTTGTTTTGTGTCTTGGCGATGGAAAAACCCCGTGCTAATCCAAATTTCTTTTGACATAAAAGTCTCCTTTCGGTTGTGGGTTAAAAAAGTGATTCGGCGATTTTCTTCCGTAGGTATCTGCTTGCTTCCGGTGCGTTTTCCAGTTCGGCAAGCATTGACAGCAGCCCGATCTGGATTGTTTCGGCAATGACCTCGATACAACTGATGTCGGTGTCGAAAATCTGCATCGGACGCAGGATTTCCCACGCGGCGAGCGGGTCGCCTTGGCTGGTGGAAATACTGTTGATGCGGCTGACGAAGCCGGGAAGCGGATCGTCGTGGCTGTAAAGTTCGCCGTTGTCGGGAATGGCGCAGTACGGCTCGGCGGTGATCGGGATCGGCTCGCCACGGAAGAGCATCGGCGGAAGCGGATATTTCTTCTCGGGGTCGAAGTAGTCCCGGAAGAACTTGGTTCCGACAGGGAACGTGGACATAGATTTCTCCTTTCGCAAGAGGGAAAGAGCGGATAGCGAAAGGAGAATTTATCCCAAGTTTGGGAATCTGTCAATACGCTATTTCCCAAGTTTGGGAAATTTTCGGAATTTATTTTTCCGGAAGTAGTTTGCCTATTTTCAGTCCAAGAGCATCTGCGAGTTGTGGCAACTGTCCGATGAGCGGCTGGCTGCGCCCTTGTTCCCAGTTGTACAGCGTCGTTCGGGATATTCCGCTTGCCTCGGCGAGTTCCTCGACGGACAATTTTTTCTTCTCCCGCAATTTTCGCAGTCGCTCCGCAAAACGCCCAGCGTAGGTCGTCAAGTCTGGTTCCTTGCGTACAGGGTTCATTGCTCTTTCTGGTTAGGGTTTTCATCAAAAGCCTCCAAATATTACGAAATTTCAGGTGTTGGAGTCAAGGTCAATTTTCGCCACGCCGAAGGGCGTGTTCGCGTTCCTTTTTCTTGATCTGCCGGTTGAGTTCGGCGATCTTTTGTCTCATTTCGGACCAAGGAAACGCAGGCTGCTCCTTGGCTTTCTTGTTCCGTCGCCGTTTAGGCATTTCGTATTTTGCTCCGCACGATGGCGGGTCTTGCCCATTCTTTTTGGAACTTGCGCCAACACTTTTCGGTACATCGACCTTCTTTGCCAGCGTAAACTATGGCCATTGGCATAAACCCGGCATTGAGGCACTGCCAACACCGTTTCTCTGCCTTGGCCAACGTGTCGCCGCGATAACCAACGAGGACATACGCATTCAATGCGTGATGCAACCCCACATTGAAGAGTTTCTTTCCGGCACAGTAAAGCGGCTCGTAATCGTCCGGTGTGTCATAGGCAAAGTACATCCGTTTCGGTTTTAGGTTAACAAGTAGGTCAATATGCCAATCTTGTAACGCGGCAGCTTCCAATCCGCCGGAAAAGACAGCACGTTGCGGTTGCCGATCCAACATCTGAAACACCGCCCGAACATGTCGCTCGGAACATCGCAACAAATTGTCGTCAAAAATGTTCCAACCATCGGTGATCGACAATTCACGAACTTTATCGCCTTCCCGTTTCGGCACATCACAAAACCAACATCGATTCGGACAACCGCGAGAAGTGATTACCGCTCCCTTCTTGAGGTATCTTCCCGGTACAAAACTCTCTCCGCGACCCCCAAACGCCGGACCGCCATAAACAACTTGGCAATGCTCTTCCCATTGATTACCGAGGCGAAAAGCCAGATCAATGTCCCACGAAAACGTAACGGAAATTTCGGCCATATCGTAATCGTCGAACAATCCCGGCCCCCGATTAACGGCAACGTGTTCGTCGTCGGGTGTCCAAGATGTCCGCCGTGGAAAAACGCGGATGATTCTATTTTCGGCTGTCATTTTCATTGAGCCGGTACACCGGCGGGTTTGGGTTTTGGAAAAGTTTTTTGTCGGCATTTCGGTCGGACTTCGGGAAACATCGAGTCGTTGTCCTTGACGGCTTGTTCGATGCGGCGACAGGCAATGTCGAAAAACTTCCGCTCAATTTCAATGCCGATGAATTTCCGTCCGAGATTCACACACGCAACGCCCGTCGTGCCACTGCCCATAAAAGGATCAAGAACCGTTTCGCCGGGACTCGACCATTTAT
>Ga0099364_10006844_pt1 | contig 16477 bp, 19 predicted proteins | sample TergutTh196P3_FD_73070 | JGI IMG/M metagenome (GOLD analysis project Ga0099364, IMG submission 73070) | Microcerotermes parvus P3 segment gut microbial communities from Pointe-Noire, Republic of the Congo - Th196 P3 | ecosystem: Host-associated > Arthropoda: Insects > Digestive system > Gut ... | reverse complement strand
GTTTTGCCAAGAGCATAGCCGGGTAGCTACGTGCGGTTTTGGATAAGCGCTGAAAGCATCTAAGCGCGAAGCCGGCTCCAAGATGAGATATCCCTTAAGGGTCGTGGAAGATGACCACGTTGATAGGTTGCAGGTGTAAAGTCAGCAATGGCAAAGCCGAGCAATACTAATTACCCGTGAACTTTCTTCAAGTTAGTCGTTAGTCATTAGTCGTTAGTCGTTAGCAAGCTGCTAATAGCTACAGACTACAGACTAAAAGCTGAAAAATATATTTTCCATCATGTCATTTTTTTATTATAAAGTCGATAAAGTCTGTAGCTAACGACTACCGACTACCGACTAAAGACTAATATAGGCGACTATAGCGGCAGGGCTCCACCTCTTCCCATTCCGAACAGAGAAGTTAAACCTGTCAGCGCCGATGGTACTGCGTTTGTGGGAGAGTAGGTCGTTGTCTATTTTTTTTATTTATTTATAATGACAGAGAGTGCAAATGGAGATACAAGTACATATAGGAGCAGAAATCAAGAAGGTGTTGAACGAACAAAAACGTTCAGTAGCGTGGCTTGCCAGGGAAATTGGCTGCGATAACAGCGGTTTGGGTAGGCGCCTCAATAATCAGCATATCCGTTGCGATTTGCTGTATAAGATTTCTAAAGTATTAAACAAAGATTTTTTTGTATATTATTGTCAATCACTAAAATAATGAAACGACTAGACGATAATTGTCAAAAATGCAATAAAATAATGCCATAAAAAGTGCATTTTTGCAATACAACTAATTAAAAAAAGCTTTACCTTCGCGAAATATTTTTTTAACCGAAAGGCAGAGATGCTTTTCACAAAGGTCTGCTAAAGGACAGACGTAAAACAAGATATACGTATGAAGGAAGTAAGTTTTTTCAGCGTTAATGTTAGACACTCTTTTTTTGTAAATTTATGAGTAGACTTCTAATTTATAGTTTCTTGATGTTAGTATTATGCTATGCTCGGTTATAAAATGAGATAATATTTGCATTATTTGAAAATAATTTACTATCTTTGCGTCCGAATTTTAAATCAAAAAAAATGCTGAAAGTAAATATACTTGAAACGGACATACCGTTGTTAAAATATTGACGATATAATCACCCACACCCGCGTGTAATGCTCAAGATGGATGTTTTGCATTTGAAAAGTTTAGGCTGTTCAAACGATGATATTTGTAAAATCACTGGAGTTTGTGGCAACACAATGCGTGATTATTTCAAACAATACAAACAGGGAGGCATCGAACGTTTGAAAGAGGTTAATTTTTACAAGCCAAGTAGTGAATTAAGCGAATACTCGGGGACAATCGAAGAATATTTTACTGAAAATCCGCCTACATCCATTCAACAGGCTGTTGCTTTGATTGAGAAAATAACAGGTGTTAAGAGAGGGGTAACGCAAGTCAGGAAATTTCTCAAATCTCTGAAATTCAAATATATTAAGGCCTGTTCAGTGCCTGCAAAAGCGTTGACGGAGGAAAAAAAAACGAACAACGAGAGTTTTTGGAAGAAGAGCTTGAACCCCGATTAGAAGAAGCAAAAGCAGAGAAACGAAAAGTTTTATTTGTTGACGCTGCACATTTCGTAATGGGTGCATTTCTTGGTTATCTCTGGTGCATAGCAAGGATATTTATTCCAAGTTCTTCGGGAAGAAAACGTTATAACATTTTGGGCGCTATTGATGCAATAACGCATGAATTGACAACAGTATGCAACGATACCTATATAAATGCACTCTCTGTATGTGAGTTATTGGAATAAGATACGAGCTGCATAATGTATGCCAAAATAAAAAACAAAAAATATTAAATAACAATTAGTTGAACGCCCCAAACAATCCACATAGGCAACGAAATCAAAAAACATCTAACCGGCCAGCAGCGCTCTGTAGCGTGGTTGGCAGCCCAATTGCACCACGCCCCGAGCAACCTCCGAAAGTTGCTCAAAAACGCGTATATGCCTACTGACCTGCTGTTTCGGATTTCATCAATACTCGGAAACGATTTTTTTGTTGGCTTTTCCGTGTTATTAGCCGAAAACGCGGCGACGGGTAAAATTTGCCCGAAATGTGGGTAGGTGACTTTGAAAAAAAATATCGCTTCACGGTTGAAGTTTGAAAAAAAATATCTATTTTTGCATAAATTTTAAATTTTAAGTTATGACAGATGAAGAAAGAAATGAACTTCTTGGATATATAGAAGATTTCAAAAATAGAGTGTCAGGAAATAAGGAATTGGCACGCAAGTTTCTCGTTGATGTTGGTATATATACCTGTGAGGGGAAGTTAGCCGAGCCTTACCAGAATTTGTACATTCCTAAAATTTCAGCATAATGTATTCTACTCGACTTGGATTAGTTTTAGGATTTCATGGCTGCGATGAATCGGTTGCAAGGAAGATTTTGAACGGCGAAGCGCCAATGAAAATGAGTTCAAACGATTACGATTGGTTAGGGCATGGCGGTTATTTTTGGGAAAATAGCCCATCGCGAGCAATGGAATTTGCATTGCATTTGCAAAAATTCCCAAACCGCTCGAAAGGAAAAATTGAAAAGCCTGCTGTGATTGGGGCTGTTATTGGTTTGGGATATTGTTTGGACTTGCTTGATTTCGACAATCTTAAATTGCTGAAGTCAACCTATGAAATGATGCTATCTACAACAAATGCTGCTGATTTCCCTGAAAATAAGTATATCGGCGGCATGGGGGAACTTTTGTTTAGAGAGTTGGATTGCGCAGTTATTGAGGCTTTACACAAGCTAAAAGCAGGTTCAAACCAACTTCCGTTCGATTCCGTTCGCGGCGTTTTCCCAGAAGGAAAAGAATTGTACCCCAATGCCGGATTTCGCGAAAAAGACCATATACAGATATGTGTACGCAATCCAAATTGCATCAAAGGTTTTTTCCTGCCGCGAAAAATAGATAGCGATTTTCCGAAAGTGTAAAAACTGTATTTTTGATTTTTTTTTGAATATGAACTGTATTGAAAGGATAAGAGATATAATTGTGTCAGAGGTTCAGCCGGATAAGATAATTTTGTTTGGCTCGCGTGCGCGTGGCGATGGCAACGCCGACAGCGATTACGATGTTTTGGTTTTGAAGCGCGGGGTTGATAACGAACGGAAAATTTCCGGCGACCTGAAGATAAAATTCTATCGCGAAAGGCTGTTAGTGTCTGTAGATGTTATTGTTATGGAGCATGATAAATTTTACCGATTCGCAGACGTGCCCGGTTTGGTTTATAAAGATATAAAAAAAGAAGGAATTTGTATTTATGGAGACGTATAATGACTGGTTTAGCAGAGCAGAAGGGGCTTTTCTTATAGCCAAAAAGTTGGCGAAAGAAGAGGATTTGTATTTTGAGGACTTGTGTTTCCACCTACAACAAGCAGTAGAAAAGGCTTTAAAAGGATTAATCCTCTTTTATGGAGGAGAATTTAGGAGAACTCACGATTCATCGGTATTGATAGCATTGTTGGAGCAGTACATAGAAGTGCCCGACCATATTTTGGACGTAATGCGATTGGATATTTACGCTGTAGAAACAAGGTATCCAGGCGTTTATAATGTCGTGACACGCGAAGAATTTGAAGCCCACATTGAAGTAGTAGAGTTATGCTTGGAATGGGTTGGAAATATTTTGATATCAAAAAACACCTCACCGACCAACAACGCTCTGTAGCATGGTTGGCAGCCCAATTGCACCACGACCCGAGCAATCTACGAAAGTTGCTCAAAAAATCATATATGCCTACTGACCTGCTGTTTCGAATATCAACTATACTCGGAAAGGATTTCTTTGTTGGATTTTCCGCATTATTAGCCGAAAACGCGGCGGCGGGTAAAATTTGCCCGAAATGTGGGTAGGTGACTTTGAAAAAAAAAATTAAACAAAAAGTTTGAATATCTAAAAAAAGTAACTACTTTTGCGTGTCGAAAAAATAAAGGATAGCGTATGAAGGTAATTAAGGGAGCAAAAATTTTAAAGGACTTGAATAAAGACGGCTGGTATATCGTTCGTCAGAGGGGAAGCCATCGGAAATTCAAACATCCGGTAAAAAAAGGCAGTGTAACCGTTAACGGAGCGCCGTCTACCGATTTTTTCGGCGATTTGTTAAAATCAATCGAAAATCAGTCGGAGTTAATTTTTTAGCGCCGTCATAAACCGAAGTTCACAATGGAAAAAGTAATAGTAAATGTAGCGAAAACGCCCGAAGGCTATTGTGCAAGTATAGACATTCTACCCGGCTGGGTATTAGGCACAACTGGCTCTTTTGATGATTTTAAAAGAGAACTGCAGGAAAGCGTAGATATTTTCGTAGAATGGGCAAAAGAAGACAACGAAGAATATCCTCGCATATTCGATGGCAGGTATAGCTTCGAGTACAAATTCAACGTTGAAAGCTTGTTGTATTGCTATAACGGTATTTTAAGCCGTTCAGCTATTTCGCGTATGACGGGCATAAATTCAAGGCAATTAGGACGTTACGCCAAAGGAAGCACACGTCCTCGGCAAGCCCAAAAAACAAAGATAGTAGAGGCATTTCACCGATTAGGAAACGAACTTATAGCGGTATCGGTATAGCGCCCAACAAAAAAGTTGTAAACCATGTAATATTAATGTATGCTAAAATAAAAAACGAAAAGTATTAAATAACAATTAGTTGAACTTGTAGTTCTTATTCTCTCACTGTTGAAATCTGGTAAATTTCTGTACGGGAGAATAGGTTGCAAAAGTTCACGCTCATGGCGTGGATTGTTTGCACTTATTACGTACAAAGGTATTTACCAGAGCCTAACAGTGAAAATGAGTGCGCAGTGAAACAGTATCACGCTCTTTTTTATGACCCAAACAATCCACATAGGCAACGAAATCAAAAACCACCTAACCGACCACCAACGCTCTGTTGCGTGGTTAGCAGCCAAATTGCACCACGACCCAAGCAACCTCCGAAAGTTGCTCAAAAACCCATATATGCCTACTGACCTGCTGTTTCGAATCTCTACTATACTTGGGAAGGATTTCTTTGTTGGCTTTTCCGCATCATTAGCCGAAAACGCGACGGCGGGTATAATTTGCCAGAAATGCGGGTAGGAGTTTATTTTATCGAAAAAACATTTTTTTCATCTTCGCGCTTGGAATTCTAAATAAAATCATCTATTTTTGCACAATATTTAAAATTCAATAAAATGAGTACGATTTCAGTTACTGTTGAGCATGCCAACCATGCGTTCATGTTAGTTGAATGGTTGAAAAACATTCGTTTTGTGCAGGATGTCACTTTTGATATTGGCAAAACTACAAGCGGAAACGCAGAGGCAGTCCAAAAAGCGTTAGACGCAATGCAGTCAAAGCATTTTTTTTCAGATGTTGACGACCCCGTTGATTATCAAAAACGTATAAGAGATGAGTGGAACTAAATATTTGATTGACACCAATATTGATGGTTTCAAAAACATTCGAGGATTGAAAATTATAAACCCGCTTTGAAGGTTCTCGGTTTTTGGAAATCGTACCCAACAAAAAAGCTGTAAACCATGTAATATTAATGTATGCTAAAATAAAAAACGAAAAGTATTAGATAACAAATAGTTGAACTTGTAACTTATTCTCGTAAATAACGAAATCTACCAAATTTCAAGCACGAGAGAGTTGGTACAAAAGTTCCCGCCGTTGGGTGTGAACTGTGTTGTGCTGATTTGCGTGCGATGGTTTTGGTAGAGCCAGTTATTTACAAATGAGCACACAGTGAAACAGTATCACGCTCTTTTTTATGACCCAAACAATCCACATAGGCAACGAAATCAAAAAGCATCTCACCGACCAACAACGCTCTGTAGCATGGTTGGCAGCCCAATTGCGCCACGACCCGAGCAACTTACGAAAGTTGCTCAAAAACTCATATATGCCTACTGACCTGCTGTTTCGAATCTCTACTATAATTGGGAAGGATTTCTTTGTTGGATTTTCCGCATTATTAGCTGAAAACGCAGCGGCGGGTAAAATTTGCCCGAAATGCGGGTAAACATCACCCTTGTAATTTGCAGATTATAAGAAAATTATGTATATTTTTGCGGTGTTAAATTAATCAAACTTTAGAGGTTGCGCCCGACACTTATCAGGGATTTTAAATAGAATATGGAGTACTATTATTTGGATAAAAACAATAAACAAGTAGGACCGTTAAGTATTGACCAGCTTAAATCTATAGGACTAAAGCCAGACACATTAGTTTGGAGAGAAGGATTTCCTGGATGGAAACGGGTAAAAGATGTGGACGAGATAAAAAATAACGTTACGAAACCCTTGCCTTCTGACTCATGGAGCCCAAATGCACATAAAACAAATCCATCAGCACCCGCCCCCACAGCCACCTCTTCCGACGTGAATTACGAACGCAACAAGCTATACTTTTTCCCTAAATCAGTTGGAACTGGATGGATGCCTTTTGCACTTATAGGTTTTAGCATAATACTCTTTATAATACAATCAAATACGGGAGGTTACTCGGGACGTGACACCTCCCAAGCTATATCGGTATTTCCTTGGCTTTTAATGATTTTTGGTGTTTTTTGGATTATTATAGTGTACGTTATGAACATTGAAGTTACCGATGAAGAGTATGATTCGGCAGTCTACAATAAATTCAAGAGTATAGATATCACGCAGACGGCATTGGAAAAAATAGGACTTGACGAAGATCAGGTGAATGAAATTCAGCCTGTTTCGTTCCATGGGTATCGTGTTGATAAGGAGGCTGCTGAAAAAACAGGTAAAGACGGCAAATTAAGAACATCCAAATACGATGCAACTGTCTTGTTTTTCAGCGACTCGCAAGTGTTTATGTATCAGCAGATTTTCGACATGATAGATGGTACAAAATTGGAATACACATTGGAATACTTTTACAAAGACATTGTAAGCTTCTCAACATCGACAAAAACGTCAGAAAAAAACAAAAACGCAAAAGGCATCAGTACGTTTACCTTGATAGTGCCAAACGATGAGTTTTATTGTTCAATGGGCAGCATCGCAGATGCAGATGCCGTCATTAGCGCAGTAAAGCAGAAGTTGAGAGAGAAAAAAGCTTAATTAATCTGATTTTTTGGATAAATGACAACCCAAGTTCATGATACACCATGCCGAAATTCCGGAGCGACAGAACCGGTCAGTTCGCCGCCGGTATTTCAACCGTCTAAAATTCCGCCACCGCCGCCACCGCCGCCACCTATACCGCCGTATATAGAGCCATTGATGCCGCCGGTTCCTAAAATTCAACCAAATACGGGTGATAAAAGCAAAAAAACAGGCGGCAGTTCCACAAAGGCTATAATTGGTGTTGGGGTTGTATTGGCAGCATTTATAGTGGTTTTTGTTATAATCAAAAAAGTTAAATCGTCAAAAATTCAACCGTCGATTCATCAAACTCAAGATACACAGTCACACACTGACATTGAAATGGTTTTTGTGCAAGGCGGCGCTTTTACAATGGGTAGTATTTCAGGTGGAGACGACAACGAAAGACCTACACGGCGTGTAACCGTCAGCAACTATAGTATAGGTAAATATCCAGTTACGCAAGGACAGTGGGAGGCTATTATGGGAACAAATGTAAGACAGCAGCGCGACAAAGGCAATACAGAAGCAGAATCGTCCACTGTTCATAGTGTTGGAAATAACTATCCCATGTATTTTGTAAGCTGGGATGAAGCGCAAGTGTTCATAGCAAGACTAAATCAACTCACAGGCAAAAATTATCGTTTGCCAACTGAGGCTGAATGGGAATATGCGGCGCGCGGAGGCAACCAAAGCCGAGGATATACTTTCAGTGGCAGTAACAATTTGCAGCAAATAGGCTGGAATATAACAAATAGTGGTGAAATCGTTCAACCGGTTGGCACAAAACTCCCAAATGAATTAGGTATTTACGATATGAGCGGCAATATTTGGGAATGGTGCAACGACTGGTGGGGAGCATATTCTTCGACAGCAGAAACTAACCCCAAGGGTCCATCATTGGGTAGTTTTCGTGTACGTCGTGGCGGTAGCTGGGGCAGTGATGGAGAGAACTGTCGAGTTAGTTCTCGATTTAGCGATAGACCTGACTTTCGAGGCAACAATATTGGTTTTCGTTTGGTTCACCCTTAAAAAAAAGAAAAAATAATCATTTAATATAATAATAATCAATAGGATAAATACATAATGGTAGCACAAGTTCATGACACCACATGCCGGAATTGCGGTGCTTCAGCAGATATAGGGCAAACAAAATGCCTCTATTGCAAGCAACCCGTTCTAATTTCGACTTTCAACAGCGTATTTTCTATGCCAATGCCAATGGTAAATCAATACGCTGCCGCATACAGAGAGGCTCTGCAAAACGAGCCGAATGCTAAGGATTTGAATAACTCAGCGGCAATGTGTTATTTGAAACTCAAGCTGTATGACAAGGCGTTGGAGGCGTTTGAAAAAGCGATTGAGGGAAATTTTGACAATTCGGAAACGTACATAAATGCTGCAATTTGCTTGCTTGGCGGCAAAAAGGCATTTATGGCGCAACGTCCTGAAATTAATAAAATTGAAGAATATATCCACGCGGCTTTAGCAATAGAGCCGCGTGGGATATACCACTATTTCCTTGCGTACATCAAGTATGATTATTTCAAACGCAAATTTTTCAAAACCTCCCCAACTTACGAGGAAGCGTTGAAAAATGCGTACAATGCCGGAGTTTCGCCGCTTGATATTGAACAGTTTTATGGAACTTTGGGAGTAGTGCGTCCGGAGGTATTGTAGATAGTTTTCAATTTTCAGAAAAAATAATGCTATGCCCGTCAAAGACAACCTCATCTCCCTCACTTCCCTCGCCAACGGCGAGCGCATTGGCTTGGCTGCCGTCGAGATAACCACTATCCCCCACCTCTCAATCCTCCAAAAGCGTTTTGCCGCCATCGCCAATATCGACGTGGAATACAAGCAAGACATGGCGCGGTTGCTTTCGGAAGTTTATCAGACCTATAAAAACGCTTCCGGCGGTTGCAGCGACATTTCTTTAGAAATTTTATGGTCTACGCAGGAGGTTAAAAATCAGCCGTATAAGGCAAGTGTCAGTCTGCATATAATTGTACGCTCTATTGGCGTTAACGATGCTGAAATTGAAGCCTCAATCACGTCGCTTTTGAGGATATGCAAGGCTACGCTCGATTTTGGGAAATACGATTATCGCGATGCAAATATTGACGACCTGACTGCCCGTGTTCGTAAAATCAACGGTCAATCGGTCAAAGCAGTTGTTAAAAGCGAGCGGCTTGAGAACTTGCAAAACAACATGCTTCCGTTTTGTTTCGCTTTTGACAGGCTGCCCGAAACGGAAAACGATTTAAGCCGCATCGTCAGTTCGCTGATTGATTACCCGAACTGCGCCGTCTCTTTTCAACTTATCCCCGTTGCGTATTCTGTCGAAGAAGCGGCTGCCGTTGATATGAACGCGCAAATGCTTGATACGCTCTCAAAAGGCGTTCAAGACCAGGGAATAGGCAACGTCAGTTTCACTTTGGCAGAAAAACACGCCGAAACGTATAAATATTACTCGCGCAGCAAGAACACTGCGGAGTTTGCCTTTAATGTGCTTGTTTACGGCGCTTCCAACGAAACAAACGCCATAGCAACACGCATACTCGCGCAACTCAACAATAGCAGCGAATTGCGCATTATCGCACTATCTGCCAGCGACGTTCGCAAAGACGATAATTTTTATCCGCTTCCGTGGGCGGTGCATGAAGTAATTATCGGCGCTGATAGAAATCCAGATGTTTGGAATGTAGGTCAAAATTTGAACGCTTTCTATAATCTGCCCTATATCATTACGGCAGAGGAGGCTTCGGAGTTTTTTCGGCTTCCGATCGGTAGCGATACCGTATCTGCTGGGCTGAACATAAACGAATCGGGCAAGGCGAGCCGCACCTACGCAGATAATGTTGTTGGCGGCGGCGATATAATGGTCGGGACTTTGAAATCGTCGTCGCATGGCGATACTATTGGGCTTTCGCTGAAAGACCTTACCAAACACATGTTGGTGGTCGGCACGCCCGGCTCCGGAAAAACTACATTTTCGGTAAGTTTGTTAGACCGCCTTTGGAAAGACCATAATATTCCGTTTTTGGTAATAGAGCCGGCAAAGAACGAGTATCGTGCTTTGGTGCAGAGTATTCCTGATTTGCAGGTATTTACGCCTGGCAAAAATTTTATTTCGCCTTTTGTGTTCAATCCGTTTGTGCCGCCCAAAAATGTGAAGTTGGAAACCTATAAATCAACGCTTAAAACGGCGTTTGCAGCGGCTGTGTCCATGTCTACGCCGCTTGACAAGATTTTTGAGGAAACGGTAAACAACTGTTATTCCGATTTCCGCTGGTTAGACACGTACACAAGCGACAACAAGGGACGAACGTTCAATATTTCCGATTTTATCAACTGTTTCAAGGAAACTTTTGAGGCGATAGGCTACACGGGCGATGCAAAAAACATCGGACTTGCCGGTTTGGTGCGACTTCAGAGCCTTGTCAATCTGTTCGACAATTATCACTCCATACCGATTGAGGATTTGCTGACAAAGCCCACCGTCATTGAACTTGCGGCAATAGAAAACAGCGACCAGAAGGCATTGATAATTTCCCTTTTGCTGCTTTCAATTTTGGCTTATGTAAACAGCAATTACGTTGGCGACGGCAGGTTGCGCAATGTAATCCTTTTGGAGGAGGCGCACGTTTTGCTTGACGCCGACACAAACGCAAGCGAAGGCGAGGCAAATCCCAGCGCCATCGCACAGGGCTTGGTAAAACGTATGCTTGCTGAAATACGCTCCTACGGCGTAGGCATCGTAATAGCCGACCAGTCGCCGCGAAAGGTAACAACCGACGTCGTGGCGCTGACCGATATAAAAGTTGCGTTTCGCTTGGTAGAAGCCTCCGACAAAGAAATCATCGCAAACAGTTCCAACATGAACGAAGTTCAGGAGCAGCGGCTTGCCAAACTCAAACCCGGCGAGGCGTTCCTCTTTTTCGGAAAACTTGACGAGCCGGAAGAAATAAAAACAGAGGATTACCGCTTGGCGCAGAATATCAGCATCGCGCTTTCCGACGGGGATATAAAATCACTGTCTACCTACTGGAACAGTCGCAAAGACAAATTGAAGCCGTATCCCGAATGTGCATATTGTCGTTACTGCACCGAAGGTTGCGATTTCGACAAGCGAATTTTATCGCGTGAAATAGCGCGACGTATTTTTGTAAAAAACTTCAAGCCCGACAACGCCGATGTATCAATCGTCAAAGAAATATTTCGCCAAATGGAAACCTTGATAAAGTACGAATTGAACGACGAGCCATACGACAGGCATCTGCTTGCCTGCGTGGAACTTCACTTGTTGCGACGCATAAGGTACGGTACAAAAATAAAGATTACGGATGCGACAGTTCAAAAAACGATAACGAATATTTAATGTTAGCAATACTAAACAGTCACATAATATTTACGCATTGTTTGCTCGTAAAGCAACCAAAAGCGCAGGTTGATAAATTTTCAAACAGTTTAATTCAGGGTGTTCTATGAATGATATTATATTTGAGAAATTAGAGTTTATGCAATCTGCAAGTGCGGCGGTAGCGATGTCGCCGGTTCGTAACCAAATAATTTTTGGAGGATGTCCCTTAAGAGAAACCATATCTAAAAAATCGGCGTCAAAAGTTACGATGGTAAAACCGTTTTCTTTGGCAAAATTCCATATTTTACTGTCGTGGCAGCCGTTTAGTCCGACGTTTGAAACGTGTCTGCATTCGGCAAAACTCTCTGGCAGCCAGCGCATTATGCGAAATGAAATATTCTGGTCAAATAGCAATTTCATATCATACCATTTGCAAATTACGTTCACGTTGTGCGGCAAAAGCAAGACATGCGAGAATGTCCCGTCGCGTCAGTTCGGGAAAATCAACGAGAATTTCATCGTAGGTCATACCTGCCGACAGCCATCCAAGCACATCGTATACTGCGATGCGGGTTTCTCTTACGCAAGGCTTGCCGAAACGCTTCTCTGGATTGATTCTAATAATATCGGTATATTCGGTCATAATCACTTTGAATTTAAATTACAATTTGAAACCGCAAAGATAATCATAATTTTGACAACAACAACAATAATAAAACAAAAAAACGAAAAGCATGGGCGAAAAATATGAATATGATTCAGAGTACAGCGGTGGCGGCTACACCTACGATGGTGGTGGCGCTTCTTCCGATGTTCCCGATGTGGATTTGAATGATTTTGGAACGGATTATACAAACGATGAAATCAGAAATTCTCTTGATAGCGACTACAACAGCGATGATAACAGCAGCGATGGTAGCGGCGAAGATTTGAATAAATTTTCAAAAGACGTCGGCGCAGAAAATATTGATGCTGTGTTAGATAACTTTCAGGAAAATAAATGGGGCGATTTATCGTTAGAAGAACGTAAGCAATCTATGACCGACCTTGCCGACTTTGTTGCTGCCGACACGGGCAATAAAAATCCGCCCGAAATTGTTTTTCGCGATGATATGCCCGACGGCTCGTATGGAGGCTATAATCCCGATACCAACACGATGGAGGTCAACGTGAACATGCTCGATGATTCTGCGGAAGCCGCCGACACGATAGCCCATGAGATGTGGCACGCCCACCAGCAGCAATGCGCAATGGATCCCGCAAGCGAAAGAGGGCAGGAGTATCAGGAAGCATTTGACAATTACATAAGTCCCGAATACGATTTTGAGGCTTACGAAAATCAAATGGTAGAAGCAGAAGCGAGGGATTATGCGCAAGGGTTTAAGGATAGGTTGGATAGTCGTTAGTCAGTAGTCGTTAGTCGTTAGCAATAAGTTAATAATCAGTAATGTAAAGTAATATATATGGAAAAGATAATAAATTATTTAGTAAGCGAGCGCAATCAGAAGCCGGAGGTTGCCGCAAAGATAACTTCGGCGTTTGACAGGCATGCAGATATACGCGCCGAACTCGAAAAATGGCTCGAACGGCGGGAGTACGCGCAGGATAATCCTCTTGTAGTTGAGGGATATACTGCAGATATGATTTCTAAACTTGCGCCGTTTATGGACGGGGTAGGAGTGTACAATTTTTTGGTTACCCTTCGGGAACGCCCGGAAAATGGTAAACGTATTATATCAGAAGGATTTAAGAGGAAGTAGTTTTTAGTTTTCAGTTATCAGAAATGGCAATAGATTTTAATACAAGCAGCGATATAAGCCCTGATACGGGGAATGATGTAAGTAGCGGTGACTTTGGTAGGGACTTTGGCGGCGACCTTGGCGGCGATGAGGGTGTGGATTTGAATCAGGCAGACACAATATATCCGCCCAATGATGGATTTGTGGAAGGAACAAGAGAAGATGTCACGTTGCAACCCGAAGATGCGTTTGACAGATATCATACTCCTCCAAAATCATTGTTAGAAGGAGAATATGAAGGCGACGTAGATGATTTTATCAAAAATGATGACCCGTATGCAGACCCTTCTGATGCAATGTTCGTAGACAGAGATCCGAGATATGCTGCGCCAGTGGGAACTTCGTTTGAAGAAAGATCGATGTCGGGCGATGGTGATGACAAAATTCTAACCTCTTATGAAGTTCAGAATCCTATTGAGGTAGAGAGTGGGATTGCTGCGCCTGCTAATGATAAAGAAGGCGGCGGAATACAATATAATTTCGACGAGAACTTAAACGATGGCAAAAACATCAATGATATGGTAGAAAATGGTGATATTAGACCAACAAGCGTTTCATTTGAGGTGGATAATAGTGATGAAACAGTGAACGTGGAAGAATTTCCCGATGCTGAATATGCCGATGCACCGCCTGACCCGCCACAAGATGTGGATATGAATATGGACATGGGCTAAAAAATATAGATATATAAGCCAATAATATTGTAATTTTGCAAAAAAATATAAATATAAAATAGCGATGTCAGAATTAATAAAAGACGAAAAAATATTTTACGGTGAAATACGCGAGTTGTTGCAACAGTCGAGAAGTGTGGCTTACAAGGCTGTTAATACGATCATGGTGCAAACGTATTGGCAAATCGGCAAACGTATTATCATGCAAGAGCAAAACGGGCAAAACCGCGCCAACTATGGCGATTATCTGATAACAAATCTGTCGCGATACTTGTCGGATACGATTGGTAAAGGTTTTTCAGAGGCTAATTTGTGGAATATCAGGCAATTTTATTTGATTTTTCCTGATTTTGACCAATTCTCTACGCACTGCGTAGAGAATCTAACATGGACAAACATTCGCCTGATAATGAGGCTCGATGGCAAGGCTGAAAGAGAGTATTATCTTAAGGAGTCGTCAGAGCAGAATTGGAGTTCGCGTTTGCTCGAACGACATATCAAATCGGGATATTATCGCCGTTTATTGTCCACACAGCAGCAAAAAGACGAAAACGTGTTGCACACCGAAAAATATAATCCAGCCGATTTTATAAAAGACCCTTATATCGCCGAATTTATCGGTGTTTCTGAAGACCTGAAGGGCAAAGAATCATTGCTTGAAACCGCGCTCATCGGCAATATGCAAAAATTCCTTCTCGAACTTGGTAAGGGTTTTTCGTTTGTAGACCGTCAAATGCGAATAAGCACCGAAACTTCCCATTTTTACATTGATTTGGTCTTCTACAATTATTTTTTGAAATGTTTTGTTATTATAGATTTGAAAACAAGCAAATTAACCCATTCAGATATAGGACAAATGGATATGTATGTGCGAATGTTTGACGCGCTAAAACGTATAGAGGGCGACAATCCGACTATCGGAATCATTCTTTGTGCGGAAAAAGACGAAACCATTGTAAAATATTCTGTTTTAAGCGAAAGCGCTCAACTTTTTGCTTCAAAGTACAAAACTGTTTTACCAACGGAGGAGGAACTTGCAGAAATGATTTCGCGAGAAAAACAAAAATTAATCGAATAAATCAAAAAACAAAAATAGATATGTCAATTTTCAGTAGAAACCCCAACGAATCCGTCTACACAGGCGGCAAAAAGCACTGGGCGGACGTTATCAAGAACTCCGGCTCCGGCGACCTTCTTATTTGGCGACAGCCCGAAGAAGATTTTAACACCAACTCCACGCTAATCGTCATGCCCGGCGAGGAGGCTATTTTTATCAAAGGCGGCGTTATTGAGCAGGTCTTTGACAACGGTACGTATAAACTCTCGACCGAGAACTATCCGTTTATCAGTCGTTTGCGCAACGCTTTTACGGGCGGTATAAGTACTTTTAACTGCGTCGTTTACTTTGTCCGCAAGGCTCATAGTATGGAAATTTTGTGGGGAACATCGTCGCCTATTCATGTGCGCGACAAATTGCTTGGTATCGCCACAAAACTACGCGCTCGCGGCGCATATAAAATTCAGGTTGACAACCCGCAAAAGTTTCTGACAAAACTTATCGGAAACAATGTTAATGCAATGGAGCAACAGTCGCTATTAGACGAGTTTTTTGCGCATGAGTTTCAAAGCAAAATCAAGGCGAGCATTACCCGCGCCCTTAACGAAACGCAGACCGAACTTCTTGGTATCGAAGCGCATATTGAAGAATTTGCGCAAACAGTAGAGCCGTTCTTTGGTGAAGTTTTAGAGGATTACGGTTTGAAGATGGTCAAATTTTCAATTGCCGCGTTGGACATAGACGATGATGAACTTCGCCGCCGTTATGACACAATCGGTATGGACGCTATCGCCAAAATGCGTAATGCACAAGCAGAAAGAGGCGTTATGGACGTTCTCGGCGAGGGCTGGGGCAGACAGCAGGCTGCAAACATACTTGGAACGCTTGCCGCCAACCCAGGTTCCGGTGGTATAGCCGCCGCAGGCGCAGGACTTGGCATGGGCATGGCTGCCGGTGGAGTTTTTGGAAACATGGCGCAACAGATGATTTCACCAATGCAGCAGCAAGCCCCTGTTCAACCTGTTGGACAACAGCCGTCGGGCAGATTTACGCAAAAAACAACAGACACACAGTCCGCTCATGCAGACGACCCCGTAGCAATCTTGAAGAAACTGAAAGAGATGCTTGACCTTGGATTGATTGAACAGGCAGAGTTCGACGCCAAAAAAGCAGAAATAATGAGTAGAATGTAACAATTAACAATTTATTAAAGAAGATAATATGAAAAAAGTAAATATTTTGTGGACAATTCTCAACCTGATTTTTCTGGTTGTTTTCAACGTTCTTTTCTTTGTATTGGGCGATGCCGAGCAAAATGCGTCTGTATGGATTTCATACGGCTTCATTCATTTTGCGTATTTTATGCTGTTGCTTACCCCAAAATTGCTCCGTGAAGGAAAAAGCAGGGCAATATTTGGATATTCGCTTTATTCTATATCA
>Ga0099364_10006843_pt1 | contig 16479 bp, 12 predicted proteins | sample TergutTh196P3_FD_73070 | JGI IMG/M metagenome (GOLD analysis project Ga0099364, IMG submission 73070) | Microcerotermes parvus P3 segment gut microbial communities from Pointe-Noire, Republic of the Congo - Th196 P3 | ecosystem: Host-associated > Arthropoda: Insects > Digestive system > Gut ... | reverse complement strand
ATATTAAAAGTGCACTCTAAAGGGAAACCGCTGTCAGACACCGTTCTGCTTGACGACCTTGCTAAAAGCACGCCGGGGTTTACAGGCGCGGATCTTGAAAACCTCCTAAACGAAGCCGCACTTCTAGCCGCGCGCAAGGACAAGTCAAAAATCGAAATGGACGACATAAAAGAAGCTACTTTTAAGGTCGTAATGGGGCCCGAAAAGAAGAGCCGCGTAATGAACGAAAAGGAAAAAAAGTTAACCGCATACCACGAGGCAGGTCACGCGATTGCGGTCAGAGTCGCTTCAAGCACCGACAAGGTTGACAGGGTATCGATAATCCCCGCTGGTAGGTCAGGCGGGTACACGGCATTCAAGCCTGATGAGGATATTACTTACAAGACAAAAGGCCAGCTAATTGAAATGATTGTTATCGACCTCGGCGGGCGGGCAGCCGAGGATATTGTGCTCGGCGAAATAAGCACCGGCGCCTCTAGCGATCTGAAGCACGCCAACACAGTTGCACGGCATATGATAATGCGCTATGGCATGAGCGACAATATGGGGAACCTCTTTTTCGGGGACGAAAACGACGAAGTGTTCATAGGCAGGGATTTTGGCCACACGCGGACATACAGCGAAGAAATTGCCGCTCAGATTGACAGGGAGATAAAAACCATTATAGATTTGGCATATAACAAGGCGAAAACAATATTGAGCGATAATCTGAACAAACTTCATTTAATTGCGAATTCGCTTCTTGAGAGGGAACGGCTCGAAGGGCCGGAATTCGAAGAACTCTTTAATACGGGGGAACCGGCAGCAGCATTTTAAAGTCCAACAAACATAGCCTACGGAGCCGGAAGTGGCGCACGGCGGTATATGGCAGTATGTGGCGGTTGCTGTGTCAACAGTAACACCGGAAGTACGACTACCGCTGCCGCAAGTAGACGGCACAGCATGATGGTTTTTCAAAGAGGGAGGATAATATGAGTGTGGCTTTTTTCACATCCGAGTCTGTAACAGAGGGGCACCCTGACAAAGTATGCGACCAAATATCCGACGCAGTCTTAGATGCGCTGTTGACGGAGGATCCCATGTCGAGGGTTGCCTGCGAGGTTGCTTGTACAACAGGCCTTGTGCTTGTCATGGGCGAAATTACTACAAATTGCTATGCAGACATACCTAAAATTGTCAGGAAAACGATAAACGAAATTGGATACAACAAGGCTGATATGGGGTTTTGCGGGGATACCTGCGCCGTTATCACGACAATAGACGAGCAGTCGGCGGATATTGCCATGGGCGTTGACAAAGCCCTTGAAGCCAAAGGGGGCGAAGGGGGCGAAAGCTTTGACAAAAGCTTGGATCTCATTGGAGCCGGGGACCAGGGCATGATGTTTGGCTTTGCTTGCAATGAAACGCCAGAAATGATGCCGATGCCAATTCAGCTTGCGCACAGCATATGCAAAAACCTTGCCTCTCTGAGAAAATCAGAGGCGCTTGACTATTTGAGGCCGGACGGCAAAGCGCAGGTGACTGTGGCATACGAAAACGGCAAGCCCACCCATATTGAGGCAGTGGTCCTCTCAACACAGCATTCCCCAACAATCAGCCAAGAGATCATCCGGGGCGATATGCTGGAACACGCTATTAAGCCGGCTCTGCCCTTGGAGCTTGTTAGCAAGAAGACCAAGTATTTCGTGAACCCGACTGGAAGGTTCGTTATAGGCGGGCCTCAAGGCGATTCCGGTCTAACGGGGCGAAAAATCATAGTCGATACATATGGGGGTTTTGCAAGGCACGGCGGCGGCGCATTTTCGGGCAAGGATCCGACAAAAGTCGACAGGGCGGCGGCATATGCCGCTAGGTATGCGGCGAAAAACATCGTTGCTGCCGGGCTTGCCGACAAATGCGAGCTTCAACTTGCATATGCGATCGGCGTCGCCAGCCCCGTTTCAATTTACATAAAAGCTGACACCTTTGGCACTGGGAAGCTCAGCGATAACGAGCTAATAAAACTGGTACGGGAGAACTTTGACCTGAGGCCAGCAGCAATTATCAGGGACTTGGATTTAAGAAAACCTATTTACAAGAAAGTTGCATCATATGGACACTTCGGAAGAAACGATTTGAATCTTCCATGGGAAAAAACCGACAAAGCGGGCATCCTGAGAAAACTAGCGTCTCGAATGTGACAGGCAGGCTTGTTTGAAGGCTCCTCAGCAGGGGCTCAGGGTTGCGTATGGAAAAGAAAGGGGGCGGTAAGGTTGGCAAAGAAGGTGCTAATAGTTGACGACGAAAAGAGCATTGTCGATATTGTAAAATTCAACCTCCGAAAAGAGGGTTTTGAAACAATTGAGGCATATGACGGCGAACAGGCAGTAAAAATGGCTCTCAGCCAAAAACCCGATCTTATTGTTTTAGACGTGATGCTGCCAGAAATGGATGGTTTTTCGGTATGCAAAAAGATACGCCAAACAATGTCAACCCCTATTTTAATGCTTACAGCGAAAGCTGACGAGGTGGACAGGATACTTGGGCTGGAACTGGGTGCAGACGATTATATTCTAAAGCCCTTTAGCAACAGGGAACTGGTGGCCAGGGTCAAAGCTAACCTTAGGCGCACGTATATCGACGACAATGCCCCGCAATCAGGGCAAACGTTCGAGTCAAACGGGATGTTGATTGACTTTGACAGATTCGAGATACGGCGCGATGGAAAAATAATAGAACTCACTCGGAGAGAATTCGAGCTTGTCAAGTTTCTGGCAATTCACCAAGGGCAAATCTTTTCAAGGGAGGCTTTGCTTGAAAAAGTGTGGGGCTTTGAGTTCTTTGGCGACGTCAGGACTGTTGACGTAACGGTAAGAAGGGTTAGGGAAAAACTTGAAAGGGACCCGTCTAGCCATGAGTTCATCATGACTAAAAGAGGCGTAGGGTACTACTTCTATAAACCGGACTAGCGCCGAACTGATGCCTGGCTGGCACCGGGGTGGCTCTAGGCTGGCACCGGACTAGCGTCAAACTGATGCCTAATCGGCATTGCACTGGCACCGGACTGGCATAGCCCGTATTTCAGGAGTGTTAAATATTGTTTAAGTCTATTCAGTGGCGTTTAGTTTTTATTTTTATACTAGTCGCGGTAGCCCTGGTGATGCCTGTTGGGCTTGTTCTAAATAACAGGGTTGAAGCCTTGTATTACGACAGGTTTATTGACGGGCTGGAGAGCGGGTTCCGGCATTGGCGGGTAAACAGCGATTGGGACCTCGCCGACATGATAAACTATTTAGACGAAAACTCCCTGTACCTTTTTAACATTGACGACTATAAAAGTTACACTGTCGTCAGTGCCGCTGGCGGCGCCGTTGACATTGAGCATTCGTCGGACAGGCAATTTTTGAGCAACAAAAGCCGCCTATTAGCCGAAATACTTAACTCCCAGAACCTTATTTCCTCACTTAACGACGCCGATATAGGAAACTCCAGCAGGCTCATTACCATCGGGGAAAAGAGCTATTATGACTACACGTACCGAGTAAGGCTGTTGGAAGGCGACTACATCCTGTATTTCAGGTACGACAGGGAGGCATGGCGGCCCCTTATTGATTCGTTCAGCAACTCCATTCTGTTGGCAATAATGTTCGCGGTCGTGATTTCTACAATTCTTGGGTATTTGATGTCAAAAACAATAACAAACCCGATTAAGAAGCTTATGAGCGGCGCAAACAGCATCGGGCAGGGCAACCTCGACCTGGTCATAGACGCAAAATCTGACGACGAAATCGGCAAACTGACCATGACGTTCAATGACATGGCACAGTCGCTTAAAGAAAAAGTCGAGGAAATCACAAGCGAAAAAATCAAGCAGGAAAACATCCTTAACCATTCAAAAGACGGCATAATCGCATTCAATATGGCTGGCGAGATAATACTGTCCAATCAGGCGGCGGAAGACAAGCTCGGGGGGCTGTTTGACAAGATGGACTTTGACGCGTTTTCTTCCCTGTTTTGCATGGACGAAACTATAGAAGGCATCCAGAAAAGGGGCGAGTTGTTTCACTGGGAGCTAATAACCGAGCTGAACGACCAGGCTCTCCTGATATCCTGCGCCGTATTCTCGGATATATCGCAGAACCCAGGCGGCGTAATGGTGCTGGTTCACGACATGACCGAACAGCAAAAACTGGAGAACCTAAGGCGCGAGTTTGTGGCAAACGTATCCCACGAACTCAGGACACCGCTGACGTCAATTGTCAGTTATTCTGAAACCCTTTTGGAGGGCGCGGTTGAAGACAAAGAGACCGCCGAGAATTTCATCAACGTAATACATTCGGAGGCAGACAGAATGGCCCGGCTAGTGGAGGAGCTTCTCCAACTGTCGAGGTTTGACAACGACCAGGTAAGGTGGAATTTCGCTGAGGTTGACATTGCTTCCGCCATTAGGAAATGCGTCGACAGGATGCAAATTACCGCAAATGAGAAGAACCAGCGTCTCGCCTGCAATGTTTTCGGCGACGTTCCTTTCATTTGGGGGGACAGGGACAAACTCGACCAAGTGGTGATAAACGTGATTTCAAACGCCCTCAAATACACCCCAACGGGCGGCAACATATCTGTATTTGTAAGCCGTATGTCAAAGGAAGTACACATTAAGGTCAGCGACACGGGGATTGGCATCCCTGCCGAATACATTCCGAGGCTGTGCGACAGGTTTTTCAGGGTGGACAAGGCGAGATCCCGCGACATGGGGGGAACCGGGCTGGGACTCTCCATCGCAAAGCAAATCATTGATGGACACGGTGGCGATTTGACAATTCGGAGCATTGTCGGCAAAGGCACAGATGTACTTATCAAGCTTCCAATATACTATGAATACCGACGCCATATATTCTAAATTCTACATAAAACATACTACGAATACCGACATCAGATATGCCAATTCTAAATAAAATATACTACGAAGACTAACGCCAGATATACTAGTTCTACATATCCTTGAGAGATCCTTGAGAGATTTAATTTAAACTTAAAACAGGCGTAACGCTATCGTAACACATATGTAGTATAATCATTAGTAATGCTAACTACATAGAGTTATGACAGTGTTTTCTTTGTCAATATGTAGTGCTTACAAGATTTTGGAGCGTCGATATGAAAAGTGAGAAGTTAATAATAGCACTTATAGTTCTTGCGGTTCTTTTTATGAGCATTGCGCCCGCCCATGCGACGTCTAGGATTGCCACGACAACAACGGGGCAGGCCGTTTTGCATTCTGAGCCTACGTCAGAACAGGCATATTCAGATTCTGATGTTAATACTGCGGCAAACCAGGTCAATACATATTCAGACGCAAACAGCGGTCAGGTGTTCGCGTTTCAGTTTATGCCAAGGGGACTCTTCCCTGACGGCATAAAGGGGGCTTCGGACAGCCAGGGGGCAGCGTCCGGCAGCATGGTTGGCCCGGTCGTCCCCGTAAATGCGAATGCCTCGGGCAGCCAGGGTTCCAGCAGCTCTGCCGGGGCTGAGGGAAGCGCGGCTACCGCCAGCGTCGATCCTACAACAAAAGCAACGCCCCTTCAAGCTATAGGGTATGCGCAGAAAAACACAGAGCAAACCCTCGTCAAAGTTACAAAACCAGTCGCAGACGAGACGGTTTATAAGGAAAGTTATGCGATATGCGGCGTTCGGAACGAAGGTATTAGCGCAGAGGACACATTGGTTGTGCTTCTGGCAAAATACAATGCCCAGAAGCTGGCATACGAGGAAGCAAACGACATTAACGGCGCGAGCGCATTGACGATCGGCGCGAGCGGGGTATTCATTATTAATGTAAAACTTATCGAAGGTGACAACAAGTTTGCCCTTGCCGCGTACAGGCAATCGAAGGCAGGGGACTTGACCGTAGCGGACGTACAAGTCATTAAGTTCAACGTTGTTTATAGGGGAAGCGATTTTGCGGATAAGATAAGCGAAAGGCTTAAGGAGATTACAGTATCCACAATAATCAAAGTAATCGAAAGTGACGACTAACAGGTGAAAAAAGAACGGTTTAAATCGTTTATACTTGTGCTTTTATTGATAGCAAGCGTTTTTCAAGTGGGAATACTGTGGAGCGGCAGCGACTATAGTTTCCCATTTTACTATGCCGCGAGCGTCTTCAACCCCCCACAGGATAACATAAGCGCGGCCTACCCCGACCTCCCTGATGTCGACGCCGATGCAAAACAAATTCTCCTAAACCCTTACAGGGTAACTCTGTGCGATGGGGAGGGCCATTACGTTATCCCCAGAAAAAGCGAAGAGTTTAATGACCTTAAAGAGATTAGTTTTCTGCTTTTTGAGGACATTTTAAACGAGCGCGCTGTTAGAAAGGACATCGGCGAAGAGGCGTGGAGTGCGCTTGTGTCAAGAAAAAGCATCCTGTTTGAATTTAAGGTGCCTATTGCGAAGGAAGCAATAATGTGGAGCATTGGCTTTTACAGCGCAAGTTCAGGGGCGCCGGATGACGTTCACAAGATGCTTGTTATCCCAAAAGAGGGCGCAACTGTAGGGCTCTATGCCCTGACGTCAAACGGTGCCGTCCAATACGCCCCTAGGTCTGTGAGCGTATCCGTGATGGAAAAGCTGTTTTCCGAAACGCTGAGCGTAATAGACATTGAAAGCGTAAACGTCACAAAATATGCCACTGTCAGCGAGTTCGGGGCGAACAGCTACCCAGGCTTCAGGGGCGACGTGTTAGCCAATATTTACGGGCGCAAATCCACAAGTTTCAACACCCTTATGTACACCGTGCCATTCTTTGTGAGAAGCGCGGAACTCTCATATATGGTTCTTGGCGATGAGATAAACAGCTACAGCAGGTCAAACGAGTCCGACAACAATATGATGATCTTTAAAAACTACTCCAATGTTTACAGGTTCAACAACCACGGCATTATGGAATACAGTTATATACCTTCGGTGCAACCACAAGACAAGGGGGATCTCTTTGTGGCTCTTTCAAACGCAATGGCTTTTGTCCAAAGGATAAAAAACAATCTATTGTCCGAGCCGGAGCTTTATTTGAGCAGTATGAGCCAAGACGAAACGTCTTATCAGTTTACGTTCGACTACATATACGGTGATTTTGTATACGGGGACTATCCTGTGTTTTTCCGGCATGAATCAAGGCATATGGAAGAAACAATCACGCAGGAGAATGCCATAGTCGTTTCCGCAAACAGCAGAAGGACGCTTGCATGCTCTTGGGCAATCGTTGACATGTATTTTGGCAGCGATTCACAGAATTTTCAGACGGCTTTTGATACGATAAACGTAACAAACATCTCTACGATGCAAGTAGACGATATTAGCATTGTTTATTATTTTGACATGAACAGCTATATGGATCAGAACAACACTGCAATGCCCGTATGGCCGGTGTGGCGCATTGAGGGTACGGAAGGCTCCGCAGAGTACATACCAATGAGCAGTGACGAGGGGAACTAGCCCTCCAGCGTTGGGGTGGACTAGACATCCATGTCAGGGGGGGTAACAAGCACTCCCGTTTGGGGGGAACTAGCACTACCGTGTCCATAGGGAACTAGCCCTACCATGTTGGGGAAATGTAACTTCGGGAAGGATGTGAATTCGGGGAGTGGAATGGGGCAAAGTTAAGAATATTTTGATCGGTTTATTCCTCATATTGAACATTGTGCTGGCAGGCAATATTGCGGGCCAATTTTTTTTCAGGCAATCAGGGTACGGGGCGCGCGAAGACATTAACCAGATAATAGCAAACAAAGGCGTCATTCTCGAATGCAATTTGCCGTTTGAAGCCTTTATAGCTAAGCGCCTAGTATATGAAGACGACAGGTACAGGGTATCTGAAATGGCAAATAATTTAATGAACCGGGGCAATATGGATGAAGCGGGGTTGCCTGACGGCATTGCCGTGGAGTTGTCAGGGAACGATTCTTTCGTATATACGAACAGTGCCCCAACAGAGTCCTTCGATGTTGAAAACAACGAAAACCTTGACGCCGATATCAGGGGCATGCTCAGCCTAAGCGGCGTTGACATTTCCGAGTTTGCCACTGACGAGATACTTGAGGGAGATGCAGGGGGGAAAACCCTCTACTACATACAAAAATACCAAGACAGTTTAGTATTCGACAGCTTTGTTACAGTTCACGTCAGTGCCAGCGGAGGGGTCAACAGAATAGATGCCAGATTCCGAGAGGTAAAAGGCTATTCGGATGAACCGGAGATGCAGATGGTCCCCGCTTATCATGTTATCCTGAAAAACGCTTTTGAAAGCGGCTTCGTTATCAAATCCATCGACGTCGGTTATTTTGGCCACCTCAGGGAAGAAGACGAACAGGAGGACAACATAACCGAGTACATAGAAAGCGCGGTCTGGAGGATCAAACTGAGTGACGGCGGGGTACGTTTCTTTGAAGGTGTGTATGGCGATGAGATTATACCCGGCTTGGCGCTCTAAACAACGCCCAAGGTGCTGGCGGGCTTAAGGGGCAACGAACAAAGAGCCGGTGGCTTTATAGGGCAACACACAGGGTGCCGGCGGGTTTAAGGGACAACGCACAAAGCACCAGTGGCTTTATGGGGCAACGCACAATAAGCCGACGGGTATGGGGAGAAACGCACAAGAAACCTGCAGGTCTACAGGGCAACACACAAAGCACTGGTGGCTTAATAGGGCAACGCACATGGGGGATGGCTTTTGGAAAATAAGTACTCTGTTTTAATACCGGTATATGGCGCTGAACGCTCAGAGCGACTTGAGCGTAGCATCTTAAGCATGTTTAACCAGACGCTTCCGCCCGACCAGGTTGTCCTCGTCTGCGATGGGCCAATAACAGAAGAACTGGAGTCAGCGATTGCAAGCCTTAACCAAATTATGCCACTAGAAATTGTGCGGCTGGAGAAAAACTTAGGGTTGGGACAGGCTCTCAACCATGGACTTAACCGTTGCCGGAATGAACTAGTAGCACGAATGGACAGCGACGATATAGCATGTCGAGAACGTTGTGATAAGCAATTTGCTTTCATGTGGGAAAACGGTCTTGACCTTTGTAGCGCCGCCGTCACGGAATTTGTTTCCGCACCCTCGGACACCTCCCTCATAACCTCCGGTGGCTCCAACGCGCCCTCAGGTACCTCCAGTGTAACCTCCGATAGCCCCAACGCTCCCTCGGGTACCTCCAGTGCAACCTATGGGGTCCCCAGCACACCATCAGGTACCTCCAGTGCAACCTATATTGCATCCAATACAGCCTTCAGCACATCCAGCACACCTTATGACACTTCAAGTACAGATTATGGTATCTTCGGTACATCTTCCAGCACCAATGCAATTAAAGCCACCGGAAGTAGACGTTTACCGACAACGCACGATGATCTGGTTCGCTTTGCCCAAAAACGCAACCCCATGAACCACCCATGTACAGCATTCAAAAAGACCTATGTACAAAAAGTCGGCGGTTACCGCGACATGCCCTTCTTTGAGGATTATGACTTATGGGCTAGAATGATTCTTGCCGGGGCAAGGATTGGCAACCACCCAGAAGCACTGCTCTATATGCGAGCAGGCGAAGGTTTTTACCGTAGGCGCTCTGGGATTGGGTACTGTAGGCACATTGTACACTTCTGGAAAGAGATGAGACGTATACGTTTTTGCAGCCGTATTCGCGCCTGCTTCAACATTATTTTGCGGTGTGCCGTAAGCGTTCTTCCCCTAAGCGGCATTCAGCACATATACCGCAAAAAACTGCGTACATGATCCACACATGATCCACCATAAAATCGCGTTTGAAAAACCATTGCATTTTACTCAACCGTGATATCATTGCAAAATGTGTGATATAATGGGTGGGGTATGCTTATGGACTTTGATTGGCTTACACCTGAACAAGCCTCTCAAAAATGGGGCATTACGATACGGCAAGTGCAGCATTTATGCGCCAACGGTAAAATTGACGGCGTTATAAAAGTGAGCCGAACATACTTTATTCCCAAAGACGCATCCCGACCTATTGACGGGCGAACAAAAGCCGCGAAAAGCCGAAGGAATAAAAGAGGGCGGAACGACTAATACCATGATTAATGTGGCTTGGGAAAGAAAAAGTAGTCAGCCATCATCAAGATGTACCATTCCGCGTAATTGATTGCTAATACAGTTTTGGCGAACCGTCCGAAAACATGATTATCAAAGGCGGTAACCTCCATACGTTGAAAACGTTGCTCCCTCAATATGAAGGTCGTGTAAAATGCGTTTACATAGACCCACCGTATAATACCGGCAATGAAAAATGGGTTTACATTGTTTGGCTTCAAGCGAATGGGATGACGCGGTAAGATTTGATAGGTTGATGGAAATTGTTCAAGGTTTGTAAAAACCCACACAGGAGGGAGGTACTGAATTATGCCAACAGTTGTAGATTTGTTTTGTGGTGTAGGTGGATTAACACATGGGCTTCGTCTTGCTGGGCTTAACGTAACGGCAGGCATTGATTTAGACTCCTCGTGCAAGTACGCATACGAACATAACAATGCAGGCACTAAGTTTATTACGGCTGATGTTGATAAGGTATTCCCGGAGGAAGTGTCAGCATTGTATCCCGAAAATGGACTGCGAATTTTAGTCGGTTGCGCTCCTTGTCAACCCTTCTCAAAATATACAAAGCGTTATCGCAAAGGCGAACAAAACGGCGGGCGTGAAAATGATGAGTGGCAACAAGACAACAAGTGGAAGTTGCTATATTCGTTTGCCGATATTATCAGGCACGTTTTACCGGATATTGTGTCAATGGAAAACGTCCCGGAATTAGCTGAGGAACAAGTATTTGAGGATTTCTACAAAACCTTGTTTCAGCTTGAATATAATGTCAGTTACAGTATAGTTTATTGTCCCGATTATGGCGTTCCGCAAAACCGTCGTCGGTTAGTGTTGTTAGCGTCAAGGTTGGGAGAATTGAAGCTAATTGAGCCTTTCTATGAAGAGGACAATTATCGTACTGTTAAAGATAGTATCGGGGAATTGCCACATATTGAAGCGGGAAAAAATAATCCAAACGATTTTTTGCATTCAGCCGCACGACTATCTGCAACGAATATGAGTAGGATTAGAAGTTCTGTTCCCGGTGGTACATGGCGCGATTGGGACGATAGTCTAAAACTAAAATGTCATAAAGAAAATAGCGGGAAAACCTATGTGTCAATATACGGACGTATGTGCTGGGATGCACCTTCACCTACTATTACGACACAATTTTATGGTTATGGAAACGGACGTTTCGGACATCCAGAGCAGGACAGAGCCCTAACGTTACGCGAAGGTGCGTTATTGCAATCGTTCCCTCCAAATTATGAGTTTGTTGACCCAGCAAGAGAGTTCAATCGGCGTGAAGTGGGAACACATATCGGCAACGCGGTACCTGTCGAGTTAGGGAGAGCAATAGGTGTAAGTATTAAATATCACATTGCGGAGGCAAATGGTAATGCGTGATAACGAAACAACAGACATGAAAAATGTTGACGCTAATAAAGTGGAAATAATTACAAAGCAAATTTCGAATTTACGCCGTGAGGTTGATTTTAATACTCGCGATTATGCGATTGATTTTTTGGTCGCACAATTTAAGGAAGGCGAATTTTTTATAAACTCAGAGTATCAAAGGAACTTTGTTTGGGATACGGAGCGTAAGTGTCGTTTCATCGAATCAATACTTCTTGGGTATCCAATACCGTTTATGTTTTTTTCCGACAACGATGATGGTAGATGCGACATAGTTGACGGAGCGCAACGCACTTCGACTTTGGAGGAATTTTTGAGTAATGATTTAGTGTTATCCGATTTGAAAAAACTCACAAAGTTGAACGGACTTACATTCAAGCAACTCCCTCCGCCTATCCAACGCAAGTTCAGCAAAACAACAATGCGTATAATTGCGTTGGAGGAAGGGACATCGCTTGAAGTACGTCAAGAAATTTTCAACAGGATTAACACTTCGGCGTTGAAACTAGAAAAAACAGAAATCCGTCGCGGTGCATATATGGGTGAATTTATGAAATTTATGACTGAGTGCGCCGAGAAACCGCTGTTCAGAAAGCTATGCCCCATTAGCGATGACTCTAAAAAGCGCTATGAAGATATTGAATTGATAACACGTTTCTTCGCTTATACAAACAATTATAAAGCGTTTGAGAATGAAGTGAGTGAATTCTTAGACGAGTTTGTTGAAAGCCATAAAAATCAGTTTAATCGAGTTCTTTTTGAATCCGAGTTTAACGCGATGCTTAATTTTGTCGAAAGATATTTTCTCAACGGATTCAGACGAAGTACAAAAGGCAAATTTGTACCTCGTGCACGTTTTGAAGCAATAGCTGTGGGCGTTGCACTGGCGTTAAGGGAAAACCCTGATTTAACTCCCGCTGTTCCTACAGATTGGGCAGATATTAGCACAGAAGATGGCGCTCGCTTTAAGTTCCACACAACTACCCATGCAAGCAATAATAAAAGTCGGGTGGTCGGTCGTCTAGAATATGTAAAAGATATGCTTATATATGGGGAGGAGCGGAAATGAAATCAACTCTTGACACATACAATGAGCGTGTTGCAGAGATTGATTTTTATTATGACGCTCTCGGACAATTGGATTTGGAATTAACTGAATCTTTTAGCATGGCTAATTTACCTGATAAGAAGTACAAGCATGATGATTTTCTCAAAATATTAAAAGCAAACGCCTTGATAATGATTTATAATCTGGTCGAATCGACAGTGCGTAATGGTATCGAAGAAATCTATGACAAGTTAAGCGCCAACGGAGCTACTTACACGACCGTTCGCAAAGAAATTCAAGACATCTGGTTCTCTTACAAATTCGGACAAGTTTATCATCAGCCCGAGGCGAGCTACATATCCTACAAGGGTAAAGCTCTGGAAATTGTTAATTCGATAATGATTGGTGAGACAGTTGAGTTAAACGGGGACGCACTGTCACTCGGGGGAAATCTTAATGCTGAAAAAATCTTCATGGTATGCAATAATCATGGCATTGAATTTAAGCCCGATAGTTCTTGTAAGGGTGGCAAGCGATTAGAGGATGTTAGGGCAAAGCGAAACGGTCTTGCTCACGGAAATTTTTCTTTCGCCGAATGTGGCAGAGATTATTCGTATAATGATTTAATTGAGATTAAAAAACAGACCTATGTGTTTTTATCTGGTCTACTTGAAGGCATGAATAACTATTACGATACCGAAGGCTATCTAAACACCTATGCTCCATGCAAATAGTGCAAAAAACAAGATACCGCTGTCTGCCCAGTTTCGAAAAGTCAGCCGAGGTTCTCTTCCCAGGAGGGTTTGGGCACCGGGGGGTAGAACTATAGAATGCAAATAACACATTTAACCCTAAACTGTAACTTTTGAATGAACCCCCTTGACATTATTCCTTCAATAAAATACAATTCGCAGTATGGAAGCAAGCCTGCGGCGCATTAGGCTTTAACGCTTGGGGCGGCGGCAGTGTGTACAGTGAACGCAAGACCGTCTTTGTGTTCATCGTGAACACAAGAACCATCCCCGAGTTCAGTCCGGGGTTGCCGGTAAGCTCAATAGGGGCGCTTAGCTCAGCTGGGAGAGCACCTGCCTTACAAGCAGGGGGTCGTTGGTTCGAGCCCAATAGTGCCCACCACAATGAAAAACCGCTATTACGGTAGAATCAGCAGATTCAAGTATTAGCGGTCTTTTCTTACACTTTTGAACTCTTCCAAAACTCGTTTGTTGGTAGTAATATATAAATGGGTTTCCTTCCTTCTGTGTAGTTAATTAAGGAAATGAGTTGGTTTTTTCTGATGAAAGCGATAATTCAAAAAACTTTATTTTTGATACAGGAGCTCAAAACACAATAGTCTCAAACGTACGTGCGAAAGAGCCGTCCCATGTTCACATTTTTGCATGGAAGTTCTCCTTTTGTCAGGAAGTTTCTCTTGATAAGCATGGGTTACTCATGTAGAATGTTGTTATACTGATAACTGCGGAGGTCGGCTATGACTGCTAGAAACAAAACAATCACTGATGCAGAAGCGGAAGTAATGCGTCTGCTGTGGCGTAAGCAACGTCCCATGACGTTGGCGCAGATCCGTGATGAGCTTTCGCGGACATCAGCATGGAATCATTCAACGATAAAAACGCTTGTGTTCCGTCTACGCGACAAGGGCGTTATCAAGTATCTTGACAAGTATGGTCCGGCGCAGTATTTTCCTATAGTTTCGGAATCGGAATACTTACTCGACGAAAGCGAGAGTATGCTAGGGAAACTCTTTGACGGTAGCGCAGTGAGGATGATTGCCACACTACAGCAGGGTGGCAAACTGACTGACAGTGACATAGCAGAATTACGCGATTATTTTAAGATAGGTGGTGAAGGGGAATGAGTGAAATGGTTCGGGCAATCCTCCTGATGTCGGTATCCGTCAGCATCCTCGCGCTGTTGTTCTTTGTTATAAATCCTTTGATTAAAAAACGTATTCCTAAGTGGGCACAGTATTGTCTTTGGCTTGTTGTAATCGTGGCGTTGCTTATACCACTGTCACGAGTGATCGTAGTGCCGGACAGCGATTCTTCGCCCATACCCCCGTCACAATTGGTCGCACCGCCAGATAGCGATTCTTCACCCATACCGCTATCACAATTGGTTGTACTGCCAGATAGCGATTCTTCTACCATACCAATCGAGCCGATTCATTCAGCGGAAGCAATAGACATACAAAATTATTATGGAGATAAGCATTTAGCAGATGGAGTGCAGGAGCTTAATCGCCCACTGACGGAACTATCACTCGATGACTCTTCACGCAATTATCGTACAAGCGAATTGGGTACAAGCGATTATGATACACATTATTTTGATACACTCAATGATGACACACTTGATTTAGATACCCTCAATTTAGGTACACACGATTATGATACACGCGATTTAAATACATGCGATTTTGATACTGAGGTCACTTCGCTAATGGAAAAGCTTGCTCTTGATATGTGGGTGCCTTATATCACTCTTACACCATTTGAGATACCTGAATATGTCGAAAACAACGCTGCAACTCGCCTTGCTATGCGCTGGCCGGATTTTTATCTGACTGAAATTGGCAATCATCCCGGCAATCGGCTTGTTTCTATTGATTCAATTGATACATCTATCCAACAAGGACAACTGCCAGTGGGTGGAATGCTAACGGTGAGCGGCACATCAGAAATCCGCTACACGCGAGTAAATCCAAGTGTTAATGGCGTAAATGTGTTGTTCAATCTTGTGATTGACGTAACTGGCGAAAATTTAAAAATCGTTGGCATTGACATGGTATTCGATTCCAGATACCGCAGTATGAAAGAAGAAGTCGAACGCATAACATACAAAGAGGAACCCTCGATTCAAATAATTGATTCCATCATTGACGATGCAATCAGAAGTATTCGATAATAAAATCTTTTCGCGATTGCTATATTTGTGTTTATCCATTTAATCTAAAAGTATCAGCTAAACACGCATATCGAAAGCCCAAGTCTTAACATCAAAACAAGGTTGGCCGCGTTAGATATGCCACAAGGTAGGCTTCCCCGAGCCATGCCAGCCATACAACTGGCTGTCTCGACATATTTCCCATCAGAACTTATCTCACCAAATCCATTACCCAGACTTTGTCTCAAAATACTAATTTAAGCCATGTATTATCTTTCTTTAAATATTTTCATTCTGGTCAACAGCACCTCGGCATAATAGCTATTCCAACATAAGGACTGGGTGATTGCCCCTTTTACCCACAAGGATTTTACTATGCGTGCGGTTTCACTTTTCAGGATCAATAATCACTGTTAAGTATAGAAAAACGGACGACGTTTTTCTTGTCGTCCGTTTTTCGGTTTCTTTTCTTCCTTGTAGTATGATCAAACTTCATCATTATCCGGGAAAATTATAAGGGTAGCGCAGAGGTGCGAACGTTTTTGAATGCCAGACAAATACTCTAATATAAGCCCCACTTCCTATGTCAAATGGAATCTCGAGATCAACATTGAAACTGATATAATCATCATAACCAACCTCATAACTCTCCACAGCTTTAAGAAGCCTACCTCTTTCGTCATAAAGCACTACAATCATCACTTGATTTGTTACGCCTGAAATCTCTAAAAAGGCATTGACATTAAGTGTCTTGCCCGGAACAATGACTGTTGCTGGTATTTCATCATAACTGAAATTAAGATATTCAGTTATGTCATCACCATTAATAATATCCACCATTATGCCGGTAGGCTGGGTGAGGGCGTAGTTACCCGCGTCCGCGCCGGTCAATTGAATACTGGTAGTGACGGGCTTGCCGTCGCCCACGTTCGCGTTTGCTATCGTTCCGCTTCCAAGCGTAAAGTTTACAGTATCGCCGCTTTCAACGCCTTGCAAAGAACCGCCTATGAGCGCGACTGTCGTCGTG
>Ga0099364_10006842_pt1 | contig 16479 bp, 18 predicted proteins | sample TergutTh196P3_FD_73070 | JGI IMG/M metagenome (GOLD analysis project Ga0099364, IMG submission 73070) | Microcerotermes parvus P3 segment gut microbial communities from Pointe-Noire, Republic of the Congo - Th196 P3 | ecosystem: Host-associated > Arthropoda: Insects > Digestive system > Gut ... | reverse complement strand
CCTTCTCTTTATGGCGAAGCGGCGGCGTCCCCGCGACGGAGATTATTCGCATGGCTTACAGCGGTCTGTGGTCGAAGATTGATCTGATAAATAAGGTGACCTTCGAGAGCGGCGCGCACGGTTACGCCGGTACGGACAACATTAACGAAATTATTTCCCGCGCCGGGGACGGCGACGCGTTTTTGTCGCTGATTTTGGACGCAATGGCGTATCAGACAGCGTCGGAGATAGCCGCGCAGGCGGTGGCCTTAAAAGGCGAGGCGGACGCGATTGTGATAACGGGCGATCTTGCGGAAAAAAATTACCTGGTAAACGCGATAACCGAGAGGGTGTCGTGGATTACGAATCGGATAATGGTATTCAGAGGGGATGACGAACTTTTAACCATGACGCGCGCTGCGCTTCGGGTTCTGAACAACGAGGAAGAGCCGCAACTGTGCGGCTTACGGCGGCGCTGAAATAACGCGATTATGCCGAACTGCGCGCCGCGCGATCTTTAGCGCGCGGATTTCGCCGCCGGGGGCGAAACGGCCGGTTACGCCGTTCCCGTGCTTCCAAAACCTCCCGACGACCTGCCGGTATCGCCGAGTTCATAAACTTCTTCGATGCCCGCCCGCGCGCAGGGAGCAAAAACTATCTGCGCTATCCTGTCCCCGCGCTTTACGGAAAATTTTTCCCGTCCGTGATTTATCATAATCACGCGAACCTCGCCCCGATAATCGGAATCTATAGTGCCGGGGGAGTTCAACACGGTCACGCCGTGTTTTAATGCGAGCCCGCTCCTTGGGCGAACCTGTCCCTCGAAACCGGGCGGTATTTCGAGATATATCCCCGAACGCGCCGCGGCTCTTTCTCCCGGCTCGATAATAACGTCTTCGGCGGAGCGAATGTCAAGCCCCGCCGAACCGGGTGTCGCGTAAGAGGGGAGCGGCAAATCCTTCGCCGACTCCCCGCGTTTTATCTTAACGATCGCGTCCGTCATTGCGTCTTCTGTCCGGCCCCCTGTCTCTGTCCGGGCGGAAATTACCTCGCGGCCTGCCGCCGTCGCGGTCGCCGCGTCCCTCATATCTCGGTTCACGTCTGGTTTCTTCCTGTTTGGGCAGATCGGCGTACTTTATGTCGCGTTCCTTTTCGATTTCCAACTGAGCGGCGAGTATCGCGTCATCGGCGAAAGCCGCCGCTTGTTCGATTGCTCTGCGGCGCGAGAGGTTGACGCGGTTCATGTCGTCGATCTCCTTTACGACGACGAGTACCTCGTCTCCGATTTTGAAAGCGTCCTCGACTTTCGGGATACGGCGCGTGCTGATCTCGCTGACGTGGAGCAAGCCTTCCTTGCCCGGCAGAACTTCGACGAACGCGCCGAAGTTGATCAGCCGGGTCACGCGACCTTTGAAAAATTCTCCGGCTTTAACCTCCCGAACGAGGTCGCTGATTATTTTCTTTGCGTTCTCAGCGGCTTTCGACTCTATTGAGGATATGTATACGCGTCCGTCGTCCTCCACGTCGATCTTGGCGCCCGTGCTTGCGACTATTGAGCGAATCGTCTTGCCTCCCGGTCCAATTATCTCTCTTATTTTTTCGGGATCGACAGTCATTGTGAGAATGCGCGGAGCGTTGGGGGATATCTCGGCGCGCGATTGCGCGATTGCCGAATCCATTGCTTCCAAAATTTTCATCCTGCCGGCTTTCGCCTGCCCGAGCGCGCCTTCCAGCACGGAGCGCGTGATCCCTCCGGCCTTGTTGTCCATCTGGAGGGCAGTTACTCCGTCGCGGGTGCCCGCCACCTTGAAGTCCATGTCGCCGTAGTGATCCTCAAGCCCTTGAATGTCGGAGAGGATTCCGATTTTTCCGTCGTCGGCAATCAGGCCCATCGCGATTCCGGCGACAGCTTTTTTCACGGGAACGCCGGCGTCCATCATAGACAGGCTTCCGCCGCAAACGCTCGCCATCGAGCTCGATCCGTTCGACTCAAGTATGTCCGACACCACGCGCACGACGTAGGGGAACTCTTCTTCCTGAGGCAGCATCCCGCGCAGGGCGCGTTCGGCGAGGGCGCCGTGTCCTATCTCGCGCCGGCCGGGTCCGCGCATCGGGCGCACCTCGCCGACGGAAAACGGCGGAAAGTTATAGTGCAGGATGAAGCGTTTCGCGGGTTCATCCCATTTAATACCGTCGAGCAGTTGATCGTCGGTGCCGACCATGCCAAGCGTCGTGACAGCGAGCGCCTGCGTCTCGCCGCGCGTAAACAGCGCCGAACCGTGAGTGCGCGGCAGTATGCCGACCTCGCATGTGATCGGCCGCACCTCGTCCATCGCGCGTCCGTCCGCGCGGCGCTTTTCGTCCAGAATAAGCCTGCGGACGTTCTTTTTAACAAGTTCGTCCATCAGCGCCGCTATATAATTTTTAGAGTCGGGATATTGTTCTGAGAATTGTTTTTCGAGCTTTTGCGTAATTTCCGTGATTGCGTGTTCGCGTTTCTGTTTGGCGTGAATCTGAATGGCTGAGTATATTTCGTCCGACAGATTTTGCGCCGCCCAGTCGTCTATTTCGCTTGTTCTTGAGGGTTCGGGCAGTATTATTTTTTCTTTCCCGATTTTGTCCCGCATATCCGAAATAAAATCGACTATTTTTATTATCTCCCTTTGAGCCAGTTCGATGGCGTCGATAAGAAGTTCTTCGCCAAGCTCGCCCGCTCCTGCTTCGACCATCGTTATGCCGCCTTTGTGTCCCGCGACGATAAGATCGAGTTCGCTGCGGTAAAGCTCGGATTCCGTGGGGTTAATGATGAAATTGCCGTCCAGGTATCCGACCCTGACCGCGCCTATCGGCCCGTTCCACGGAATGCCGGAAATGGCGAGCGCCGCCGAAGCGGCGTTAATCGCCAAAATTCCCGGCGCGTTTACCTGGTCGACGGAGAGAACCGTACCCGCCACGTGAACATCGTTACGCATGTATTCCGGGAAGAGCGACCTTATCGAACGGTCGGTGACTCTTGCCGAGAGGATCGCGCTCTCGGACGGGCGCCCTTCCCTTTTGATGAAGCCGCCCGGTATTTTGCCCGCCGAGTAATATCTCTCCTCGTAATCGACGAGAAGAGGGAAAAAATCCAGTCCTTCTCTCACTTTTTGCGACATAACGGCGGTAACGAGCACAACCGTCTCCCCACAGGTCGCTGTAATAGACGCGTCAGCCTGACGCGCCATACGTCCCGTTTCAAATAAAATGGTCTTTCCGTCCATTTCGAGGCTAAAACTATCAGCCATTTTTTCTCCTCCTGTTCTTATTTGTGTCCGAGCAATGATAGCATAAAGAGGGTAATAAATAATAGACTGTGATAGAATCATGGAGAGAGACACGGTTTTACCGTGGCGCTGTTTTGCAAAGAGAGGACGCCTCTGGAAAGTGGGTGAGCCGCGATGAGCAATTACGGATTGATGTCGATAAGCGAAGTCGCGAGACTTGCGCGCATTTCCAGAACGGCTCTCATACATTACGATCATATCGGTCTGGTGACGCCGGTCTCAAGAGGGGAAAACAATTACCGGTACTACTCGCACACACAGATAACCCTGACCAACCTGATAAGCACGATGCAGTCGCTTGGCATATCTCTAAAGGAGATCGCGGAAATAAAAGATATCCGCACTCCCGAGAGAATACTGGAACTGTTATCGCATCAGGATGAGCTGATCGGCGATGAGATAAAACGGCTTGAGCGGTCGAAAAAATTAGTGGATACGCTCCGTCGGATGTTGAAAATGGGACTTGCCGCCGACGAAAATATCGTTGAAGCGCGCCGGGAGGAAGAGGAAGAAATCTTCATGGGACCGCGGATAGATTATTCCGGCGGTTATACGGTGGAGGAGGCGACGCTGGATTTTTACAAATTCTGTGAAAGCCAAAACCCCGATATGGATATGAATTACCCCGTTTGGGCAATGTTTAAGGAGGAACGAATAAAAAAACGCGACTGGCGATGGCCAGACAGGTTTTATTTCTGGATGCCGGGCGCGCCAGATCGCAAACCGGCGGGCCTTTACGCCGTCGGTTTCGGCAGGGGATATTACGGTCACACTGACGGCCTTTACGAAAAAATTCTGCGCTTCATTGACGGGAACGGTTACAGGATTTGCGGCCCGTCGTGGGAAATGTACCCGATAAACGAAATTTCCGAACCGAACCCCGACAATTATCTGATAAAAATTGCAATCGAGATTGAGGCGGCGGCGAAATAATGGAAATGAGAGTATGCAAATCTTGATAATATTCCGCCCAGTAGCCAGCCATTTATCTTTGTATGCTTTATGGAACTTATTAATATAGTGCCGTTCTGCAAAAGACTCAAACTGAACTCTATAATTGAATTGTTCCATATACGCGCTCCGGCTCCTCTTGAGTAATAAGACCGTAGGGAATTATTTCGCCATCTCTGCAGATTTGCCATGGAAGCTGCTCATGTGTGAAGTTCACAATATCATCGGTAGACTTACCGCTCCATGCCTTACCAATCTTTTCTATAAGATTAAGCTCATCATCTGACAATCTACTAGCGGGAGCTTCCTTCTCTATGAGGGAAAACAGGATAGCCTTTCCCTTTGGCTCGCGGATTATGGTTCCGTCTTCTTCCAATTCGTCCAGCGCGCGAAAATACACATCCGCAACCGGTCCGCGCTGTAATTTACGATACGTCATGCCGGACATTGGTGATGAGTTCAGATAATACCAAATGAAATCCGCCAGATATACTAACTTAGCAAGCTTCGTTTTGGTAATTTTCCCATCATCGTCAGCTCCATGCTTGAGAGCGTTTAGAATTATTTGCTTATACTTTTCGGTTGACTTAATAATATCGGAGAATACCGAGGAACCATCAGCCAAGCCTAATATGTCATCCAAACTAATACGTAGCATAGAAGATAGAGCTTCTGCCTGACGTACGGTAAGATCCTTTTTACCAGCCTCGATATTTATATAGGTAGGACGGCTAACGCCTATTGCGTGAGCTACTTGCTCCTGTGTATAGCCACGAGCCAAACGAGCCTGTTCAATATTATTTGAAAAGTTCCTACTCATGATTCTACTCCCTTCTGATTTGCTAAAACCACTATAGCATACTCGCTCATGCAAAACAACATCATATGTAAATACATTTTACAAATTCGACTCTTGTGGTTTACATGCGACAGCATTGGTAGAATTTATTCACTTTTTATCCATTGTTAATAAAGCCATCAAGCTTTATATCTTACTCTAAGACCATCCAAATCAACATATATCTTTTCGACAATATCCTCAAGCATACCACTCGTAATCTCAATATAATCTTGACCCCGACAATTATCTGATAAAAATTGCAATCGAGATTGAGGCGTGACATTGTAGCGAGGGCAAACTGCGTTCGCCCGTTTGTGATATAATATATTTAAGTAAAGAAACCCGCCGGAGAGCGGGCGGGTTTCCAAGTTACTTGGTTGCTTTGGCCGAGTGGTCACACACTCAGCCAAAGCGTGAATTAGCCAAGTGTGATCATAACGAGCAGGCGGATGATATCCGCCGCGGCTTCAAGGAGCTTTGTGAGGGCTCCGAGAAGCAAAGTAAGGGCCAGCCACAGCAGAAGCCGGCCCTTAACTTTTGCGCTCATCTGCGATCACCTCCTTTCGCGGAGGCGTCCCCCATTGCCAAACAGCGTCGCGGTAAAAAACCGCGTCTCTCCATTTTTGATTTTATCATAGCCGCGCTGCGGCTGGCCGAACTTTTTTAAGCTGTTTGAAGACAGGAATTATAGCGGGCCTGCCTGCGGTAGCAGGGGATCGGTGACCTGACACCCCTTTATATCATTGTATTTTTCTCATGAATCTTCTATACTTACGGCATAAGGGAGTGTGACTTTGACTAAACTCGAATACAGATTTACGAATGATACTTTATGCAAAATGTTGTTTGTGAGATATCAGGATTTTCTGAAACGGTTTGTTGCCCAAATTATTCACGTGCAACTTGAAAGTATAGGGGAATTTTTTATAACAAATCCCGAAATACCGCCGGATTTTACAGACGAAAAATTCTGCCGCCTTGATATTAACATGACGGTGGACGGAGAGAGAGTTGGTCTTGAGGTTCAGGTAGCCAACGAAGGCGATTACCCGGAACGCTCGTTGTATTATTGGGCGCGGGAGTATTCATCGGCGCTTGGCGAGGGTAAAAAATACTCTGATTTGCCGCGCACAATCATAATAAGTATACTTGGGTTCAAGCTGTTTAGCTGCGCGGAATTTCATTCGGAGTTTCAGCCGCTTGAGGTAACGCGGCACACTCCGCTGACGGACAAACAGGTTCTGCATTACTTCGAACTTCCGAAACTGCCGGAGATTACGAGCGTGGACGACGAATTGAATTTTTGGCTGTCACTGTTTAAAGCGGAAACGGAAGAAGAATTGGAAAAAATAAAAGGATTGGGGGCGCCTGTTATGGAACAGGTAATCGAAGCATATCGAAAGATTACGGCAACGGACGAGTTTAAAGAATTAGAACGCCTGCGCTCGCGCGCCCGTCACAATGAAGCGTCCGCGCTGAATCACGCGCGCCTCGAAGGACAGCGCGAGGAACGTGAAAAGTGGCAAAAAACAATAGCGGAAAAAGATGCGGAGAATGAAAGTCTCCGCGCTCAGATTGCGGAGCTCAAGACTCATTTGGGCGAGCAATGAAAGGCGTTGGTAAAAACGGTGTTGTCACTGTTCGCAAAATGACGGAAAGTGAATTAGCTAAGGAAGCGGAACGCTTGCGCTCGCGCGCCCGTCATAATGAAGCGTCCGCGCTGAATCACGCGCGCCTCGAAGGACAGCGCGAGGAACGTGAAAAGTGGCAAAAAACTGTAGCGGAAAAGGACGCAATGCAAGCAGAAAAAGACGCAATGCAAGCTGAAAAAGACGCAATGTACGCTGAAAAGATTGCGGAAATGCAAGCGCTTATCGCAGAACTACAAACGCAGCTAGGCGAAGAAAAATGAAACAAGTTGGAATCGCGGAACAAACAGTCAACATATACCGACAGATTACTGCAACGGACGAGCTTGATAATGAGCAGGAATACGATTGAAGCGGAGCTTAACGCGACGCGAGTAAAACTATACGAGATTACCAGGGAAATGACGCGCGAGGAACGAGTTGCCTACATAAGAAATCAAGTTGCACCCGTGCTAAAAAAATATAACATACAGACAATATCCCGGATAGAAGCGACTGCTTTATGAGGATACTGTCAAACTGTTTGATAGAAGCTCGCCGCTGTGGAAATTCGGCCTCAACCGCAAACGTATGAACGCCGGCTGCCGGGGAATTAAAAGCGGCTCCTTCCGGGGAAGGAGCCGCTTTTAATCGTAACGGACTTTGCTTACACGTCGGTTTCGAGGATTTTCATATTATAGAACGGAGGCAAGACGTAGCCTAACTCGACGGACTCGTCGGGATTTTCGGGATAAAAAACCCTATGGATATCGCCCATTACGAATGTTTCCGAACCGCCTAACAGCGAACCTCCATCCATATATCCAAAAAGTCCGCCTTCTTCTATTATTCTGTTACCCTCTACGCCTCCTTCAAACGCATTCGGCTTTGCGCCACCCAAACTCGCCGGCCTGCCTACGCGATAATTGTTGGGGGTATTTCCAATAAACATTCCCTCTAGTAGAATAGTATTGCTGGCGCCGCCGCCGGTAAACATCGGATCGTTACTTAGCGTACCGAAAATTCCCGCGTATTTTGTTGCCGGTTCCTGGCCTGAATTGTGAACGTAAAGCGACATTTTGCCCTCGGAATAAAACTGAGGAAGCTGCGCGGTGGCGCCGAATTCAAAGTTTCGCTGATTGCCTACAGCCATTTGGCCCCGCTGCCCGGTGGCGTTTTTTGAAGCAATAAATATAGAGTTGGAAGATAACGTATTATTTCCGCCGCTTGTTTTCAGATATACATCCCCTCCCTGAACGTTAAATATGCAATTATCTATTTTTGTGGAGGAACCAAGAGTAAATACAAAAGCGCTGTTATCGTTAGGCTCGGTACCGCTTTGTCCGTTTCCCTGAATTAGAAAATTCGTGCGGGGAATGTCAACCTTTCCCTGAAAGCCGTTGCCGCTGGTTAAGTTTGAAAGTATCGCTTTGCCTTCGACAAAAACGCCTTCCAGAGCAGGCGCATTCACGGAACTTGCCGATATTGTAATGTTGCCGGTCACTTCAATATATTTCAAGTTCTCAAAGGAAACATTACCGGATATAGTCAGGTTACCGTTCACCTTGAGGTATTCCAAAGTGTTGTTATTGCTGTTTAAAGTATAATTTCCGCTGCTTACGTGCTGGTTTGTCGCAGGTATGGAAGCGATAACGCCATCATTGATAACGCTGTTTCTTCCCATACTTTTATTATCTGCCATCATGGCTTTCAAACCGTCATAAACGGCGTCCGTATTTTCCTCGGAAGCCCCGGTATAAAACCCGTCGCTTCTATGGGCGGAAGGGGCTAGCGGGGGTTGCGGCTTATAATACGCCTTACCATTTCCCATGCCGTCAAATTCATAAGTAATGTCGTCCACTTCTGAGGTTCCCGTCCCGATATTCGAGTTACCGGTCAGAAAGACGGTTGACGCCCCGGTATTCACTTCAATGCCGCGCTTAACGCCGCCCCTGTCGAATGTTGTTATTATCTCGATGTTTTCCGCGTCCATATAAGCGTTTAGCTGGTAATTTACTTGGATGAGGCCCATATCGCCGCTCACCATTAAGCCCAGTTGCTCGTACACCCTGCTTTTCAGAATCTCGGAATTATTTTTCATTTCGGCGTCGGAGGTGATTTCAATTTCAATATCGGTATTTCCATCAAAAGGCGGCATTTGGGTTAAAGTATTTTTGACGCTTGCAATTACCGTCTGGTAGTTTAACCCGCCCGCGTTAGCTGTCACCGTGTTTTCCACATTTCTGGTTTTGGAGTCGACATAATCTTCAAACTGGCCGCCCAACTCAAGAACTTCGCTGTATCCCCGCGATCGTAAATCTGCTATTGCATTATTTCTGGAATCCCGCCATAAATTCAGCCATGTAGGATCATCATTGAGCGGAGCGACGTCAACCGATACGATCACCTTTATATCGTCAGATGCAAAGAAGTCCGCGAATTCTTTCTTTAACAATTGCATCGCCACATTCGTCGCGGATTCGGCGTTATAATACAACTGTTCGTAATCCTCGACAAACGCGCTCTGCCTCGCTCCGCTGACCGAAGAGCCGAGAACCGCCGTCGTTATTATCGCAAGCAGAAAAACCATCACCAGTACAAATACCAGCGCCGAACCTCTGTTTTTTTTAAGATTGCGAATCATCTCAATTCACCTCCGAATTTTATCGGGAAACTCAAATTCTTCCGCGTAAATAAATCGCCGTTTTTACTTTTTGCCCGCTTGTTGATTCGATATTAATTATCGCTCTGTCATCCTCGATTTCGATATAAAATTCTCCTATATCTCTGGCGACGACCGAACCATCGGCTCGCATTCTTAACTGATTATCCGCGTCTACGTACAGATCGCCGCTGATGGTATTGATTAATGCAGGCGCTTTTCTTATTTCGCGCGTAATAACAAGCACAGTCTGCCTGAGAGCGACGTGTTCCGCGATTGCCTCGGAGCTTTTGTTTTTCGCGGATAACGCCGACGCTATAAGCCCGAGGCAGGCGACCATGACGACGCTTAAAATAAGCATTGTGACGAGCGTTTCGGTTAAGCTGAACCCCTTGTTATTTTTCATAGAGGACACCCCGTCATTTCACCGCGATAACGCGCAGGCTACTCCGCGTACAATATAGCTTCCAAATCCGCGCTAACGGCGTAAGAAACATCAACAACCGTTATGACAACTTTATATAAATTAGAAACTGACACTCCCGGCAAATTATAATCATCAACCGTGCAACGGTAAGTCAAATCCACAGGGCTGCCCGGAGCGCCTGCAATAGTAAGAGGATAATTGCGCAGATCGGCGGAAGTCATTCCGTACGCCTCTTCCATCTTTAACTGCGCTTCATATGTCGCCAGCGCGTGTATCGAAGACCTCCGCTCCATTTTAATCGCCTGAGGAAAGGCGATCATCAAAGGCGCTGCCACCATAATAAAAAGCATTATGGCTATCAGCAGTTCAACAAGTGAAAATCCGGCCTTCTTTCTTTTTCTCATCTCTCCACAACCATTCGGTTTGAGGTCGATTACAAAAATCAATAACTTCCGATATTGAGATCGTCCGGTTCCTTAACGTCAAAAAACTTTGTATCGTCATCCCATATCAGATTTGTCAAGACCACTGCCAAATCGGCCGAGAGCCTTGGCAGAAGCTGATTGGCGATAAGCTGATTTTGTAAAGTGGTTGGATTGCCCGGCACGGAAGTATACCGTTCCGTCGATCTTAACGTCGTGTTGAGTATGTTCAAGGAGCTCGCAAGCGTGGTCGCGTCCGCCGTCGCTTTCGTTATTCTGCCCTGCCGAAGGTAACCGGGCACGTTGAGCATCGCTATCGCGGCTAAAATACCTATGATAACCACAACGACGAGCAATTCGGTTAATGTGAATCCCCGCCGGCATTTTTTATTCATAAAATATTTCAAGTTAATCACTCCTTTAAAAAAATTTACTAATAAAATAAAACCTATTTTTCCGTTACTTTATGACCTAATTATACGTGATTTTTTTCTCTTGTCACCTAGGTCTGAAGAAATTAGGGATTTGGGCCCATAATTTCGGCAATAGAAATTTTTTTTATCACCCCGAAACACTATTTTAACGGCCGGGCGGCTGAAAAACATCTCTTAAAGCCGCGCCGGCGGCGGCAATTGGCAATTATCGTTTCGGGCGATCCCGCCTGCTATAAAAAGAACCGCTAAAAAAATATTTTCGCGGTTCTTAAATTAATCCGGCGGTTTTTACGACAGCGCCCACGGCGGTCGGCTTTCCGTTTCTTGCGGGACGGAATCGTAATCGTCCGTTTCGTCCCACTGTTCGTTATAGCCGTCTGAGGGTTCCGCTATCGGTTCCGGTTGCTTTTCCTCCGGTTTTATTTCTTCCGGCTCCACTTCCTCCGCTTCGCTCGGCTCCGGTTCCCGCGGTTCGGGTTCCTCCGTTTCTGTTGCCTCCGGTTCCGAAATGCGCGTTATTTCATTAAAACGCTGATTGTCACGGTGTACTTCCGTCGGTCTTACCGGGTGCACGGCCGGACTTTCAGCCGGAGGCGTTTGCGCGTCTGAAATTTTTTTCGCAATGGGAGCTATTCCCATTGACAATTTCGTCCTGACGGCCGCTTCCTCGGATATAAACTCCATCCTCGCCATCTCATCGACTATGAATGTGAAGGCCTCTCGCGCGCGCAGCGTTCTCGAATTTTCGGACAATATTCCGTGCATACTTTCCAGCGTCGCGGTAAGCACTATCCTGTAATGGTTCGAACCCCGGTTCACCTGATTATTTACCAGGCCGGGCGTGTTGATATACGCCGCTACTTCTTCTCTTACGCGATCCGCGAATGTGGGATTGCTGAATTTCGAGTTTATTATTCTGGATAATCTATCCATCTCCATCAGGCACGCCGACCTGTTCCAGTCGTCCTCGCCGTCCCCGGTTGATAAATCTTCGTCTTCCGGGCCGTGTTCGAAATCCTCCCCGTCATCGGCGCGGGCGGCGGAATCCGTGCAAAGAACCGTGGCGATGAACGCGAGGTAGAGGCATTGCGACAGAAAACCGGGAAAGCTTTTGAAAATCGGGTATATTAAATAGAGAGGATGAACCATGAACATGCAAATATCCGGTCCGGGCACTTTAAAGAGCAGATAGTGTATTCCGGCGCTCATCGCGGCAACCAGTATCATGTTAAGGAAAGAGGCAAAGAAGTAACAGAGCAGCGTCATTGCCGGAAGAACGACGTATCCGGTCACGGGCCTCGCGTTGTCGCGCCGGACAATAAAGGGAACGACGAACATCACGACCGACATGATGAGAGGAATAATAATAAAATCTCCCGCTATCGGGCCCTGGGCGGCGACGGCGCTGTACGCTTCGTTCTCCAGTTCGCCGTAAAATTGCGCGACGGCGGAAAAGCTTCGCAGCTCAAAGATTTTTTGTATGACGGAGAAACCGAAGTATACTTTTATCCTGGTGTCCCACCATGATAAAAAAATCAAGGCCCAATACGAAAGATTGGCCACCGGCCAAAAGACGGCTCTCCATAATGAAATTTCAATTTTATTGAACATTGCTTAATCCGTCACTCCCAGCCTGGAAAAATCGCGGCGTTTTCATCAAGCCCATGCTCCTTATTGTATTGCCTGTTACATTATAATATATTACCTGTAAGAATACGTCCCGTTTTTTTCCGAATCACGATATAGTTATTATAGTTGAAACGCAAACGAAAAAAACAAATTACCGAAAAAAGGAGACCGACATGGCAATCGTAAAATTCCCTTACGGCAAAAATTCGCTGGAGTACGATATTCCCGACAGCCGCTTTCTCGGCGAACTCACCTCGCAAATGCATCATTTCAAACCGGCGGCGTCACAGGGTGAGCTTGTCAGCCGCGCGATGCAAAACCCAATCGGTACGCCGACGCTCGCCGTTATGGCCGAGAATAAAAATAAAGTCGCGCTGATCGCGAGCGATCACACGCGCCCGGTGCCCAGCAGGGTCATAATCCCCCAAATGCTTTCGGAAATTCGAAAGGGAAATCCGAAAGCGGACGTCACCATACTGATTTCAACCGGATGCCACCGCGAAACCACAAAAGACGAACTCGCCGAAAAATTTGGGCCTGAAATTATGCGGCGCGAAAAAATCATCGTGCACGACTGCGACGCTTCGGAGTTTGCGTACTGCGGCAAATTGCCCTCGGGAGGCCGGATGAGCCTCAATAAAATCGTTATGGACGCCGATCTTGTTGTCGCCGAAGGATTCATAGAACCTCATTTTTTCGCGGGATTTTCCGGCGGCAGAAAAAGCATCCTGCCCGGTATTGCGAATCGCGAGACTGTTCTATACAATCACAACGCCGAATTTATAGCCCATCCGCGCGCGCGCGCGGGCGTTGTAAAGGACAATCCGATCCACATTGACATGCTTTACGCCTGCCGGGTGGCCCGGCTGGCGTTTATCTGCAATGTGGTGATAAATTCGAGCAAAGAGATTGTATATGCCGTGGCTGGCGACTGTGATCTGGCTCACATCGCCGGGCGGGATTTTCTGAGCGAAAGATGCAAAGTTCAGGCGATCCCCGCCGATATAGCGATATGCACCAACGGCGGTTATCCGCTCGATCAGAATATCTATCAGGCGGTAAAAGGCATGACGGCCGCCGAAGCCACGGTAAAAAAGGGCGGCGTTATTATAATGCTGGCCAAATCCGACGACGGACACGGCGCTCCCGAGTTTTACAAAACTTTTGCGCAAGAACGCGATTTGGACCGGATGCTGGATATTTTTATGAAAACTCCAAAGGAGCAGACGCGCGTCGATCAGTGGCAGTCGCAGATTTTTGCGCGCGTCCTGCAACACGCTCGCGTGATATATATTTCGGACGCACCGGACGAAATGGTTAAAGCCATGCACATGACCCCCGCCGGCTCAATCGGCGAGGCGATGAAGACAGCCGAAAGTATGCTGGATAATCCCGAAGCGACAGTCGTCGCCATTCCCGACGGCGTGGCGGTAATGGTAACAGGGGCAAACGCATGAAAAAAAATCATGCGTTTGTCGTGACAGGGAGGTAAAAATTAATATGGATCAACTGCACAAAGACGCTAGAATAATCGTGGAGCGCGCAATCGAAGCCAACATGCCCGAAGACGCCGTTTCGGCCGCGCTGGACGGTCATGATTTCGGCGGAGACGGCAAAAACATCGCGCTTTTGGCGATAGGCAAAGCGGCATGGCGTATGGCTCGCGCCGCCCGGGAAAAACTTGGCGAAAGAATCAAAAATGGGATAGTCATCACAAAATACGGCCATTCCATGGGCGAAATTCCCGGAGTTGAGATAATCGAGGCCGGACATCCCCTGCCGGATGAAAACTCGGTCAGGGGAACGGAAAAAGCGGTGGCTATGGCCGAGAATCTGGGTCCGGAAGACGAGCTTCTGTTCCTGATTTCCGGCGGCGGATCGGCATTGTTCGAAATGCCTCTGCCCGGCGTCACACTCGATGAATTAATTGAAATAAACGACCGGCTGCTGGCTTGCGGGGCGAATATCATTGAGATAAATACGATACGCAAGCGCCTGTCCGCCGTGAAGGCGGGGCGCTTTGCGAAATTGTGCCGGGATACGAAAATTTTCGCCGTGGCTTTGAGCGACGTTTTAGGCAATCGCCTCGATTCGATCGCATCAGGTCCCGCCGCTCCCGATGAATCGACTTCGGAGGAAGCGATGGAGATCGTCCGAAAATATGATCTCGCGCTCACAGACAAAATGAAAATGAATATTTCCACGGAAACTCCCAAAAAAATCGACAACGTCAGGACAGTGATCACGGGAAGCGTCGACACGCTGTGCGATTTCGCGGCGGATGTCGCCGGTATTCTTTATTATACCCCGCACATACTCTGCACGGACATGAATTGCGAGGCCCGAGAGGCCGGACGCCTCGCCGCGGCGATCGCCCGCCGGGTGAACGGCGGGGATGACAGTTTCAAAAGTCCCTGCGCCATAATAATGGGCGGCGAAACAGTGGTAAATCTCAAAGGAAAAGGAAAGGGCGGGCGTAACCAGGAATTTGTCCTTGCAGCCGCACAAGGCATCGCCGGAATGGAAAACACCGTTATTATTTCCGTCGGATCGGACGGAACCGACGGGCCGACGGACGCCGCCGGAGGTTTCGTCGACGGCGCCACAGCGGCGGAGTTACGCGCAAAGGGCATAAATATTGACGAAACTCTTCGAAACAACGACTCCTATAACGCTCTGAAGGCGGCGGATCGTTTGATAATAACCGGCCCCACCGGCACGAACGTAAACGACGTCGCCGTCATCCTCTGCGGAGGCGCAAAAAAAACTTCCCCAACCAGAGAGCTCCTTCGAACAGCAGATAAAGAGGCGTCCCCAGCATGATTTGAGAGATGACGTCGGGCGGTGAAAAAACAGCGGCCAGAAAAAAAATCAGCAGAATTATATGAGGTCTGTAACGGGCGACGAGCTCGGGTGAAACGAGTTTCGCCGTAATCAGAGCGAACAGCGCCAGCGGAAGTTGCAGCAGCATTCCGGATGCGATCATTATATTAAACAGCAGCGCTAAATATTCCCGCAGGCTCCAAAGGGGCTCGACGCCGTCGCCCGAAGCGAACGAAAGAAAAAAACCGAATACGAGCGGGGCTATGAAGCGATAACACATCCCCGCTCCAAGCAGAAAAAGAACGGGAATGACGAAAAGCCCGGCGGCAGCATACCGGTATTCATTGCCGTGCAGGCCCGGCCACAGAAACAGCCCGATTTGAAGGCAGCAAAACGGCGCGGTGACGACCGCGCCGGTCCACGCCGAGAGGCGCAGGTAAGCCATAAATTTTTCGGCCGGCGCGAAGACGTATAAGCGCGCCCCAAATACATTCACGGGCGCGAAAAGAAATTCGGCTATGCGAGAGGAAAGGATAAAAGCGACCAGCGTCGCCGCGAAAAAAACTACAAGAACGGCGATGATACGACGGCGCAGTTCTTCAAAATGATCAACCCATTCGTTCATGGTAAAAAATTAAGATCCTGGTGATTTGCTCCGAACCCCCCGGTTTTTTTATTTTTCGCTTTCGGTTTCGCCAGGGGAACTTTTTTCTTCCTCTTTCGCGCCCGCGCCGTTCATCGCGGATTTAAATTCGCGAATCGCGTTGCCGGCGGCGCGCCCGACCTCCGGCAGGCGTTTCGGGCCGAACAGCACAAGAGCCAGCACGATTAATAACGCTATCTCACCCATTCCAAGGTTCATGATCCTGCCTCCTTGTAAAAAATATTAAAACGGAAAATCGCCGCCCGTAAATGGAACGCCGCCGGAGGGATCTTCTTCAAGCGGAGATGTCGGGCGCATTCCAGGCGTCAAAGTTTGAGGAGAGACGCCCGTGATCTCGAATGCGTTCGGCTCCGCCGGGCAAACGTGGAAACAGCCTCCGCATCCGATGCAGTACTCTTCGTCAAACACAGGCCCGGTCAGCGGCGATCCCGGTATAAGCCGCTCCATTCGAACCGCTCTCGGCGGACAAACTTCCGCGCAGGCACCGCAAGCCTCCCCTTTGGTAATAACGACGCATTTGGCAGTGTCCAGAGACGATAATCCTATACGCGTCCGCTGCTTTAAGCCGTCTTCCAGACGCAGCGCGTCCGTGGGACAGACTCGGGCGCATTCGGTGCAATTATATTGGCAGTAACCGTTTGTAAAATTAATTTCCGGAAACGGACTGTCCGAAATATGAATTATTTTTGCCGGACA
>Ga0099364_10006841_pt1 | contig 16482 bp, 16 predicted proteins | sample TergutTh196P3_FD_73070 | JGI IMG/M metagenome (GOLD analysis project Ga0099364, IMG submission 73070) | Microcerotermes parvus P3 segment gut microbial communities from Pointe-Noire, Republic of the Congo - Th196 P3 | ecosystem: Host-associated > Arthropoda: Insects > Digestive system > Gut ... | reverse complement strand
TGATTATGTTGTAATTAAAAGCGATGAAATCCATTCAGGAAAATATGTATATGTTGGAGATTGTTATTGCAGAGATGAATACTTCTCTCTTGAGGCTGATTTTGAAACGTTTTTAGATCGCTATTTTATTGCAAATGCATGTAATTATTGGAGATGGGGTCAATCAAGTGAGAAATTTTGTTTTGTGGATCTATAGAAGAATTAGCTGTAGTTTTTGGATTGCAGTCCACAGTTCAGCAGGTTTGGAATAATTGACTTCGTACATCGCTTATTCCTCCCCGAAAATGTCCTTTGTAGTAGCACCCATGCGTTTACCTGCGGCTATTTCGTCAGCTTCCTCAATCAAAACGCCTACCGCCTTTTTAATATTTGAGCGTTGTTCTGCGAATTTTTCAAGTAATTCATCACCGCTATATCCTTGCGAAACTAAGTCTTTCAAAATTTCCATCGAAAAGCTATCGTCAGAAGATGAAAGTGGGCGAAGAACAACCGAATCATTAGTAAGGAAACATTCAACCTCTTTGCCGAAACGGAGTTTTTCATAAAATTTCAAAGGAATAGTTACTTGACGTTTTCCCGTTACGTTAATAATTTTGCGCTCAATTGCTACGTTCTCGACGGACACAGGGGGACGGTTCTCTTGTGTTCATGCTTCTCAACACAGGAGAACCGTCCCCCTGTGTTCCGCAACTGGATTGCAATGCCCGGATTAAGAATAAGCTCTTCTTTCGCAGATATACCCGAGAGCGCAAATCTTTTCGCTTTCGGGTACAATCTAAAGCCTGTGCAACTACTGAACCGAAATACTGGTAGGGGTGCGATGAAGCCACTTTCTGAAATGACAGATGGGGAGTTGAGAGAACTAGGGTTAGGGAGATGATAACCGTTCTCTATTATCACTCTAATTGGTGTTTGCCATCTTCATGTTTCTTTACAACTCCTTCAGCAGGAAAATCAGGATAAATAAACTCCCATAGGCAACCACATTTATTACATTTATACCACTTGTCAGCAAACCATTTCAATTTATAACCGCCACTACCTTCACCAATATAATAAGGTTCCTTAACAGGTATATCTGTATATATTCCCAATTTAAAGGCTTTTGTAAAAAAATCCTTAATTTCTAAAAATTGGCTTTGAGAATTAATATTAGTCCCCATGCGTTCTCTGCATTCGCAGGCATTAGATTTATTCAAATTATTTTGGAAAATGTCTATAATCATCAGGAATCATTAGTATATTAATGAAACCATTACATCCTCAATGGTCCCACTATCCAAATTGATAGAATCCGAAAAATTGTCATCAAGAGAAAACTCATTGTTACAACATCTTATATGTGTATGAGTTGGCACTAGGGATTCTAACAAAATAGCATTGCATTTCATACAAGTTTTTCCATCAAGCTGTTTTTCTAATGAGCTCCTATAAAATACATCATCGAGTGTATACATATATAGCTCACCACATTTTTTACATTTTAGAATAACAGGAGGATCGCCATAATCTGCCAGTGTAACATATATCGGAATTGTTTTATTGCAGTCAAAGCACTTTGTGTTGTATACATAAGCTTTTATGGTTGTTACCTTCATTGCACTCGCCCCATTTATTACTTGATTGATGTAAGTATATGGGACTTAGGTAGGTTTGTCAACGTTGCAACTACCGTAATTGCGAGTGAAGTGAAGAGTGTGAAGTGAAGAGTGAAGTGAAGAGTGAAGTGAAGAGTGAAGTGAAGAGAAGGCTACAGTTCACGCCCCGCCGTCCCGTGCGGCTGGGGCGTGAACCGTAGCAAGAAAAGCACGTGAAGCGAAGCAACCCAGTGCCGGGAGGGGTAAGCCTTTTTTGGATTGCTTATTCTCAACTATTGCCTTAACTTCGTTTGTGTGGAAGCCAGCTTTTGGGTTGACCATTTTCGCTTTTACGATCCCTACTTTGACCCAGCCTGAGGGGCCTGTTGGGGGAGTGGTGCTTGTACTGTAGGAATGCAAAGAGAAGGGGCTACGGGTTTTCCAATTCCGCAGCCCCTTCTCTTTGAAGCTTTTTATATTATAGGGAGATTATAATATACATGCTGTTGCTGGTGCCATGTGTACCTATTTTGCTATGGCTGTTGCCTCATGTGTCCTTTTTCTATGGTCTGTGTTCTATGTACCCATTTTGCTATGGTTGTTGCCTCATGTGTTTTTTTTACTATGGTTGGTGTTCTATGTACCCTTTAGCTAAAGATAGAGCCTTATGTGTACATTTTGCTAAGGACGTCACCTTAAGTATCCAAGTTGCTAAGTCCGGCACCCCCGGAGCCCCTATGTACTCCTATTATGAGTAGTTATTGATGATTAGTATAATATCTTCAATATCTACTTCACCATCTCTGTTGACGTCGCACCTTGAAGGCGAAACTAGCACGCTGTCGAACGGGTATTCTACAAGCCAATCCGGGTCGGCGCTTGTACTACCGAAGAAGTATGCGGCGGATGCCACGTCGGCTAGGTCGACGCTGCCGTCCCTGTTGACGTCGTATTTTGAGAATAGGTCAAATTCCGTTACTGCTGGGCCGAAATCCCTTAAAGCAAAGGTTCTGCCTGGGGTTGCCGCTTCGACGTCGATCACCTCAACCGAAGTTGTGCCAGATAATACATTGCAGTTTAGAACGGCTTCCAAAATCTCGTAGCCGCCTTCCGCTACGCCGCCGGGCACAGTTAGCGTCATTGCCTTTTTCCAAAATGCACCATCGCTTACCCACGTGCCTGCGTCTGAGATTTCCCAGCCATTAAGGGCGTTCATGCTGTTTTCTGTGAAGAACGCGTCTTCAACCCTGAGAGTCAGAGTTACGGCGCTTGTGCCTTCCGGCACGTTGTCTATGGATACAATATATGACGCCGTAGGGTCGGAGCTATAAATCTTTTCCGGGCCTGTGATGTATAACGACGGGTCTGTGGTGTACACATTTACTGTGACTGGGACGGTAACCGACGGGTTGCCTGCAACGGCGCCCTGCACGGTTATTGCCTTAACCTCGCTCGTATCGACTGTCGGCAGTTTAACAAGGACAGAGCCCTTGCTGCCGTCGCTGAAGGTTGTGTCCGCCCATGTGTATTCAGGCGCTGTTTCGTTTTCCAGCACGTACGCTTTGCCGACAGTATTTGGTGCTATTGACATTGTAACCGGGTACTGGCGGATGCTGAAGTCCAGGAAACGCGGGGCAAACGCAGAGGATGTGAACCCGTGCTCTGGTAGCGACTGGACGCCAAGCGCCGCATAGAATCCGGCTTTTGGGTTAACCATCTCTGCTTTTACGGTTCCTACTTTGACCCAGCCTGAGGGGCCTGTTGGAGGAGTGGTGCTTGTGCTGTAATAGCCTGTGTAGTAGTTGCCCTTTTTCTCCAGGGCTAGGTACACAATATTGCCCGCTGAGATCCTGGCAGGGCTGGGCGACTCTTCCAGCGTTAATTCCTGCCCGCCAACATGCATGTTAAGAGACATTGCGGCCCGGGTACTGTTGCCCGTGCAGCCGGAAACGCGATAAGTCATGCGGACATAGTTGTCGTCGTCGACACGGATGATTAGGCCGGCAGACTTGTTTAGCTGGTTAACCTGGAAATTCCCGGATACTGTTATTGTGTAGTCGTCCACGCCTGGGTCGATCACGAAGAAGTTTTCGTTCTGCACATTGGCGAGAAATTCCCTCTGCGAGTTGACATAGTTGACGTCAAGCGGGTCTGGGCTCGGGTTGTAATTCGGGTTGGGGCTTCCGTCAAGGATGCGCGTGCCAGTTGGGTCATATGCGTCAATGTTTCCTCGATCAATTTTGTTGCGTTGCGCCGTAATGGTCAAGCCGTTAGCCGCAACCGCGATATTGGCGTCGTTCCGCCCAATTATTTCCCACCCGTCGGCAATCATGCCGTCAAGGAAATCCGTTTTGTCGGTGCCTGTGAGCGGCCATGTTTCCGGCCACTCCTCAATAACGGACAACCTGCCGCTAAACGCCTTGTCGCCGTCAAAGCCTGTCAGCTTACCGCTGATGGGGAGCTTGCCCGGCACAGTGGTGTCGCCAGCGACATCATCCCAATCAGCTTCATAGTTTCGGAAGTATTCGGTGCTGTCATAACGGGCTTGCACAGTTTCGGGCAGGTTTGGCGCCAGCCCCGCAACGGTGAAAGCGTTGAACCCAGCCAGGTCATAGGAAGCCAGCGGCTGTTTGCCAAGTTCGCCCACCTCCAGGTAACCGAGGGACTTGTTGTAGACCTTAGTCTGCGACAGTTCGCCGATGAAGCTTGTGCTACCGATAGTAACTGCGCCTGCTTGCAGTATGTTAAGGCTGTATCCGTTGTATGTCGAAGCGCTGATCTTGCCGTCGATGTAGACTTTTATCATTTCGTTCGGCTCTTTGACGACGGCGAAATGGTGCCACAAGCCGTCGTTAATAGACTGCTTGCTCTCCACCGACAGGCTGCCTGCGGCGAATACGAGCTTGCCAGCCGCATTGACGCTTATGCTGTACGCGCCTGCTTGTTCCATAATTGTGGAGTCGGCTCCGGTCGTCCTGATCATGGAGGCGACCGACAGTTTGTTGGTAAGGTCAGCGGAGAAGCCGCTCACAAAACCCGTGGTATTCCCATTTAGAGACAGTACGTCGCTTTGCAACAGGTCGCTGTATGATACGTTGGCACCCGCATTCAGGTCGGCTGCCGAGTTAAACTGGTTAACCAGGCGGCCAGCGGCATACCGCGCACTGCTGGCAACGGTTGCGGAGTTGTTTGACAGATCTTTGACAGGGACGCTAAGCGTTATCGACTGGTTGTCAGCAAAAGCGTTTGCGACTTTGATGTCAACAGACCTGTAGTCGGCTGTGAGGGACGTGCCGTTGACTGTATTGCCTGCCACTGTTGGCGCGGCGGTTAATTCGACTGGCTCGTTGAAGGTTACGCGCACGGTGTTGGCGTCTAGAACCTCGGTTCTGAGGGCTTGTGGCGCCGCAGTGTCAGCATCCTTGCTGAAATGCAGGATTACGAACTGCATGGGCCCGAGCGCGACTTCAATAGTATCGTTGTAGCTGTACGTAGCCTTGCGGTTCAGCACGTTGCCGGAATCGGCGACGCTGGGGAGGATGTATGTCATGTTAAAGTCCTGCATGCCAAGTTGTACCCCGGCGAACTTGTCCAGCTTAAGGCTGAGCGTAACGCTCTCGCCAACCCGGGTGTTACGGAAGCTGACAAAGCCTTCGTCTTCCCCCCAGGCGCTCATCATGTATGGGGTCATTGCCGCATCGGCGGTAGCCCAGTTCGCATTCGCGTTTTGCCCCATGATGCCGTTATTATAGCGCGAATCGGTGATCATGCGGACACTGCCCAGAATGTCCATGTTGTCTTTGGCGAAGTTAATTGTTTCATTCGCCGCCACCCAGTGCGCGTCCGTGAATATTGAGGGCGAGAACAACAGCTCCCATACCCTGTTGCCGCGCATTGCGTTGCCGTAAAGGTTTTCGCGCAGGTCCTGCGGCGTCATTTCAATATAGGAGTTGCCCAGCGCGTAGATGGGGTCGTGGTTCCAGATGTAGTGGTAGGGGAACTGGTATTTGTTCGCGTTGAAGAACCTCCAGTAACCGCTGTCACGGAAGGTCAGGCGCCTTGCGCCATCGCCCACGGCGGACCCGTCCGGGAAATTGAGTGCCCCGGTCTTGCCCGAGTCGGGGCTGGTGAAGACCTTGATGGAGTTGACAATCTTGAGGTACCAGGGGCTGCCAATGCTGGTGCCGGTGGAGTTGAGCCACAGGCTCTTGCCCTGGGACACCTGGTGTTCCCTAAGGGCCAGGAACAGGGAGTTGTAGTTTTCCCAAAGCTCGCTGAACATCCACATGCTGGAAGCGTTGGTGTCGTTGCCCTCTGCCGCCGTGTCAATGCTGAGCGTACTCCTTGAATTCGCCACAATTCCGCCGACCATGTGGCCATGCCTCGGGTCGACGCAGATGCTCCTGGCCATTCCGTCCAGTTTCCAATAGTTGACATTGTACTCGTCTTGATTGAATTTCATGTCTGTAAGCAGGTTATTGATGTAAATAGGGGCCGCCGCGCAGATTTCCCCCCTATATGTGACAGTTGGGGTTCCACCGGGGGTGGTTGGCGCAGTGTAATTCGAGACCGACCTGTACCCGGTGCCAGCAGCCGCCATGAACGGTGACTGGGTCTGACCGTAGCCGCCGCGCGGGCTGATCCACTTGGCGAACGCGCCGCCCGCATCTGTTACCATTTGGGAAATGTCTTGCAGGACATTGTTGGCAAAGGATGGCTTAAAGCCCCAGAACGGCCCCGAATAGTCGTTGTAGCCGTCGTCTGTGATGTATGCGCTGATGGGCGGCAATCCAGCCTGGGTAAGCCCCTGTTCCATGCCCATGAAAGATGTTGTGAGGGACGCGGGGGTAATGTTCATGCCGCCGTCGTACCATGTGTTAAACTGTGTCCGGAAATATGTCCCCTGCGCGATGTCGGCGACATAATCAAAAAATGCAGTCTGTGTCTCCTCATATTCTCCTGTAGGGGCGCCACCAAGCACTGCCGGCCATGTGACGAACCTGCCAGCCGCGTTCAACCTGCCTTCGTTGGCAAGCCTCTCAAGGTTTTTGCCGGAGTAATAGCGCATAAGGAGGGTTTTTTCCTGTCCGGCGGCAGCTGCGTTGGGGTACGGCACGATGTCGTTGCTGGTGACCTGGAACTCAATACCAAAGAACAGGCCATTAACGTATATAGGCTGGCCACTGCTCTGCTGAAACGAGCTTATGAACTGGTTGAAAACCTGTTCCTGGCGGTGGTCCTTGCGGCACCACAGCAAATTGTCAGGAATACTGCTGCCAATATTTAAGGCATCCACGTCAATGGTATGGATGAAAGCGTCGGCGCGGTTTGCCTCTGGAACGCCAATCTCCAGCCAGGAGTTCATATAATGGAATTCATCCATCATTTCGATGTTGTATACGACCGTCCAGGGAGTGCCAAACCTTGTGACAGGGGAGAAGGTGAATGTGACCCTTTTGCCGCCGCCGACATCGGTGATTACCGGTGCGCTCGCCAGAGTCAAGTCGCTGGTTTTGATCTGGCGCGCGGGTACTGTAGCGTCTACATTCAGTTCGTATTGGTCGGTTACTGCGACCATGAAGTCTTCGGAATTCGGCCCGGGGGTTAGCGTAATCCCAGACCTTCCGTTAACGATTGACGAGGTGACGACTTTGCCCCCCGCTATTGAAAAATTGCGCTGGATAAAACTATTGCCGATACTGACCGTGTCTCCAACAATTGTGGCTTCGACAACCGGGCCAGCTGCAGCAGCGGTCATTGTAAAACAGCTCATTATCAGGGCTGTTGCCAAAATGAATCCGAGTTTACGTAATATGCTTTTACTTTTTTCGTTCATATTCCATGCTCCTTTTCTTAGTATTCTAGTTGTTGCTAGTTATTGATGTTGCTAGTTATTGATGTTGCTAGTTTTGTTGTTGCTGGTGGATGGTATCTGCTCCTACGTTATCAATGTTACTATTTGGTACTGATTGTCGTTGCTGTTTGGTACTGTTTGTTGTTGTTTTCGGGTTAAATAATACTTTTTCCGCCACCCCCCATCTAAACCCCAAAATCACAAACAGCGATACAGCGCCAAACATTCAGTGCCTCATGAAACATACAATTGTCGTACCCACTATGTGAATCGTGCGTGCCGTGCATCGTGTGCACTGTGCATTACACGTATTACACGATTTGTGTGTGTTGTGCATTATGCGCGCCTTGCGCCCGCTTTGTTCAATCAAAGCCTCAGGACAATGCCAATGCAAGCCGAAGCGACAATAAAAACTACGGGCGAAAGCGTTTTACCTTTAATCTTTACCTTATAATATGTAATCAGCATTACTGCGAAAATTGACAAATTTAGAACATTGAACAGGTTTAACAATGCCCCTGACTGCTCAAATAAATCCACCCTAAACAGCGCGTTCAAAAACAGGCTCAAACAGGATGACGCGATAAGTGCTACAACAGCTGGGCGGATGCCATAAAAAGCCTGTTGAACGTAGCGGTTTTCCTTGAATTTTTTTAGTATCCGGGCAATGAGGGTAACAATGAATAAACTCGGCAACACAAGCGCGGCGGCGGCAATAAGCCCCCCCCAGTAGGTGTTGAATATTACGTTGCCTGCGTAAACCGCCATATTGACGCCTATTGGCCCCGGCATGCTCTGGCTGACCGCAATTATTACCGAAAGGGCGTCTGTAGTAAGCCAGCCGAATTTAACCGCCATTTCATTAAAGAAAGGTATAACCGCAAACCCGCCGCCAACGGCAAATAGCCCGGCGCAAAAGAAACGAAACAATACTTCAATAATAAAGGTCATTTTGCCGATTCCGCCTTTCTGCTTTTCCTGGTAGCAAGCGTCCTTATCGTAATGCCCGCCGCCGCCGCCGAAATTACCAGTATAATTACGCTTACGCCCATGAAGTAAGCAAGCACAAACGCGGAAATGCATATAGAAGCCCCCGCGATGTCCTTGACGGAGCCCTTCATAAGCTGGATGATTGTCGTCGTCATTAGCATGCACACGGCAATCTGTATGCCGTTCAACGCATGGCGCACAATGGGCAAGTCCTGAAATCCGGTTAATAGGGTAGCTATAATCGTGATAAGAATAATAGAGGGGCTGATAACGCCCAGCGACGATACAATCGCGCCGGGGACCCCGGCTACCTTGTAGCCAATAAAATTTGCTGTATTTACAGCGATAATGCCTGGTAGGCTCTGGCCTATTGCGTAATAGTCTATAACCTCTTCGTTATCCACCCACCCGTGTTTTTGTACAATTTCTTTGTTGATCATTGGGAGAATTACGTACCCACCCCCAAAAGTGAATAAACCTATCTTAAACCATGTTCTGTAATACAAAAACAGATTCTTCATACAAACCTCTCAGTATTCGTATTCGATATTCAATAATCGATATTCAATAATCGATATTTAATAATCGATATTTAATATTCAATACTCAATATTCGATATTATTGCTTTCAGTTTTTCAGCACCCTTTTTTAATAACCTGGTTAAAGTCTGTTTTGGCCTGGTCGGGCAGTATCTGCGCAGACATCTTTACGCCTCTTCGGTCAAGTTCTTTCCACTCTTCTATTTCTTCTGCCGTCGCGTAAACATGACTGAGCAGTTTAATTTTTTCAGGTGCCGAGCGAAGGTTCCCGATGTTAAGCCCGAGGATTTCTACGCCCTTGTCTAGTAAGCTGATTATTGTGCCGGGGCCTTTCACTAGTATCATAATATGCTCGCCCTGGTAATCGCCTGACGCAATCTTATCAGCGGCGCCCTCAATGGTCAGAAACTCTGTCCTTAACCCGGCTGGTGTCGCCAAACGCATTAAAGAGCATTGGATTTTGTCCCCGGCTGTTTTGTCGTCAACGACCAAAATACAGGTAACCCCTGCGCTACGCGTCCAGCCGACAACAACCTGCCCGTGTATTAATCGGTCGTCAATTCTCACTAAAAGAGCTTTCATAATAATATCTCCTCGTATCGTTTTTTCTAAACCCAAAGAGCTTATGTAGTTGTAACCGCGTACCATTTTTTCTAAACCCAAAGGGCTTCTGTATTTGTAACCGCATACTATTTTTCTAAACCCAAAGGGCTTCTGTAGTTGCTACTGTAGTCGTTCTTCTTTATAAGCTATATCCCCTCTGACTATTGTCATGTTAACCGTAAAATCTGGGTTAAAGACGACGAAATCGGCGTCTTTGCCGGGGCTTATTGACCCCTTCCTGTCGAAAACGCCAATGGAACGCGCCGGGTTCTCCGAAGCCATCCTTATTGCGCCACCAACCGGGACGATTGACATCTGAACCAGATTTTTTACAGCGTCGGACATTGAAATCATACTGCCTGCAAGCCCGCCTTTCTGAGTTCTGGATTGTCTGTCCTGAACAATGACTTCCATACCCTCCCATCGGCGGAAACTGCCGTCGCCAAGGCCACGGACATCGGTTCCGTCGGTAATCAGGACGCAACGCCTTGCTCCGGCAATTTTGAGGACCAATTCCATAATAGCCGGGTCAAAGTGTTTTCCGTCCACTGTCATTTCAAGGAAGACAGACGGATCCAGCAGTAATGCAACCACTGCGCCTGGCTTGCGGTGATGAATCTGTGGCATGCCGCTGAAAAGGTGAGTCCCCCGGTTCGCGCCCAGGCGCAAGGCTGACCGCGTTTGCTCAAAATCAGCGGCGGTATGGCCTACAGAAACATGTATGCCCCTGTGGACAAAAGAGCTTGCCGCATTGAGCGCATTTGCTGTCTCCGGAGCGAGAGTTACGACCTTCAGCGATTCTTGGGCTGTATCCAAAATCTGGTTTAATTCTTGATCGCATACAGTCCGGATGTTGCTTTCGATATGGGCACCCGGGTTTACAGCACTTATGAAAGGCCCTTCCAAATGTGTCCCCAGGATTTCGACTTGGCCTGGGACAGGGTTCCTATGGGCTTCCAATAAGCCTCTCAACGCATTTTCTATTTCCATGGGATTGGCGCTTATCGTTGTTGCAAGGCAACTTGTGGTACCGCCTTTAATCATAAAACCCGAGATTGCGCTAACCGCGTCGGGGGAGCCTTCCATAAAATTGCGCCCAAGTGCGCCATGCACATGCGTATCGATCAGCCCCGGCGCAACAATTTTTCCAGTACAGTCAATGCGCTCTGCGTTCGGTGCCGCGTCGCGGTTGTCAAACTGTATGTCAAGGATGCGCCCGCTGCGATAAAGAACCCCGCAATATTCTAATTTTCCACTTTCAAGAAGCACTTGCCCTCCGTGAAGCAGTTTTGCCGAATGATTCATTGCACCCTCCAAAAAACTATAAATACCTGTAAAACATATACCTATGCTCGTTTCCAAAAAATAATAAATACCTGAAAAACATATATCTTTGTTCGTCCTTGTTTAGAGGCGGAGGCCTTCGCTCAGGAATGTCAGCTGTATCCGGCTGGTCAGGCGGCTCCCTCGGTTGAGCCAGGCGGCTCCCCCGATAGGGCCAGGCGGCTCCCCCGGTAGGGCCAGGCGGCTCCCCGAAAGCGGCTAAGTCCCGCCAAACACGACTGGTTTAAGGCCTCGCCTCAAACATTGCTGGGTTTAGATTAGAGTACACCCAGCACCCCTAACACAAAGCCTACGACAACAATGCCGATCATCACGGCTGTTGCGCTCTTGCCTTTGCGGACAAAGGCATAGACCGTTAAAGTTGCGGCCAGGGGCAAAAGCTTGGGCAGAATCCTGTCGAACATGCCCTGCAACGAGACGCTGGCTTCTTGTACGGTGTAGGTCAGCGGCGTGGTGATTGCCAAAGCGCTCGCAACCAGTGCGCCGACGACCAGAAGGCCTAATATAGTTGCCGCTTCCATCCAGCGTTGAACCTGCATCCCGCCAATATTCTCAAGGAACTGGTCCGCCCGTTTGTATCCGTTGTGAACGCCCCACCATTGTGCCCCAAAGTGTACGGCGTTGATTATGATTACAAAAAGGATTGGGAATATAATGTTGACCGGGGATATAATGATGCTTGGGTCTGATATTGACGCTCCAAGGATAAGTGATGCCAGAATACCGGCGACTATTGGGCGAAACGTGCTAAAAAACATTGAGTCCCCGAGCCCTGCAAGCGGCCCCATCAGGGCACCTTTAACAGCTTGAATGTTCTCTTCGTCCATTTGCTCCCCTCGGGCTTTTCTCTCTTCCATTGATGCGACGATGCCGAAAATAACGCCGCCAAGCCAGGGGTGCGTATTGAAGTATCCGCTATGGCGTTTATAGGCTTTAATTCGTTCTTCTTTGTTTTTGTACAGCTTGGTCAGAAGGGGCAGAAGGGCCCATATAAAACCGAGGCCTTGCATTCTTTCAAAGTTAAACGCGGATTGGATAGCGTTCGAGCGGAAGAACAAGCTTCTTAAGTCCTTCTTTTCAACTTTTACGTTGTTGTCAACTGCTTTTTTTGATTCACTGCCGGCCATGTTATTCCCTCCTTTCAGCAGTCGCAACGGACTTGCCCGCATTGACATACATAATGATATAAGCTATGCCGAGAACCGCAACGCCCATGACGCTAAAAGCGGGCACATATGCGACTATGGCGAACCCTATAAAGAAATAGGGCATCAATTTCTTAGAACTCAGGCTGTTCAGCAACAGACCAAAGCCCAGTGCCGGGAGCAGTACGCCAATGGCGGTGATGCCGCCCATAATTGACTCGGGAATGGAGTCCATTGCGCCTGCGATAGCTTCCGCGCCCAAAAACAGGGCGAGGAATGTGGGGACAAAATAGGCAAGGAAATGGATCAGGTTTCCTGTCAGAACCATAGCGGAGATTCCGCCCGCATTGCCTTGCGCCGCGTATTTATCGACCCCGTGCCCTAAAAACGCGCACACAGTTTTTGCAAAAAGCTCGAAAGTGCTGGCTACGACGGCAACAGACACAGCCGTCACCAAAGCGACTTCCAAACCGGAGCCGCTGTTAACGGCTATTGCCGTGCCAACAGCGCTCCCAATAGCCACGTTCGAAGGAACAGAGCCTCCGATAGCTTGCGCACCCATAAACACAAGTTCAAGGGTCGCTCCAATAAGCAAACCCATGCTGACGTTGCCCAATAATAAGCCGACCAACGGGCCAATCACAATGGGCCTCTCCAATTGGCAATCGCCCAGCATACGGCGCGACAAGTAGGCCAGGCCTGCAATCAGGCCTACAACTAAAGCGCTTCCAAAACTCATAACGATTAATCCACCTTTCTGCGATAATACAGCTGGGCAAATGCTCCGCGCCGTTCATATCGCGCTTTTTGTTTTTGCTTAGTTCGAATTTTGTTCTTGCATAGTTCGATTTTTGTTCCTGCATAGTTCGAATTTTGTTCCTGCATAGTTCATCTTTTGTTCCTGCATAGTTCGATTTCGTTTTTGCATAGTTCATCTTTTGTTCTTGCATAGTTCATTACCCGGCCCTGTGTGTGAGCATTTAAACCTCACTTCCCAGCGCCTCAGACAGAGCTGCGCAATAACTGCCGCTGACGTCTATGATTGAATTCACTGCCGACGTAATGATATGCCCTTTGAGCTGTTCAATTTCCATGCAGTCTCTCAGCAACAGCGCTTCAGTCGCCATGCCGAGGTTCACCCCGGAGACGACGTGGAAATCTGGGCACTCCAGTGCTAGCGTTGCTGCGACGCGCGCGAGGCTTCCGCCTGGAATATCAGTCAGGCAAAGAACACTGTCCCCTTTGCCAAGCTTTGATATTATGCCCCGGAGTTCGTTCTCGACGCCGTCCAACCCGTCCCCTGGGTATAGGCCGATCGTCTTAGCGCCCTCCGTTCCGCCGCTGATGATTGCAGCCGTTTCTAGCATTGCCTTTCCCAGCCCTGCGTGTGTTGCTAATATGACTTGAATCATTCTTTTTCACCTCCCTTGCTAGTGGGCTAAGCCGCTAAAACAACGGGCTATGATTTGAGGGCGGCATCAGTTTGCCGCGCTTCAACGGGTTTGAGGGCTATTGTTTCGGCCGTTTCTGTCAATATTCTGCTTACCTCGTCCGCTGTCTCAAAATCGCATACCGCGGCGGCAATGCGCTGAGCTTCGTGTGTTGTTGTTCCTGTAATAGCCTGTTTTACCGCCGCCATGCGGGAGGGGCTCATGCTTAGGGCCCGGATGCCAAGCCCTATTAGGGCTATTGCGGCGCCGGGGCTGCCGCCTATTTCCCCGCAGACGGACAGATGTTTTTTAAAAATGTTAAACTGTTCCGCGACATACCTAACCAGCCTGAAGACAGACGGGCTATAGCTCTGGTAATACGGCGCGACAGCAGGGTTTAGTCTGTCAACAGCCATGAGGTACTGACACAGGTCGTTTGTTCCAATGCTGGCGAAATCAACTTCGCGAGCTACTTGATCCGCCATTAGTGCGATAGACGGCACCTCTATCATTATTCCAAGGGGAATGCCCTTGTTGTACGGTGTTCCTTCTTTATCCAACTCATCCATTGCCATTCGCACAAAAGACCTGGCAGAGCGAAAATCATCCAATGAGCCAACCATTGGGAACATGAGCCACAGATTCCCAAAATAGGAAGCCCGGAGTGCGGCCCGTATCTGCGTGCGGAATATATCTTTTTCTTCAAGGCACAGGCGCAACCCTCGTTTTCCGAGAAACGGGTTTTCCTCTTTCGGGAGGGGGAGGTACGGGAGCTGTTTGTCGCCGCCGATGTCCAAGGTTCGCAAAACCACCGGCTTGCCCTGAAAAGCGGTTGCGGCGGCTTTATACTCTTGAAACTGGGCCTCTTCGCTGGGCGGCTTCCCATTGCTCTGCATGTACAGAAACTCACTGCGCATTAGCCCGGCGCCGTCCGAAGCGGATATGTCTTCGGCGGGCACAGCCCCGGTGGACGAGATATTCAACTCAATTGCCACAGGGGACCCATCCTGTGTGACAGCGCGGACATTTCGGTACAAACGGGTTACCCGCCGAATTTTGTCGCATTCCTCTTGCTTTTGGTGGTATTCATGGAGCTTTTTGGCGTCGGGGCGCAAAACCACGATGCCGTCCTCCGCATCGACGATTGCTTTGTCCCCGTTCGCCGCGCATGACAGAATGCCTTCGACGCCAAGCACGGCGGGGATGCCATAGCTACTTGCGATTATTGCCATGTGGGACGTAACGCCCCCAAGCTCGGTTACTATGGCAAGGACATTCTTTCTGTCAATAGTGACAGTGTCGGACGGGAGCAACTCCCGCGCGAATATTATGCTCGGAGCGGGGAGGAGGGACAGGTTTACTTCCGGTTTTCCCTCTAGACAGCGCAAAACGCGGTTGCGCACATCTTTCAAATCGGCAATGCGCTCGCTTGTAAAGGAATTCTCAGCGCGGCTGAATATCTTTATATAAATGGCGAAAGCGTCTGCGACAGCCTGGGAGGCAGACATGCCGCCTATTATTAGTTCATTGATTTTTTGGCTAATGGCGGCGTCCTCAAGAAGCATCTGGTGAGCCTGGAATATTTCAGCCTTTTCAGGGTCGCTTTCCGCGATGGCTTCGATAATGTCGTCCAATTCGCGCATCGCGCAGTCAAGGGCACGAGCATAGGCATCCAGTGCGCTTTGCGCACCATGCGCATCATACACATCTGGTGTATCTTGCGCATCTGGTGCTTCCAGTGCATCCGGCACTTCCAGCGCATCCAGCGCATCCAGCGCATTCAGCTCGGCTTGCGCATCCAGTGTACCTTGCACATCCAGCGCACCTTGCACATCCAGATTAGCTTGCACGTCCAGCGCATCTTGCGCATCTTGCACTACCAGTACATCCGGCGCATCCAGCGCATCTTGCAGGTCTGGTGTGTAAGGCTTAAATATTAATACTTTTCCGCAGACAATGCCGCCAGAAATTGCCAACCCTCGTTTTTCCACGCTTCTACTCCTTCTCGCCCAAACCCGCATCGACAATTGCAACAAGCGCGTCAACTGCTGTTTGTTCATCTTCGCCCTCAGCGGAAATATCAATCTGGTTGTCGCATGCGACAGATAGCGATAAAACCGAAACAAGCGATTTCGCGTCAACTGCGTCCTCTGGATGACCTTGCTTGTTAACTTTTATCCTTGACTTGAATTTTATTGCTTCTTTAACAAAACCAGCTGCTGGCCTTGCGTGAAGACCGGACTTGTTATGAATAGTAATTTGCCTAGTATACACTCGAAACTCTCCCTTGTTGTTTTTTGTGCCGTTTATTTGTATTTATCTATGTAAGCCGATAGCCGCTCGAGGGCTTGGCGCTCGTCGTCACCTTCCGCTTTCAGTGTAAACTTAGTACACAGTGAGGAACCCGCGTACAACAGTCCCAACACAGACTTGGCGTCCAAGCATTTGCCCCCGCAACATATTTCAATTTTTGAGTTATGACGTCCGGCCTCCAGGACAAAACCGCTGATGAAGCTAATATAAGTGTCAGGCGCGAACGAAAGTTCAAAGTCAACCGTTCTCATTTGCATAAACATCCTTTCAGCATAGATATATGCAATATCCGTACCACGAAAACAAAAAACGCAAAATAAACCACGCCATATCCATAAAAAACCCGTTGAATCAAATTTCGTCAAAAGCCTACGACACTACAATACAACATCACATTTGAAACCTTCGCAGGGATTGATAGAGATAAAATGCCCAATGAGGAATACGAAGCTGACAATCGCGTGTTCATGGATATTCCTTCAGTAGCCGATGAGATTTATAACTACACGAGCGGGTATCCGTTCCTTGTGTCGAGGATATGCCGGAGCATTGACGAGGAAATCGGCATGGACTGGACTCCCCACGGCGTACAGAAAGCGATCAGTATAATACTTCGTGAAAATAATTCGCTGTTCACTGATGTGTACAAAAACTTGGAAAACAACAAAAACCTGTATGATTTGATA
>Ga0099364_10006840_pt1 | contig 16484 bp, 10 predicted proteins | sample TergutTh196P3_FD_73070 | JGI IMG/M metagenome (GOLD analysis project Ga0099364, IMG submission 73070) | Microcerotermes parvus P3 segment gut microbial communities from Pointe-Noire, Republic of the Congo - Th196 P3 | ecosystem: Host-associated > Arthropoda: Insects > Digestive system > Gut ... | reverse complement strand
CCGTGATGTCTCCCCCGCCAAAAAGGCCCATAACTTTGGGGACATAGTTTTGTGTCTCACGAAACGGCGGGATTCCGCCATGTTTAGCGACAGCGCCTGGCCCTGCATTGTAAGCAGCAAGAGCGAGTTCTATGTCGCCGCCGAACCTGTTAAGCATTTCCCTTAGGTACTTGGCGCCTCCCATAATGTTCTGCTCAGGGTCAAATGCGTCTGTAACGCCCAAATGCCTCGCCGTTCCCGGCATGAGCTGCATTATTCCCATGGCGCCTACCCTTGATGTTACGTGTGGCCTGAAGTTCGACTCCACCTTTGCCACGGCCTTTAGCAAATTTGGCGAAACATTGTATTTCATGCCGGCTGCTTCGAATATCGCATCCAAGTCAACACTGCCGCTGCTCAAAGTTCTCTGATAAACGCTATTAAACGCCGCACTATCGCTAACAGCGGGTGTTGGCGCATGAGATGCGCTGCTTGTTGCTGGTACATCAGATATGGGTGCATTTACTATCATTGCCGGAATCCTCCTGCTGTAGTGTCGTATGTCAACGATTATTAATAATTATCGGTGATTTCAGCCAAAACTTTAGTTCTTTCGGATTTATGCGTATTTTTTTATGGTTGACTAACGTTGGCAATTATGACTATAATGAACGACGAGAACTCAGAAAGTTTGATGCTGGAGGTGTTTGTATAATGAAATATAGTTTTAAGAGCGATTACTGCGAATTGGCGCACCCCTTGGTTCTGGAGTCCCTAGCTGCAGTCGGGTATACTCAATTTGAAGGATATGGGCTTGACGAGTTCTCGCTCAGAGCTGCTGAGTTGGTGCGGACTATTGCAAAGGCTCCTTCTGCGGACGTTCATTTCTTAAGCGGAGGCACGCAGGCAAATCTCATCGTTATATCCTCTGCCCTTCGCCCGCACGAGGCGGTGATCGCTGTTGAAAGCGGGCACATCTTTGTGCATGAGGCGGGCGCAATTGAAGCAACGGGGCATAAAATCTGCACCGTAAGCGGAAAAAACGGCAAGCTTTGCGCTGCAGATGTCGAAGCTGTCATAAATGCGCATACCGACGAGCATATGGTTAAGCCGCGTTTAGTCTATATATCGCAGTCCTCGGAAACGGGCACAGTTTACTCAAAAGCGGAACTATCGGCACTCTCTGAGGTTTGCCAGAAAAGCAGATTGTATTTATTTGTTGATGGGGCAAGGCTGGGCGCTGCACTTAACAGTCATGTAAACGACTTGACATACCCCGATATTGCTGCTTTGGCGGACGTGTTTTATATCGGCGGGACGAAAAACGGCGCGCTTTTCGGAGAGGCAGTTGTGATCTGCAACGATGCGTTGAAGCCGGATTTCCGTTTTCTTTTGAAGCAAAAAGGTGCTTTGATTTCAAAAGGCGCTGCAATCGGCGCACAGTTCGAGTCGTTGCTGAAAGATGGGTTATTTGATGCCTTAGCTCAACACAGTAATGCCATGGCCTTAAAAATGGCAAACGGAATAGCGGAAGCAGGATATGACTTTTTGTATCCCGTCGAAACGAACATGCTATTTCCAGTTTTTCCCGCCAGCGTTGTGGAAAGCTTACACGGGCTTTATAGTTTTTACGACTGGCAAAAAGATGGCGATATGATGTCTTTGCGGCTCGTGACATCGTGGGCAACGCCTGAACGCATAATAGATGGATTTTTGGCTGATTTATCCCATACTAAGCAGCAGGCGCAAGCAATCCTGCCCGCTCGGATGCAATCCAGTTCCTTAAATGCCCATTAAGCAGCCTAAAAGGCGCGGGTCCGAAATCAAGGATAAAACGATGGAATTCTGAAAGCACGAAACTATTGCCCAGTTCCCTCTCTGCCAAGTTGCGCAAGGTTTTAGTTTCCAGATAGCCTATGGCATAAGGCATTTGATGGAACGGAACGCCCGTTACCGAGTGAAAAACTTCCTCAACGACATCCCGATCTTCAATCCCCATTTCAAGCAAAAAACTCTCAAGTTGCTCAATGTCCCAACCTAGGCCATTCACACCTAGGTCAATCCGGCTCATGAACAGCAAGTCATACTCGCTCGACAGCTTTAGGAGCGTCGCTTCATTTTCACTAAGGCCTGCGAAGAAGTAGCTTTCCATCTCGACATATGTTGCCCAGCCCTCGGTGTAGCCAATGCCGGTCATGAAGTTGCGAATGGGATGCTGCGATTGCTGAAGAAAATATACCGATTGATACAAATGTCCAGGAAAACCTTCGTGGGCTAGTATTCTGAACATTGTCAAATTGTCATCAAGCGAAGTTGAGTTGATGTATATAACGTTGTCAAAGAAGCTGTCCACTGCGGGGGTCAAGTAGAAAGCCGGACTCATATGGTCATGCAAGCTCTCATGTATCTCGCGCACGACATACTGCGCAGAGCCAAGGGGCGGAAAGTCTTGGGAAATAGCGTTTCTGAGTGTTTCTAAATAGTTTTCCGGGGTGTCATAAGCTAAATCGCCCAGTTCGCCTTCAAAAAACTTTTCTCCAAGCTCTGGGTCATTAGAAACGGTCCTGATTAACCTGTTCCTAATGTCATCCATTGCCATTTTTAGCGCAATGTCCATTTGCTTTATTGACAAATCCGAATCAGTTCTTTCCTGCAAGTGCGCATGCGCATACACCCCGCCGTCGGGCAGATTCACAAGGCCGCCATCACGCGCGCCAACACCGCGCAGTTCGCTCATTGCCTCGGCGAGATCATCATATGCGGGCAGAAAATAACCTAGGATCAACTCCCGGTTGCGCTGCTTGTATTGCTCACGCTCTTGCTCGCTTAGCCCGTCGTACTCGTCGATGGTATCGTCAAATACCAAAATCATGAAATTATCTTCGCGGTTAGCCAAGAAACTCTCTATATGCTCTAGAACGCTATCGACGTTTTCGGGACTCAGGAATGTGCCGCGGCGTGAGCGTTCGCGCTCGAACTCGACAATTTCGGAGTAATACCTCCGGGTATCCTCTAAGAGTTGAAAATAGATCTCTATGTCCGCTTCTGAACGGAAGTTAAACTCCGCCAATAGAATCGGCAGTTGAACCTGGATGCCATTAATGGGGCGAATATATCCTGAGTAAAAAGCAAAATCTTCCTTAGCGGCAATTGCGTCGTAGATCTCGAATGACCGGGTGAGGATATCATAAATAATCTGCTGATCAGGCCGCAACAACTCGTAACGAAAGCTGTTGAGCCTTTCCGCATATTCTTGGTTCTCTAGGTTTTGCCTGTGAATAGACTCAAGCGTTAACACTTCCCCAAGGGTGGGGATCATTTCATCGATGCCGTATGCTGATGGGTCTGCAAGAAAAAAGTTCAGCGAAATACTGTCAGTCGTAACATAATCAACGAGTAGCTCGTCAGCAAACAAATCAAATTCCAACGCCCCTAATGTTGGCTCTTCCACCGGCAAGACCGGATCCGCCAGCTGCTCATCATCACTGCAGCCGGAAAGCGCGCCAAAAAGAAGCGCCATGACAATCAGAACGCAAATAATCCTTAGTCTATGGTTTTTCAGCATAACTTAATCCCCTGTATCTATTCAGAGGGTGTCCCAAGTCTGCGGATTTGACTTCGTCAATGCACGAGCACTGCGGATGAAATATGCTTTATTGGCGTAAGCTTGTGTGCAGCCTACGTCAAATCCGCAGCCTAGGGACACCCTCTGAATAGATGCCTTCCCCTAAATATTAAATCGGAAGTTTATTATGTCGCCGTCGATGACGACATAATCCTTGCCTTCGAGTTTGAAAAGCCCCTTTTCTTTCACCTTTGCCATTGTCCCCAACTCGCGCAGATCGCCAAATTTCACCACTTCTGCCCTGATGAAACCTCGCTCGATGTCTGTGTGAATCTTGCCCGCTGCGACTCTTGCGACTGTGCCGTCTTCGATTGTCCAAGCGCGAACTTCATCGCTGCCAATCGTCATAAAGGAAATCAAACCCAAAAGCCTGTATGCGGCTCTAGCTAAAACAGATATGCCAGATTGCTCAATGCCCAAGTCTTCCATGAACAGTTGCCTGTCATCTTCCGGCAAGCGGCTGATTTCAAGTTCCGTCGCTACGCAAAGCTCAATAAGCGGAACGCTCAATGATGTGCATAATACCTGTAAAGCCTCTTTGTTCGGCCATGATTTGCTCCCCATCCACTGGCTCTCATCCATATTTACGACAGCAAGCCTCGGCTTCTCGGTCAAAAACGAGTAGCCTCGGATTGCGATGCGTTCGCTCTCAGGCAGTTCCATATCTTTTATCGATCCGCCATTTTCAATTTGTGAAAAGCAGCGCTGTAGAAGCTCGATTTCCTCAGTGTGTTCCTTCGTAACCTTCTTGCCGGCATTTATGCGGGCGATTCTTTTTTCTATCATCTCCAGATCAGCAAACATCATTTCGGTTTCAACCGATTCTAAGTCCCTAGCCGGGTTTACCGCGCCAAGGCTATGGATAACCGAGTCAGAATCGAACGCGCGAAGCACGTGAACCAGTGCGTCACAAGGACGCACATCATTTAGAAACTTTGCTGCGCCTGAGTTTCTCGCCTTGTCCGCTGTTGAGAACCCCGCCACGTCCGTAAACTCAATCTTGGCATACGTAGTTTTTTTCGGTTTACATAATTCCGACAAAAAATCAATACGCTCATCCGGCACAACGCCCGTGCCAACATTTGGCGTACCTTTGCCGCCTCCTGCAAGGGCAGCGGATTCTTTTCCGGTGAGCAGATCGAATAGTGACGTCTTTCCTGTTTGGTTTAGTCCAATAAGTCCGATTTTCATTCTGTCTTTTGGCAGTATGCAGACTGCCGATCCCCCTAACGGTAATATAAAACGGTAGTATAAAACGGAAATCTATTTTACCAATCAACTTCCTAATAAGTCAAGAGTAGCTGAGGAAAAAATATATGAAGTAAAATATCCGATTTTTCCTATTGACTTTCTATTGGATTATTTGTTATGATTACGGCACAAAAGGGAGTAGCGAATGGCTTATGCCAATGCCACGTCCGTCAGCACGGCCTAAATGGCCCGGATGTGCAACATCGATCCAGTAACGATGACGCAAGACTTTTGGCTCTGTGATAGAGTCGGTCTTGCGTCTTTTTTCATAGGCTGACTGTTATGCTCGTGAGCATAATGCATCGAAATCGTTCTATGCATACTTACCCAGAACAATACAATCAGAAGGGGAGATATCTACAAATGGAAACTAGTTTTTTTTGCAGAAGCGTTCAGCAGTCCCTACAGGAACTGGAATCAAATGTTGACAACGGATTAACCTGGGACGAGGCCAAGCGGAGACTTGAAAAGAACGGGCCAAACAAGCTTAAAGAGCAAAAGCAAAAGTCCTTGCTAATTAGAATCCTCGCTCAATTTAAAGATTTTCTTGTAATAATCTTGATTATCGCCGCAATTATATCCGCAGTTGCTGGCGATGGCCTAAAAGACTCAATCATCATAATCGCAATACTAATTATCAACATGGTCATAGGCATCACCCAAGAAAACGAAGCTGACAACGCACTAAAAGAGCTAAAAGATATGGCCAGCCCAAAAGCAAAGGTAAAAAGAGGCGGAACGGTTGAGAAGATTGAATCCGGCGATGTAGTGGTCGGTGATATCGTCATTTTGGACGCGGGGGATTATATTCCGGCAGATATTAGGATTGTGGAGAGCATTAACCTGAAAATTGACGAATCTGCTTTGACGGGGGAATCAAAACCTGTAGCTAAGGATGCACACGCCATTTTAGACAGCGGCGCAAGCCTAGGTGACAGAATCAATCTAGCTTCCATGGGAACAGTAATTACATACGGCAGGGGCGTAGGCGTTGTGTATGCCACCGGCATGGACACCGAAATGGGTAAAATTGCCGCATATTTGAGTGAAACCGACGAATCGTCTACCCCTTTGCAGGATAAGCTGAACTCCTTGGCAAAAATGCTCGGCATCATATGCATCCTCACATGCGCGATGGTTTTCGGCATCGGTTTTTTGTACAACATCCTCGGTTTCGGGGATTATCGCGAACTAATGGAAATGTTCATGGTTTCCGTCTCGCTTGCGGTTGCTGCGGTGCCGGAAGGCGTGGCGATTGTCGCAACCGTCATTTTGGCTATTGGAGTTAAGAAGATGGTGAAGTCCAATGCCATTGTAAAGAGGCTCAGAGCCGTAGAAACCCTAGGAAGCACGACCGTCATATGTTCTGACAAAACCGGAACAATGACGCAGAATAAAATGACTGTCGTAAAGGTCTTTGATGCAGCTAATGTTTATGCTGTTACCGGCACAGGCTATAGCGCAGAAGGCGAAGTTGTAGCCTCAGAAAATCGGCCCATTAGCAAAAATATACCTCTGATGTCGGAAATAGCAGTATTGTGCAACGACTCCATTTTTGATAAAGACAACTCTAAAATCATCGGCGACCCGACCGAAGCGGCAATGCTGGTGTTCGGGGCAAAACTCGGCAGGCATAAAGACGAGCTTAACTCACTTCATAGGAGGTTGCATGAAATCCCCTTCGATTCGGGCAGGAAAATGATGTCCACTTATAATGCCAAGGATAGCAAGGTCATCATGAACACCAAGGGTGCGCCAGACGCGATTATCAAGCGTTCAACCAGCCTATACAACGATGGTGATATTATTCCAATGACAGATGAGATAAGGGCTAGGCTACTAAGCCAAAACGAACAGTTCGCCGCTCAAGCGCTTCGCGTTTTGGGGTTTGCGTACAAGGAGTATGTAAACGAGGCCGCCATAGATAACTTAGAAGAGGAACTAGTCTATGTTGGCATGATGTGCATGATTGACCCCCCGCGCGAAGAAGTTAAGGATTCTATCGAGCAATGCCACAATGCGGGGATAAGCGTAAAGATGATAACCGGCGACCATAAGACAACCGCAGGCGCCATTGCGGAAGCCTTAGGCTTATTAGCTAGCGGCGATGAGGTTTTGGATGGCAATGACATCAACAACTTGTCGGATGATGAGTTAAGGGAGAAAGTGAGCGACGTCAACGTATACGCAAGGGTATCGCCCGAACACAAAGTGCGCATAGTGACTGCCATAAAAGAGAATAACAATATTGTCGCTATGACAGGGGATGGAGTAAATGACGCACCCTCGCTAAAAAAAGCGGATATCGGCATTGCAATGGGCATCACCGGCACAGACGTCTCCAAAGAAGCAGCGGACATGATATTAACTGATGATAATTTCGTCAGCATTGTCAGCGCCGTTGAGCAAGGCAGGACGATATTCGGCAATATCAGAAAAGTAACGGGTTATTTGCTTGCATGCAACATTGGGGAGATATTGATTATTTTGCTCGCAATCGCTTTAGGGTTGCCAGTTCCTCTTGTGGCCACTCAGCTTCTCTTTGTAAATCTGTTAACAGACGCATTCCCAGCATTTGCGCTTGGCATGGAAGGCAAAGAGCGCGGAGTAATGAGAATGAAACCCAGGGACCCCAAAGAGCCTATCATCAACAGAGCCATGAAGGGCGTGGTCGCACTCAGGGCCTTGTTAATTTGCGCAGCCGCATTTGGGTCATTCCTCTACGGCTTTTACTTCCACGACCATGCGACAGCCATTTCCATGTGCTTTTTCACTCTGGTGGCAAGCGAGCTCCTTATTTCCTTCGCATCAAAAACGGAATCTTTCATCGGTTTTGGAAAGCGCTTGTTCCAGAATAAATTTCTTAATGTTTCTATGGGGCTGTCCTTAGCAGTGCTGGTAGCCGTAATGTACGTGCCCTTCCTAAACGACCTATTTTCAACAGTGCCACTAAGCATGCCCGAGCTTGGAATAGCCACAGGATTCATCCTGATACCGATTCTTGGAAGCGAGCTGTCAAAAAAACGCTCAAAAGTATGAAATAATACCAACTCTGTCAGTTCAGATGATATTCATTGTCTCCCCCTCTTGACAAATGATGTATAATGATTAAAGCAATTCATGTGTAAAAGAGAGGGGCATCATAATGGCTAAGGAAAAGAAGGTAGAGCAGATAACAGACATGGATGTCGATTTTACCCAGTGGTTCACAGATGTCGTTATACGCGCAGAGCTTATTGGGTATTCCGGCGTGAAGGGATTCTTTGTCCTGCGACCGTACGGATACGCTATCTGGGAGAACATCCAAGGGGAGCTTGACAGGCGGTTTAAAGCGCTTGGGCATGAAAACGTGTCCATGCCGTTGCTGGTCCCTGAAAGCCTGCTGCAAAAAGAAAAGGATCATGTCGATGGCTTCGCGCCGGAATGCGCTTGGGTCACGATAGGCGGCTCCGAAGAGCTGGAAGAGAAGCTCTGTATCCGCCCGACATCCGAAGTGCTTTTCTGCGACCATTGGGCGCAGACGGTTCACTCATGGCGCGACCTGCCAAAACTGTATAACCAGTGGTGCAGCGTGCTGCGCTGGGAAAAGAGTACACGCCCTTTTTTGCGCCACAGGGAATTCCTATGGCAGGAAGGGCACACGCTCCATGCTACAGCTGAGGAAGCCATCGAGGAAACAGAGCGTATGCTTGAGGTTTATGCGGACGTTTACGAAAATGTCCTTGCAATGCCTGTCCTTAAAGGGCTAAAGACCGATAAAGAGAAGTTCGCCGGAGCAGAGCGGACATATGCCGTAGAATGCATGATGCACGATAAAAAAGGACTTCAGGCAGGCACGAGCCATTATTTCGGCGATGGTTTTGCCCGTGCGTTCGATATAACGTTTTCAGATAAGAATAATACGCGGCAATACCCGCACCAAACGTCTTGGGGCTTTACAACCCGCTCTATCGGCGGAATAATAATGACGCATGGCGATAACAGCGGCCTCGTCCTTCCCCCTCGAATAGCGCCGGTACAGGTGATAATAATACCCATCGCATCGCATAAGCCAGGCGTTATTGAAAAAGCCGATGGCCTCGCATTGCGTTTGAAGAATATTGGGTTACGTGTTAAATGCGATACGTCCGACCAGAGCCCCGGTTGGAAATTTGCCGAGCATGAGATGAAGGGGGTGCCACTGCGCGTTGAAGTCGGGCCGAAAGACATCGAAAACAGCCAATGCGTAGCCGTACGGCGCGACAATGGCGAAAAAACCACAATACCGCTTACGGATTTTGAGGCTCGCATACCCGTAATTCTGGATGCGGTGCAAAACGACCTGTTTGCAAAAGCAAAAGAAAACCTCACGGTCAACACACGCCCCGCAGCAACCCTTGGCGATGTGAAATCCATCCTCGCGGAACACGGCGGATTTGTCAATACGATGTGGTGCGGCAACTTGGAATGTGAGATGAAAATGAAAGAAGAAGCCGATGTGTCCTCGCGTTGCATTCCATTGGAGCAAGAGCGCGTCGGGGATGTTTGCCCCGTCTGCGGAAAAGCGTCTGAAACCAATGTCATCTGGGGTGTTGCTTACTGATGGCCTGCTTGGAGGTGCTAACATAATTATGAAAACTATGAACATTGGGATAGACATAGACGGTGTGTTAACTAATATCCAAGCTTTCAACCGCCGCCATGCCCCGCAATTCTTCAAAAGAAAATATGGCCTTGAAGTCATAGATGGGGATTCGCTCGACATCAGGGACATATTCCAGTGCAGCAACAAGCGCTTTATTGCTTATTGGCGAAAACACCTTCTAAGGTACGTTACTTCCGAACCTCCCAGGAAAGGCGCTAGGGAGTTTACCCGGAAGCTCCGAAAAGACGGGCATGTGATATACATAATATCAAAAAGGGTATTCTCCTGCCGCAAGAATCCCATGGGGATGCTTATGCGAAAACTCGTGCGCAGATGGCTCAGGCGCAACGGCATCAGGCACCATGAAGTCGTTTTTTGCAAAACATCAGACGAAGACAGCAAAAGGATAGCTTGCATCAACAAGAAGATTGACGTCATGCTTGAAGACGAGGTCGTCAACATCAACTCGATGGCCTCAGTGACAAATGTGATATGCTTTGATACAACCTATAACCGTGATTGCAAAGGGGAAAACATTCACCGAGTAGAGAACTTCGAAGAAGCCTACAAGCTGATAAAAAGCCTGCTTAAAGATTCAGCCTGACGGCTTCATTTATGCTCGCGGGCATAAATGAAGCGTCAGGCCGCGTCCACGTAATCAGCCAAATAGCAGGGAGCTAATAAGCCCCGAGAACTCCGCCGGGTCTTCAATCGGAATGCCTGCGGTCAAGAGCGCCTGTCCATACAGCAGCTTAGCGTACTTGGCTGCTTTTTCTTTATCGTTCTCAAATGCGTCTTTGAGTGCGGCAAACGAAGGATGGCTCGCATTGATTTCTAGCACACGCTGGGCGCACATCTCTCCTAGCATGTCGTTCTGGCCACCTTGCCCTCGCTGCACTGCCTTGAAATAACGCTCCATCTCAAGACTGATTTCACCCTGCGCGGCAAGGCTGACGGGATGGCTCTTAAGCTTGCTCGAAAAACGCACGGCAGCTACCTTGCCGTCAAGTGATTCCTTAACAAAGTCCAGAACTTCTTTACTCTCAGACTCTTGGCGCTCTGTCTCTTTTTTATCCTCATCGCTCTCAAATCCCAAGTCTTCATCATTTATGGACCGGAAATCCTTTTCATCAAACTTAACCAGCGCCCTGATGACAAACTCATCAATCTCATCGGTAAGGTAAAGTATTTCGTAACCCTTTTCGCGAACCTGCTCCGCTTGCGGCAGCTTGTCGAGCAGCGCGATGTTTTCGCCACCTGCATAATATATGTATTTTTGCTCTTCAGGCATCCCTTTGACATAATCTGCGAGCGGAATTGGTTTCTCTGCTTTGGACGAATAGAACATTAATAAATCCGAGAGCAAATCATTGTTTGACCCAAATCTGTTAGCTATGCCGTACTTTAGTTGAATGCCGAAAGCCTTATAAAAGACCTCGTATTTCTCAATATCGTTCTCCAAGAGCTTCTTCAATTCGGCTTTTACTTTTTTCTCTACATTGCTGGCGATAATCTTTAGCTGGCGGTCATGTTGAAGTATCTCGCGCGAAATATTAAGGGAAAAGTCTGGTGAATCCACAACGCCGCGCACGAAACGGAAATGCTCCGGCAATAAGTCTGCGCAATGCTCCATTATCATGACGCCCGATGAGTAAAGCTGCAAGCCCGCTTTGAACTCGCGGGTGAAGTAATCAAAAGGCGCGGCCGATGGAATGAACAGCATAGCGTTATAGCTGACCGCCGCCCCCTCTGCCGAGACACGTATAACTGCCGCCGGGTCTGAATGGTCATAAAACTTTTCTTTATAAAACGCAGCGCAATCCTCATCTGAGACATCAGCTTTCGCCCTTTGCCATATAGGCACACGGCTGTTGATTACCTCTGACTCGGTGTAGCTCTCCCATGTTTTCTTTTTCTTGCCGTCCTCATCCGTCTCGTCGCTGTCGACCTGACGGCTTTTCGTCACATCCATTACAATAGGCCAGCGGATGTAATCCGAATATTTCTTTATTAGGCTGCGCAAAGTGTATTCTTCTAGATACTTGCCATATTGCTCATCGTCGGAATCAGGCTTGATTTCGATGATTATTTCGGTGCCGAGCGCATCCTTTTCAAATGGCGTTATCGTATAGCCGTCAGATCCTTCGGAAACCCATTTGCTAGCGCCAGCATCGCCATATGCGCGGGATATCACTGTCACCCGGGTAGCGACCATGAATGCAGAGTAAAACCCGACTCCGAATTGCCCGATTATATCCAGCTCTTCTGCGCTATCATCCATTTTTTCTTTGAACTGAAGAGAGCCGCTTCTGGCAATAACGCCAAGGTTTGACTCCAGTTCATCAGCAGTCATGCCGATGCCGTTATCACAGATTTTTAGCGTCCTGTTCTCCTTGTCAAAATGCACGTCAATCTTAAAGTCGTCGCGCGTTAGGCCTATTTTATCGTCAGTCAAGGACAAATAGCACAACTTGTCTATTGCGTCGGACGCATTTGAGATTAGTTCACGCAGGAAAACATCCTTGTGCGTGTAAATAGAGTTGATCATAAGATCCAGCAGTCTTTTCGATTCCGATTTGAATTGTTTCTTTGCCATAGTGTTTTACAAACCTCCTAATTCTTTTTAAATTCTATCTATTCAGAGGGTGTCCCTCTGAGCAGTTACTTTAAATCCTCATTTGTTTACGCCTAGCTAAGTTTAGCGTACCCTCATTCATGTCTCCCACCCAGCTCAGCGCTTTGCCAAGGCCATTGGCGACGCAAAGATCGGCATCGTCCGCCGTGAGCGTTTTGATGCTTGTCCGGGTAGCAATGAGTTTGTCAAAACCCCAAAGCAGGCTGTTGCCGCCAGTTAGGACTATGCCATTTTGAGATATGTCGGCAACTAGCTCCGGCGGAGTTGACTCAAGCACATTATGCACCATTTCAACAATGCTTTCAATAACCTCCTCGTAAGCATCAAGCGTATCTGTGGAACTTACAGACACTTCACGTGGCTGGCCTGTCAATATGCAGCGCCCCTTTGCCTCTACTGTTATCGACTCTGGGCGCGGGAAAACACAACCAACGACCTTCTTTAGTTCCTCCGATGTGCTTTCGCCAATGAGCACATTATGTTTGCGCTTGATGTACTTGATTAAAGCGTTGTCAAAAGCATCCCCACCGGCTTTTAAAGACGCGGACTCTACGACATCTGATAGCGATAATACAGCGACATCCGTCGTTCCGCCACCTGAGTCAATAACCATATGACCCTCAGGCTTGGCAATGTCAAGCCCTGCGCCTATTGCAGCCGCAAGCGGCGCTTCCATAAGATAGACCTTCCGCGCACCAGCTGTAACGCTGGCATCAATGACCGCGCGCTCCTCAACCTCTGTCAGGCCTGAAGGGACAGAGGTTATTATGCGCGGCTTTAGAAACGAAAAGGACAAAGCCTTGCGGACTAGCTCCTTGAGCATTCGCTCAGTCATGTCAAAATCGCAAATAGCGCCATCCCGCATAGGGCGCAACGCAACAATATTCCCCGGCGTCCTGCCAAGCATACGCTGCGCTGCCATTCCTACGTTGAGCAGTCGCCCTGTATTCCTATCCATGGCAACGACCGCCGGCTCACGTAAAATGACCCCTTTACCCCTCGTCGAAACAAGAACGGAAGCCGTCCCAAGATCAATCCCAATATCTCTCCCTAGCATTTTGCCTTAACTCCTAACCAAAATCCCGATTATCATTTACGCGCCAACGTTGCGCACATTACCCTGCTTGCCCCCGCTTCCAGCAAAACTTTTGCGCACTCTGAAAGCGTCGATCCTGTCGTAATGATATCATCAATAAGCAAAACAGATTTTCCATCAACAAGGCCTTCGTCCAACACTTCATAAGCACCGCTAATATTCGCGCGGCGCTCCGCTACGCTGCTCAGATCCGACTGCGCATGAACGTCATCAGGCTTATTGAGTGTTTGCACTGCGACATCATCCAAGTTGAGCGCGGTCGCCTGAGCCAGCAGCATGGCTTGATCATATCCACGCGAACGCCTGCGCTTGCTGCTCAACGGAACCCATGTGATAATATCATAATCAACATCAGGATTCTCAATGATGCAGTCTGCCAACATCTTCCCATAAGTATCCGCGTAGGCCGAGGCGTTTCCAAACTTGTATCGCAGTAATGACTTTCGAACTACGCCTTTGTAATACAACGGCGAGACGCTAATGTCAAAATAATCGCCCTCCTGCATGCCGCCATAATCGGTATACGGCAGTGACTCTGTGCATTTTTCGCACAACTCATCATCAGCTTTGTGCAATACCCTCCCGCAAAAAATGCATTTCGGAGGAAACAATAAGTCTAGCAGTAAGGAGAAAAGCCTCATACCCCAACTCTCAACTCCCCCGCAAGGCGGGCGCGTAATCCACTGTAGCGCCTTTGGCGTTTTTCGTTTTTTACCATTTGCCTCATAACGTCTTGGCTGCCTACGATAACGAGCAAGTTCTTCGCGCGTGTCATAGCTGTATACAAGACCCCTCGCGTTAACAGCGGAGGCGCGGCTGATGTCATTGCTAAGACGACCGCAGGATACTCGCTTCCTTGCGATTTATGCACGGTCATCGCAAACGCTGGCTCAAGCTCTGGAAGCTGTTCAAACAAGTAAGTTACGAGCTTATCCTCATAATCAACCGTAACAGCCTCCTTTGCATAGTCAATATCTTTTACAGTGCCAATATCTCCGTTGAAAACACCCATGCCTTCTAGTTTCCCATCGGGAGTCTTCCACATTATATCATAGTTATTTCGGATTTGCATCACTTTATCGCCTATGCGAAAAAGATAATCGCCAAATTGCTTTTCTTTTTTGAGCGCATTGCGCGGGTTTACAGATTCACGCAACTGCTCATTTAGGCTCACAGTTCCTGCGGCGCGCTTGCGTGTTGGTGACAAAACTTGGATTTGCGATGGGTCAATGCCCATATTCTCTGGCAGCCGCCGCCCATAGAGTTCGGCAACAGTCTCTGCTATCTGCTCTTCCGTTTGCCGCCGCATGAAAAACAGGTCGGGGAAGCTCTGTGTAAAATCCGGCATGATGCCTTTGTTTACATCATGGGCGCATCTCACAATCCCGCTGCCTTCAGCTTGCCGGAAAATCTCAGTCAATGCAACTGTCGGAATTGTGCCGCTCCTAATAATATCGGAAAAAACGTTTCCCGGCCCCACCGATGGGAGCTGATCCGCATCGCCCACCAATATCAGGCGGCATCCCGGTTTCAACGCCGAAAGCAACGAGTGCATAAGCAAAATGTCCACCATCGAAGTCTCGTCCGCTATTACAGCATCGGCATTTAGGGGGTTGTCCTCATCATAACCGAAATACAGTCCGCCATTTTCATCTGGTTTAGCCCCTAGCAGGCGATGAATCGTTGCCGCCTCGCGCAGGCAAGTCTCAGAAAGCCGCTTAGCTGCCCTGCCCGTCGGGGCGCACAGCAACGTTTTCAGGTTTAATGCGTCAAACAGCATTAGGATGCCCCTGACCGTCGTCGTCTTGCCGGTGCCTGGGCCGCCGGTAAGCGCCATAACGCTTGATTTCGCAGCCAACTCTATTGTCTTGCGTTGCATTTGCGCATACTTTATCCCATGCTTGCTCTCAATATCACGGATTATTGCATCCAGATCGTTAATGGCATGAACGCATGTTGCCATTTCTGATATGCGCTCCGCAGTATAAAGCTCCGCCTCAAACATATCGCGAAGATAGCATCCTTCAACCCCCGCAATACCCTGGATAACTATGTCCCCGCACTCACATAAAGCATCCAAGCCATCCGCAATGTTATCATGCCCTGCGCCGATGAGCTGGTCCGTCGCGTCAATCAGTTTGTCCTTGGGTATAAACGAATGCCCATTCCCTAAATTATGCACAAGCCCGAAAACAATCGCCGCTGAAATCCTTTCGGAGCAATCGCTTTCAAAACCGAGTTCAAGCGCAATAGCGTCAGCTTCAAAAAACTCCGCGCCACATGCCTCGTTTGTCAAGATGTAAGGGTTTTCACGCACAGCGTCAACAGCCTCATCGCCATAGTACTTATACGCGCGCAGCGCAACTAGTGATTTGATGGCGTATTTCGATAGAAAATCGATGAGCCGCCTTAACCCAGCCTGACGGCGATAACCTTCCCCTATTTTTCGAGCAGTCCTGAGCGAGATGCCCTTTATCCCAGCTAGGGCATCTGGGTCGTATTCAATAATCTCCAAAGCATTGTTCCTGAACTTCTCCACAATGTCACGCGCCTTCGCAGGCCCTATGTCCTTTATCGCTCCTGAAGCTAAATACTGGTATATTTCTTCCTCGGTGCTAGGAGGCTTGAGTTCAAACGCTTCCGCCTTGAACTGCTCCCCATACTGCGGATGCGTCGACCATCCTCCCGTCAGAATAAGCCTCTCCCCAGGAGTTACCCCCGGAATACTGCCGGTCGCAGTAATAACTCCATCATCCGTCTCCAACCGTAGAATGGAATACCCATTATCAGGGTTGGTGAAAACAACATTATTCACTATCCCACTGATTATTGCTTTGTCCATATGCGCCCTCCGGTAGCTGGTATAGGTTGCGAGTCGAGCGATGAGAGTGTTTTGAAAACTTATCACGGGAGGCGGCCGCTCTCAACTCTCTACTATTATCGTAACCGGCCCGTCGTTTACGGAAGCAACGTTCATCATCGCGCCAAAAACGCCAGATTCTACAATGAAGCCAGCATCGCGGCATTCCTTAATAAACAACTCATATAGCGGTATTGCCGTCTCAGGCCGTGCCGCTTCGATAAAGCTTGGGCGGCGGCTCTTGCAATCCGCATAAAGCGTGAACTGCGAAATCACTAAAATCCCGCCCCCGGCGGTCTTAATATCAAGATTCATCTTCCCGTCACGGTCGTTGAAGACGCGCAGATTGCATATCTTAGCGGCAAGCTTTATGGCATCTTCTTCCGTATCGCCATTTTTGATGCCCAATAGCAC
>Ga0099364_10006839_pt1 | contig 16488 bp, 10 predicted proteins | sample TergutTh196P3_FD_73070 | JGI IMG/M metagenome (GOLD analysis project Ga0099364, IMG submission 73070) | Microcerotermes parvus P3 segment gut microbial communities from Pointe-Noire, Republic of the Congo - Th196 P3 | ecosystem: Host-associated > Arthropoda: Insects > Digestive system > Gut ... | reverse complement strand
AATCATTGCAATCGTAATTTTGGTGACAACATGGATTAAAGCCACAGATATGGCGAAAGAACACGGAATACCGCTTTGGTTAATAAATTAAGCAACGAAGAAAGGGATAAAACATAATGAAGCCTGTTACCGATGCACAATATATGGGGAGATAAAACAATGAATAAGAATATCTTATTTTTTACAACTCCTGCATATGGGCATATTATTCCCGTCGCTCCAATTATCAAGACCTTGGTAAAAAATGGCTGTAATGTTACTTGTTATTGTTCATCTCAATTTGAAAAAGAAATTACTTCTTGGGGTGCGAAGTTTCTTGATTATCCATAAAAAATATAGTCAACGAATCAGCAGAAAATGGAAAGAAAACCCTTGTTTCTACCGGTAGTGAAAGTATGGTATTTGATATGCAAAATGTAGTTTCACAATGTAGAGTTAATCAAGCAAAGGTTTTGTCTAAAACGAAACTCTTTATAAATCACGCTGGACTAAATAGTGTTTTTGAAAGTATATATTTTTGTGTTCCACAATTTTGTTTCCCTCAAACTGAAGAACAAACAGCAATATCAAAATTAGTAAAAAAATTAAAATTAGGCTCATATAGCACTGAATATAAAAAAGGCGTATTAAAAAATATTAAATACAGCAGAACTAATTTGGAGCATTATTCAAATTTTAAGAAAAACAGACGGAACGAAAAATTCTGTAGACATTATTATGGCAATGCTTTGTGATAAATAAATATAAACCCGTTAATATGGATGGGTTTTTATCTACTGGGCATATATGTGGCCGATATCCTGCCCGCATTTCTCAAGGATTTGCGGGTGGGCCGCCCGCGTTCCCAGGGGTTTTACAATTACCTCGTAATGGTTATTATCAGAAGTCACGTACCGGAGGGCAGGATCGAAAATGCAGCTTATCCGTTCTATCCGTTGCCTCATGTTTCATTTCCTTAAAACGTTAGTACGTTATAATTCTGCTTTAAATAATTAGTCAGCGGCGGACCCATTCCTTTGACATCATAACCCAGTTGGCGAAGCTTGTCCTCAACGCCAAGCATCATGGCGCAGGCTATGCAGGCTTCGATTTTAATCCCGGCTTCTTTCATTTGCGCGATTTCTTTTTGAATTTCTTCGTTTTCCGCCGCAAGTTTGGCCGACGGCCCCCAGATTATGAGCGTAACCTCATTAAACCAGTTGTATCGCTTGGAATTGTAGGCGTACATGAACACCATTGATTTGGCCAGTTCAGGGTTGTCGCTTGTCCAAAGAACAACTAATTTGTCCGAATTATCCGCCTTTGCGTCCTGAGAATAAACGCCAGGCGCCAGAATAAACAAAATTACCAACGCTAACAAACAAGCTTTCATTTTATTTACCTATAACTTCCACCCATATTGCGTCCCTAACGGGACGCGGATTATTGGATAAGCCGTTTTCTACCAATAGTTTGTCCCTACGGGACAACGCAACTATGAAACATCCGGCTTTGCGCCCCGTTAGGGGCGTAATATGGGTAGAAAACGCATAACAAAAATCCGGCGTCCCATAGGGACGCAATATGGGTGAAAGCTTCTCAAAGTTACCTCGTAGATGGTTCGCGGCAAAGGGCGCGATAAATCGCGCCCCTACCGCGGCACGTATGATTCAGCGAAAATGCCGGAAAGCCCGCTGTCGCTGGTTATCATACGATTTTTGAAATACCATCGCCCGCCGCGCTTGACGAATTCGTTGTTTTCTCGGCCATGCTCGATTATTTCCGGCAATGATTTCGGCGTCGCCGAATAGATGCCTATCCAGAGCATTTCGCCCGTGGCGGAATCGCCGTTTACCGTGATCTTCATATTGGTGAGCATCATGCGGAAAGTTCCTCCCCGCGCGGTAGGAAGGTCGCCGCCCGCCATTCTGTAAAGATTTTCGATCTCTTCCTGTCCCCTGGCTACCGTACCGTCCACGTCAAGAACGCTGTCCTCGACAAAGAAATCGCCGAAACCTTTGCCGCCTGTTCCGAGCTGCGAATAGTATTCCATCACCAGGTTTTCAATGGCGGCTTTGTCGAGCAGCCCTTGCAAAGCCGGCGATTCTACCGTCTGAACAGCGGGGGTACACGCTGCCGCCAACAGCAGTAACGTAACAGGAAAAAGTGTTTTCAAGATTTTTACAGATTTGCATATTTGCATTACAGACCCTCCCGGTCAAAAGATTTTATAGCCTCTTAATCAGTGCTTCCCTTATGCCTCGTATCCATCCACGGCTTTCTGCCTATGTTATACTCCCGATGGCATAAAATGAAGTTGTTTTGCGGTCATCTTTTCTATTTTACCCCGCATTCGAAATTTGCGGCGTCGTCCGTACTGCCGGAACCTTTGTACACCGCAACCTGCGGCCAGGGACAAAGCGGGCGCGTCATCTGAGGTTTGGGCTGAGATTCCGTCTGCGGCGTTTTGGCGCCGGGCTTTGCCGCCTTTGCGGCGGCAGCCGGGCGGGTGGCGATAATCCGCTCCGGTTTTTTGCCGGTTTCCACCCAATTGTCGATTACGGAAAGCATATCAACCACGCTCGGTCCGTCACCGCCGCCGCAGTGTCCCACGCCGGGCATCATAAACAACTGTACGGAATCCCTTAACGCGTCGGACTTAAGGTCAGGCATAAGCGACTCGTAGAAATCAACCGTACTCCGCGCGGGAATAAGCCCGTCGCCCCAACCGTGCGAAAGCAGCAGTTTGCCGCCGCCTTCAAGAAATTTAACCATTCCGGCGGCTGGAACATCAATATACGCGCTTGCAAATTTGCGCGCGGTCTCAACGTCTTTGTCATAATCCAATGTTTTGAAATCCCATTTCGGATCTGCAAAAACAAGGTCCCTGAAGAAAGATGCCGCGCCCGCGAACGGTTCGGCGCCGGTCAGCATCATAAGTTCCCGCTCGCTGCCCGGTTCAAACCCGGCGTAAATCTTTTCGCCGGTGCGCGGGTTCTTTGTGCCGCCGTATATTTCTCTCAACGCCTCAGCCTGCCCCGGCGTCAGGCAGTCGCCCGCAGCGCCGCCCTTGCATACGATGCTCACCGGATCGAATTTGCAGCTTTGCGGGTCGCTGACAATGCCGTCTCTAACTCCGTCATTTTCATCGCACTGCGCTATATACGCCCTGTTTGCGATATTCAGTTCGTTCATCGTCAGTCTGCCGTCGGGCGCTTTCGTCGTCACATAGTTCGCCTGAATTGAGCCTGTCATCAGATCAACCATCGGATTTGCCGGCGCCATTGACGAGATACCTTGAAAATCATTGGGATAGCGGTAGCCCGCCATCAGTCCCTGCCTGCCGCCGGTCGAACAACTTACCCAGAGGGAACGCTGTTCCTTTTTGCCGTAAAACGCTTCAATGAATGTTTTAGCTTTGACCGTCATTTCATGAACCGCTCTATGACCGAAATCCGCCAGTCTTTCCATTTTTCCGGCAGCGAAGGCGGCGGACATGCCGTTGCCCGTATGACCGCCGTCCGTCGCCATCGTCGCGTAGCCTCTGGCGAGAGGTTCCGCAAGGGCGGAATGACTGATGCTGCCCGCCCAGACGCCGTTTCCGATGCCTGCAAGTTTTCCGTTCCAGTTTTCGGCGGGCATCCAGACTTCAATATTAATTATCGAGTCGGGAGTCGGCGTCAAAGTGGCGGTGACGCGGCAAAATGCCGGCGCCGACCTGTAAACCGCGCTGCCTCCGGGACCGCCGGCAAGGATACCGGCTGCGCCGGGCGGCGTAAACTCACCGGCGGCGACAAGAGTGGCGGAATTGATTTTTCCGTCCGGTAATTTAAGAGACGCCAGGCTTTCACAGGAAGCCGCGGCGGTCGGTACCGCGGCTATAAAGCAGCAGACCGCCGCAATTGAAATCCATCTTACAGCATGTTTCAACATAATATTTCTCCTGCCGCGGCAACCCGTGGCCATGATACGTAAATTAACCCGGATATTTCATGCCTGATTGCGCCCCCGCATTAGAATAGGTATGAATATCCGGGTTAAATCAATCCGCGTCAGCGTGACGCCGCTTTCGAGTGTTTGCCGAAAAAATCGTATATGCCGGGCAACGCTTCTTCGATAATCGGTCCATGCGTTACGCCGGGCATTTCGTTATATTCGTACGTCATCCCCAGTTCTTTGGCTTTTTCAATCCACTGTTGAGAAATGCTGACGGGAACCAGTTCGTCGACGTCGCCATGGACGAAGATAATCGGCGTTTTGGCGATTTCTTTAAGGCTGTCGGGATTAAGTTGAAACGCCGCGGGCGCAATCGGTCCTAAAGCCGCCCAGATGGATGGATACTTAACACCGAGATGAAGCGTTCCCGCGCCGCCCATCGAATGGCCCATCAGGTAAATCCGGTTATTATCGACGTTGAATTCCTTGCGAACCATATCAAGTACGTTCATCACGTCTTTTTCGCTCAATTCGCGGAGATTCGGAGGAGCATTCGGATCGTTGAAAAGCGATGCCAATGATTTTGCCGCAGGCTTTGCGCCTTGCCCTGCGTCAGCTTTTGGCGCCGGTTTCGCGCCGGGCGGCGTCGCGGCGTCGGCTTTTGCGGCAGGCTTTTTAGCCGCGCCGTCCATCCCCGTCATCGGCGTATTAGGGATGCCATACCATCCGCTGACGCTGAAGCCCATTGGACCTACAAGGATGTAACCGCCCGCCTCCGCCAGCTCAATAGCCTTAGCTCCGAACATGATTTGCGGCGGCGCGCCCAAACCGTGAAGCGAAACGATCAGGGGGCTTGCCTTATCTTTGCTTACCTTTGAAGAAACATAGACGGCATATTCCATGTTTTGGCTTATATCTCCGTCCGTGAAAAGATACGACCGCATTTGAACGCGGGGATCGACGGGAAACTGCATACCGCCCTTGGCTTTCGGAGGAGCATCCTGCGCCAGTCCCGTCGCCATAAGACCGAAACCGGTTTGCAGACAAAACGCAATCAGGGTAATTCCAAGCATTGTTCTGAATTTCATCATATACCTCGGTGTGTTTTCTTGTTTACCGCAATAACGGATTAATAACCGTAAACCTTACAGAAAATAGAATAATAATTTGCCGCAAAAAAACAACATACACTATGCACAGTCTGAATTTTATTTTTCATCGACTTGCTGTGCATAGTATACAATGGCGTTTTTCGTACCGTAAAGCGTCTCGCGGAAGATAAAGGGGCGTCTACAGGGCTTCTTCACCCTGCCATTACAAGCCTGAAAAAATATGATGAAAAAAATCGGACATCGCTGTACAGTACGCTTTATGAGTATCTGCGCTTTGAACGGAACGTGGTTGCGACCGCAAAACATCTGTCTATCCACTTTAAAAAAGATGCGGGCGAGCCGCCCGCGTTCCCAGAGGTTTTCGGAGGTTGCCCAGGTCTAAAACCCTGTGCTTTTATACGGAAAAATGAGGTTGATAATATGGCGGATATAGCGGGCGTCAATGGACAAAGAGAAAAATTCAGAGTCGTGGGAAAGCCCAACCTGCCGGGCAAAATGTCTTACGCCCTCGCGACGGGACTTGCAAAATTCGGTGTAGACTATAGCGTTCCCGATATGCTCCACGCCAGATTTCTTCGCAGCCCCTACGCCCGCGCGCGCGTTGTCGGCGTAGACGCGGCTAAGGCAAAGGCGATTCCCGGCGTCGTGGACATTCTGACATGGGAAGACGAAGACATTAAGAATATGCGTTTCAGCGACGCTTTCTTTATCTCCACGCCGTCCTATCAATGGCTCGACAACATGGCGGATCAGGAAGGCGCCGAGGTTGCCGTCGTCGTCATAGCCGAAAGCGAAAGCCTTTGCGAAGAAGCTCTGGAACAACTCGACGTTGAGTGGGAAGTGCTGCCGCACGTCGTCGATCTCATGGAAGGCGTGAAACCGGACGCCTCCGTAATCCGGCATCCGGCATGGAGTCCCGACGCCATGCCTCCTCCAAACCCATACAGGGAGACGCCGCCAAAAAAAGGTAATGTTTCCTATTGCAACCTCGTACAGGGCGACGTGGAAGCCGGGTTCAGGGAAGCCGACCAGGTGGTTGAGTACAAGCTTCTTTTGCCCGCTTTCGCGTCTTATCTGCCGAACCCTCCCGCTTCGGTCGCCTGGTGGTCCAATGAACCGCCTTATCTGGGAGAAGGCGTAAATCTACATATTGAAGGCGCGGTTCAGAGGAGGTCTGCCATTGCCGCCGTGTACGGCATACCGGCTGAGAAAACGGTGCAGGAAGGACTGTTTCAGGGCGGCAAGTATTGCGATTGGGGTTTACGAAAAAGCCAGGAAATCACGCCGCTTTTGGCTAAACGGACGGGAAAACCCGTACGCTGCGCGAACACGCGCGAAGAAACCTTTGATTTTCAGATGAACCAGCGTTACATGCGTATGAAAGTCGGGTTCAAAAACAACGGACTGATTACCTCAATCGACGATTTTTCAATAGCGGACGGCGGCGTACGCGGAAACGCCTGGTTTGGCACCGTGGGCGACCAGGGTTACGGACCTTACTATACGCTGAAGTGTGAAAACATACGCCAGCGCATGGAGATCGTCGACAGCAACCGCGGTAAAATGTATCTCAGCGGGCAGCACTGCCCTTTTAACTGGGATTCGCTTACAATGGGAATTTATCTGATCGCGGAAAAACTTGGGAAAGACCCGATAGACATCGCGCGGCTGAATCTGCACGGACCTGAATCCCAGAGCGATACGAATCCAGTACCAAGTTTTGAGGCATGTACTGAAGCCGGGCGTAAGCTGATGGATTGGAATTGGCATCCCGCCGGCGCGAAAAAGCTGCCCGATGGAAGGATGCACGGCGCTTCATTCCGCTACCAGATGTGTCCGCGGCACGCTTTTTCCGGATACGACTGCAAACTTGAGCTGCGCGACGGAGTTGTGCGTATGCCGACGCAGGGACCCGTCTTCGGCGTTTACGCGGTCGAATGCAACGCAATGACTGTGGCGGAAGAGCTTGGGCTTAATTACGAAGATATCAGCATTGACTTTGATTACAGGGAGACCTTTACTCCCGTAGGCGGCGGATCGGACGGAACCACCGCTTCGGCGTGGGTAATGAAAGAATGCGCGAATATTCTCAAGCGGCGCATACTCGAAACCGTGGCGGAAGAAGCGGAAAACCCGCCGATGCCGACCGCCATGTACGGCGCGGCGCCGGAAGGTCCCAGCCCTTTTAAAGGTATGAAGCCTGAAGACCTGGATATGGCGGACGGTAAAGTGATCGTAAAAGCCGACCCGCGTATCGGAGTTCCGCTTGCGCGCGCCACGCGCAGTAATATATTCGCGACCTTTTCCGGCAGACCCCCGACCGCTCTCTGGACGCTGGGTTTCGGAAGAATGCTGGACACGATGAACGCCGCTTTCTGCGAAGTTGCGGTTGATACGGAAACCGGCAGGGTGCAAATCCTGCGTTTCGGCGTGGTCGCGGATCCGGGCAAAGTCATTCGTCCGACGTCGCTGGAAAGCCAGATTGACCAGGTTTTATATTTCAGCGAAGGATGCCAATTGCTGGAAGATTACGTCTATGACAAAAGAACAGGCGTAAAACTCAACAGCAACATGATTGATTACAAAAAGCCGGGTATGCTCGACATTTCGCCCGTAGAACGTGAATTTCTCGAAACGCGCGCGGGTAACGCGGTCTACGGCGCAAGCGGCATCAGTCATTCGCTGGCAAATACGCATCTGGTCATCATTGCCATACACAACGCAATCGGCGTATGGGTTGACCCGCCGGCGACGCCGGATAAGATTCTCAGGGCATTGGGAAAGGAATAACAGACAATGCACGCCTTACGTAAAGAAGATCGATATACTTATTCAGATTACTGCTCGTGGGATGACGGCGAGCGCTGGGAACTGATAGACGGCGTCGCATACGCCATGTCTCCGGCGCCGACCTGGATGCATCAGGGCATCCTTGTGGAGCTTTCCGGGCAAATTAGAAATTTTTTGAAAGGCAAACCCTGCAAAGTGTTTGTCGCGCCTTTTGACGTACGACTGAACGCGGATGCAGGCGACGACACCGTGGTTCAGCCCGACGTTGTAGTGATTTGCGACCGCGCAAAAATATGCGGCACCGGCTGCGTCGGCGCCCCGGATATGGTAATGGAAATACTGTCGCCGTCTACGTCCGCCCATGACAGAGTATTAAAACTAAACCTCTACCAGCGGTCGGGAATCCGCGAGTATTGGATAGTAGACCCGGAAAGCAGAACAGTTTCCGTCAACATCCTTGATAACGGACGGTATTATGTAAGAGGCTACGCCGAATCAGACGCCGTGCCGGTTCATGTATTGGATGGATGCACAATCATTTTATCCGATGTGTTTGAAGAGTGACCCATACATCCAGAAAGGCGATCCATGAAACCGTTTAATCATATTAACGCGACATCCCTTAAAGATGCCCAGGACGCCATAGAAGCGCCGGGCGACGGCAGGGCAAAAATAATTGCCGGAGGCACGGACCTTCTCGGCGCGTTGAAGGACAACATTCTTCCCGATTATCCGTCACTTTTGGTCAATATAAAATCCATTCCCGGTCTCGACTACATCCGTGAAGAAGACGGGGCGCTTAAAATCGGCGCGACTACCCGACTCTCGGACATCGCGGAACATCCGGTCGTAAAAGAAAAATATGCCGCGCTCGCGCAGGCTGCCGCGAGTGTGGGCACGCCCCATTTGCGCGATATGGGAACCATCGGCGGCAGTATCGCGCAGCTTCCGCGCTGCTGGTATTTCCGCAAACTGAAAAACCGTTTTCACTGCCGCCGCAAAGGCGGCGATGAGTGTTTCGCCATATTGGGCGATTCCCGCTATCACTCGATTCTAGGCGGGGCGAAGACTGGCGCGACTCCCTGTTCGCAAAAATGTCCGGCGGGGACGGACATCCCCGCTTATCTTGCCCTGTTCCGCGACGGCAACCTGGACGAAGCGGCGCGGACGATCATGAAATACAACCCGATGCCGGCTGTCACGTCTCGTGTATGCGCTCATTTCTGTCTGCGCGGGTGCAACCGCCGCCAGACGGACGAGAGCGTTCAGGCATACGGCGTCGAGCGCGTCCTCGGTGATTACATCCTGGAAAACAGCGGCAAGTTTTATCTCCCGCCGGAAAATGAGACCGGAAAATCAATCGCCGTTATTGGCTCCGGCGCGGCGGGGCTTTCCGCAGCGTACTTTCTGCGAAAAGCCGGACACAGTGTCACGGTTTACGACGGCAGGGAAGAAGCCGGCGGTATGCTCATGTACGCCATACCCGCATACCGGCTGCCAAAAACCATCGTCCGAAAATTTGCGGCGTCCCTGAAAAACATGGGGATCGTCTTCAAATTGGGCACGAAGGAAGCCTTGAGTAATTGTCTGCGCGGGATGAAGCGCAAGGCGCACGGAGCGCAGGAACCGAGGCATATAACGAAATATGTTGAGGTTACGAGCACCGCGCAACGCAGCGATTCGCCCGCACAGGCAATTAATCAGGGCTTCCTTAAGGCGGGCGGCGGCATTAAGCCTGAACAAGGCGAGTACGACTGCGTTTTATTTGCCACCGGCGCGTGGAAGCGTCCCGTTATAGGAATCGCAGGCGAAGAGCTTACCGTGTTCGGTCTCGATTTCCTTGTAGAGGTCGACAAATGGATGGAGGGCAAGGTCGGTTCCGAGGTAATCGTCGCGGGCGGCGGCAATGTGGCTATGGACGTGGCGGTTACGGCAAAACGGCTCGGCGCGGAAAAGGTTACGCTTGCCTGTCTTGAACCGAGGGACCTGATGCCCGCCGGCGCGATTGAGATCGAACGGGCGGAACAGGAAGGCGTCGTCATCATGCCTTCGTGGGGTCTTTCCAAAGTCGCGGCGGAAAACGGCGCCGTCCGCGGTATGGAATTGAAGCGTTGCGTTAGCCTGTATGACGAAACCGGCGCTTTCAACCCCGGATACGACGAGAATGAAAAAACCGTCTTGAAAGCCGAAAATATTCTTATAGCCGTGGGACAGGGCGCCGATCTTTCGTTTTTAGACGAACTGGACGAAAAATACAGGGTTGCTCTTAACCGGCGTGGTCTTATTGACGTCGAGGAAGAAACGCAAATGACGTCGAAAGAAGGCATATTCGCCGCCGGCGACGTAACTACGGGACCGGATACGGTTACCGGAGCCATAGCGGGCGGAAGACGAGCGGCGGAGGGAATCATCAGTTATCTCGACGACAGAGACGCAATGCCTTGCGTCTCACTGAACGACGGAAACGCAATGCCCCACGTCTCTAACGACGCGGAAGGAATCGCAAACGCCAGGTCGCTTAAACTCCGTGAATTGGACGCCGACAAGCGCCGTCTTGACATTGAGGATTCACTGACGCCGACTAATGAAGAAGCCATAGTCGAGGCGAGTCGCTGCCTGAACTGCGGCTGCTACGCCGTACACCCTTCCGACGTCGCGCCCGCGCTAATCGCACTGGACGCAAAGATTGTTACCAACATGCGCATAATCGGCGCTGAGGAGTTTTTCGCCGTTAAAAAACCCGGCTGCACCGTTCTTGAAAACGGTGAGATAATCACGGAAATTAGGATTTCCGCTCCTCCGGAAGGAAGCGTAAGCGTATTTATGAAATTCGCGCTTCGCAAGGCGATCGATTTTCCGCTTGTCAACTGCGCCGTCATGACATGCGGCGAAGTATCGCGCGTCTGCCTGGGCGCGGTCGCGCCGATACCGTATCGCGCTTATAAAGCGGAAGAGGTTATTGCCGGTAAAAAAATGGACGAGGCGCTTGCCCAGGCTGCCGGTGAAGCCGCCGTATGCGACGCAAAACCGTTTACCGCGTCGAGATACAAGGTACAGATTGCAAAAACGCTGGTGAAACGCGCGCTTCTTGCCGCTCAAAAAACATTTTGAAGGGAACCTTAAAAAAACCCGGACTTGCGTTGCGCGACCGGGACAAAACGCTCATTAGTGTTTATTACCCGGATATTTCATGAAAATTCCGCCGCTTGTCATGGACCGTCTTGCCCGCTTGATGCCGGGTTTGCCGGATTTGTTGAATTATAACCGGAAACCGCTAAAGCGCGACCTGCTGGCAGGCTTGTCTGTGGCGGCGGTATCGCTGCCGGTCAGTATTGCTTACGCGCAATTGGCGGGATTCAGCCCTGTGGTCGGACTATACAGTACGATTCTCCCGATGATCGTCTACGCATTTTTCGGCTCGTCGCGGCAGTTGATCGTCGGTCCCGACGCGGCGACCTGCGCTATGATTACGGCGACGCTTGCGACGCTGGTTGCCGCAGATGTCGATCCGGCGCGATACCACGCGCTTGCCGTGTCGCTCACGCTGTTTACCGGCTTTTTCTGTCTTCTTGCGGGGCGGTTTCGTTTTGGATTTCTTGCCGACCTGTTGTCGCGTTCCGTACTGATAGGGCTGTTAAACGGCGTGGCTGTCATCATAATAGTGGGACAACTGGGGAAAGTCTTCGGCGTCAGCGTTGCGGGAGAGAACGTCGTCGTGCAATTGAAGGTGTTCTTTGAACAGGTAAAATATCTGCACCTGTCAACATTGCTGCTCTCTATCGGGCTTGCTTCCATTTACGCGGTATTGAAAAAAGCCTGGCGAAAGGGACCGGCTGCACTGGTCGTAGTCGCTACGGCAATTGTCGTCAGTTACGCGTTTGACATGGCGGGAAAAGGCGTGACGGTGGTCGGCGACATTCCGTCGGCGCTGCCGGGCTTGCGTTGGCCCGCGTTGCCGCCTGAGTCATGGGGAACATTGCTGCCGGCTGCGGCGGCTCTTGCCTTTATCAGTTTCAGCAGCGCAACGCTGACCGGACGAAGCTTTGCCGCAAAAAACGGCTACGACATAGACAGCAACAGGGAATTTATTGCGCTTGGCATGGCGGATATTGCGTCCGCCTTGTCGCAGGGCTTTGCAATAAGCGGCGCCGATTCAAGAACCGCCGTCAACGACGCCGCAGGCGGCAAGACGCGAATGGTGCAAATATTCTCGGCGCTGGCGATTTTGCTGGTTTTGCTGGCGTTTACCACGCCGCTTGCATACCTGCCGACTTCCGCGCTCGGCGTTGTACTTATTGTCAGCGCGATAGGGCTTATAGATTTAAAAACAATCATAAGACTAAGCAAAGTCAGCGCTTCTGAATTTCGCATTGCGCTGGTTACGCTTCTGGCTGTGGTGCTTGTCGGCGTAATGCAGGGAATTTTACTTGCGGTATTAATGTCGTTGATCCGTTTTTTGATGCGAACGGCGCGTCCCTTAGACCACCGACTGGGATTAATCGGATCGAAGGGTGATTTTTATGAAATTGACCATTATCCGGAAGCCAGGGAAGTTCCCGGACTTCTGTTTTATCGTTTCGAGGCGTCGCTGATTTTTTTCAATGCCGGTCATTTTAAACAGCGTGTTGCCAAATTGATTGAAACTTCGGAGATTCCTGTCCGCTGGGTGGTAATAGACGGGCGTTCGATCAACAACATCGATTTAACCGGCGCCATGATGCTGTACGATCTGAGCAAAGCGCTGGCTACGCGCGGCATAGTCCTGGCGCTGACGGGACGCAGCGAGCAAATCATGAAGTGGATGCGAATGAAGCAGGGCGACGATGAACCGTTGCCTGTGCGGTTGTTCCAAAACCGCCTGCTTGCCTTCGAAGCGTTTCGCGACGCGACGGGTGAACCGCCTCCCGGCGGCAGTGCAACTGTTGTCCACGCTTAACCCGGATAAGCACTGGTATAATTAAAGAAGAGACATAAATGAAACATCGTCATCGTGAAGAAGTCATAAACGCCGGTCTTGCGGTGTTGCTTAGCAGGCACGGCATAGATGCCGAGGCGGAAACCATACTTGGGGCAGGCGTCGCGCGCCCGGACGTTATGTTTACTCTGGGCGGTTTGCGCGTAATCATTGAAGGCAAATATTCCGATGCGCCCAATGCCGACGGCGTAGTATTAAAAGACGCGACAAGGCGTCTTGACGCGGGGATTTGTCACGTAGCAGTCGCCGTTGTCTATCCCGTAACGCTCCGTTCGACGCCGGCGGCGGGTCTGGAGCAAACGCTGTCCGCTTCCAGCCTTCGTTTTTCTATCATTTCAGAAACAGGGCAAACCGAATGGGCGGAATCAACGCCCGCAGAAATTCTTGCGGCGCTAAGGCGCGTGCAAGAGTCTCTCATCAGTGACGATATTGTCGCAAAATCGGCGCAAAGGCTTTCAGAGCGTATAGAGAACATTGCCGGTCTGTGGCTTGGCAGAGGCGCCGTGTGCGATCGGTTGTCCGAACTGCTGGGTATGCCTGCAAGGGACGGCGAAGCCGACGACGAAAAGGAAGATCGGCGCGCGACGGCTATTAAAGTCGCTTCGCTGGTTTTGGCAAACGCAATGATTTTCCAGGAGCAGTTGTCCGCATCCGGCGGAGACGAACGTATTGAAACATTGCGGGCTTTCGACAATGCGGACGATCCCGTTGAGCGTCTACGTGATTATTGGCGTTGGATATGGACAAACATCGACTATGTACCGATTTTCCAGATAGGTGAATCAATCCTGAATGAAATGCCGATCAATCCAGCGGCTATAAACTCCGTTCGACGGTTGATGGATGAGGCTAAATCAATTTGCGCCAACCAGTCCGCGTTGCGTCACGACCTTATGGGGCGAATATATCATTGGCTGCTGTATCACGCAAAGTATCTTGGCACTTATTACACGGCAACGTCGTCCGCAACTCTGCTGCTTAAACTTGTTTTCAGTCTGGATTGGGGTGGGCGTGATTTCGGTTCGGGCAAGAGTCTCTCCGACTTTGCGGTATCCGATTTGACTTGCGGAACGGGAACGCTTTTGATGGCGGCGGCGCAGGCGATAACCGATCAATTCGTAGTGTCGCGAGTCAAGACCGGCAGGGCGCTCACAGAAAGCAGTTTGGGTGATCTTCATACGGTGATGATGGAAAACATACTATGGGGCTATGATGTACTTCCTTCGGCGGTACATTTGACGGCGTCTACGCTCGGTATGCTTGCGCCTCATATTAAATATAAAAGAATGAATTTATTCATCATGCCGCTTGGCGGAGAGGCACGAAACAAATGTCTGGGCAGCCTTGAATTTATTGACGTCAACAGGGTAAAGACGCAGATGACGCTTGACAAAAGCCACATAAAAGCGCGGCGAACGGGAACCGAAGTCGAATATTATGAAGTGGCGGAAATACCGCGTCTTGATTTATGCGTAATGAATCCCCCGTTTGTGCGTTCCGTGGGCGGCAACCTGCTTTTTGGCAGTCTGCCTGATAAGGAACGTGAAAAACTACAGGATGAATTAAGGCGCAGAGTCGCAAATAAACCGGCGTCTATCACGGCGGGATTGGGCAGCGTTTTTATGGCGATTGCGGACAGGCATTTGAACGAGGGCGGCCGCATGGCGTTCATACTTCCCGCAGCGTTGGCGACGGGTGAAGCCTGGGGTGAAAGCCGAAAACTTATCTCGGAAAAATACCACCTTGAAATGGTGATTGTGAGTCATGACGCCGAGCGGACGAATTTCTCAGAGAATACCGACCTTTCGGAGTTGATGTTCATCGCGCGCAAACTCAAGCGGGGCGAAAACGCGGGAGATACGGTATATATGAATCTCTGGCGCAATCCGCGTACGATATACGAGGCGCTGGACTTGGCGTACCGCGTGCGGGAACGCATATCCGCCGGATTGAACGGCGCGGGAACGGCGACAATCCAGAGTGTTGCCGGTCGCAAACTTGCCGAGGTCGTACAATTGCCTGCCGAGGCGAACAGTTCGCAATGGATGGGAGTACAGTTTGCGCAGGCGCCGTCATTAAAAGCGGCGGCGGCGCTTGATCGGGGGCGACTGGAAGTACCCGGACAACCGCCGGTTGAAATACCTTTATGCGCTCTCGGCGATATGGGAGCACTGGGTTATGACCGACGTGATGTACACGATGCTTTTACAGTGTCGAGAACCGACTGGTCGCCATACCCCGCTTTTTGGAACCATGAATCAAAAACCGTTACAAGCATACGCCAGGCGCCGAATTCATGGCTGATTCCACGAACAGTCCCGGCTAAAGGACGACCATTGAAAAGCGCCATACAGGTTGCGAACGGCGCGGGGCGCATCCTGCTGATTGAACGCCTTTGGCCTATTACGCAACGTGTTATTGCCATAGGACTTAACGAAACTGTTTTGGGCAATACGTGGTGGTCATTCAAGGCTGAATTATCGGAAAAACAGGAAAAGGCGCTTCTGCTTTGGTTAAACAGTACGCCGTCGTTATTGTTGATGCTGTCGCGCAGGGTTGTAACTCGCAGCGCATGGATGCAGATAAAAAAGCCGCAATGGGCTTCCATGCCCGTGCTTGACGTGCGCAACCTGCCTGAGAAAACTCTCGCGCGATTGGCTGAGGCTAGCGGTAAACTATGCACGCGTGAACTTCAGGCACTTGCTAAGCTCGATACGGATCCCGCGCGCGCCGCGATTGACGACGCGCTGTCGCAAGCCCTCGGATTGCCGGACATGAGAATGTTGCGGCAGCTTCTATCGCGCGAACCGGGACTGACGGGAAAAACCGCCGCCGCCCCCACAACGATAAAGATAAAGAAGAAGATGAAATATCCGGGTTAATATTTCCTGGAGGATATAATGTGGGATCATGCTGATACCATCTGCGCGCTTTCAACCCCTCCGGGACGTTCCGGAATTGCCGTTGTGCGTCTAAGCGGCTCGGATTGTCTTCCGATATTAACAAGTATCTCCGTAAAACCGATACCGGAATCGCAAAAAGCCTGTTTAAGGCGCATTATAGATCCGAGTTCAGGCGAAGAAATAGACGAGGCAATCGTTACATTTTTTAAATCGCCCCATTCATATACGGGCGAAAATCTGGCGGAAATTTCCTCTCACGGCAATCCCGCGATAATTGCGGCTATTCTCGACACCTTGTGCCGTCTTGGCGCCCGTCTTGCCGCGCCGGGTGAATTTACGATGCGCGCGGTATTGAACGGACGCATCGACCTTGCCGCCGCAGAAGCTATACATGATGTTATTAAAGCCAGGACGCTTTTTCAGGCTCAAGTAGCCGCTCGGCAGCGAAGCGGCGCTCTTGCAAAGGAACTCCAGCCGGTCAAAGACAGCCTTATTGAAGCAATTGTGAATCTTGAATCGGCTGTGGAATTCGCGGAAGAGGAACTGACGACGGCTTCCGTGGAAACTATTTTCGCTTTACTCGGCAACGCAAAACAGCGCGTGGAAAAAATGATTAATTCCTTTCGCAAAGGACGGTTTGTCCGGGAAGGCTTTACCCTTTCTATCGTCGGACCTCCCAACGCCGGTAAAAGCAGCGTTTTTAACGCCCTGCTCGGACGCAATCGTTCCATTGTCACGGATGTTCCGGGAACTCCGCGCGATCTGGTATCCGAAGACGCCGCAATAAGCGGAA
>Ga0099364_10006838_pt1 | contig 16498 bp, 8 predicted proteins | sample TergutTh196P3_FD_73070 | JGI IMG/M metagenome (GOLD analysis project Ga0099364, IMG submission 73070) | Microcerotermes parvus P3 segment gut microbial communities from Pointe-Noire, Republic of the Congo - Th196 P3 | ecosystem: Host-associated > Arthropoda: Insects > Digestive system > Gut ... | reverse complement strand
TGAGCATAGGAGAGACCCGCACTTTGGCCTTGACTGGATTCGCAATCTTGCCGCAGAAGCAAACGGCACCCTGCGATCTTCCGCACATCGATCTTTAGAAGAATTTGAAGTCAGAAATGACAGTTTTTCTCAAATTTTAGTGAATGAAAATCGATCTTTTGTTATTCACAATTATCCGGGATTTTTGCCGGAAGCAGGTTATGGTTTTGAAGGATTGTATCCTCTGCTCTACACTCTTGCAATAGAAAACCCCTTTTCTTTTTATCTGGTTGCAATCAACAATGAAATAGGCGCTGCCATAACCGAACAAAATCCGCGCGGCGCTCCCCGCCTAAGACAATTCTACCATATAGCCGCGCTTATCCCCTACTTTGATGAAAACGGCAACTTCCGCATTGTGGTCTTTGAAAGCGCAACAGAATCCTCATTCAACGGCTTTAACAGGCGCTACCCCGGGCATTATATCAATCTGGTACAAGTGCCTGTTCCTTCACGGTTTGATCCGTAGTTGTTACACTAAATTAATAAACATGCTATACTTTTTTCATGCGGGACAATATAGAGGGTATAGCGTTTGACCTTGATGGCACACTGTACCCCAATCATCGATTTAACACAGTACTCCTTCCTTTTATTTTTAAGGAATTCCGTCTGCTTTCCGCTTTTGGCAAGGCAAGAACCGTTATCAGAAAAGAACAGGAAGCGCCGGATTTTACGCCAAAACCGGGCAGCGCCTTTTATACATATCAATCTGAAATTACAGCAAAATTACTAAAAGCCAAACCTCAATTAATTCATGATAAAATCGATAAATTGATGTACAAGGGTTGGGAGCCTTTATTCAAAAAAGTTAAATTATATAAAAGGTCGATAGAAACCCTTGCCGCGCTCAAGGAAGCCGGCTTCAAGTTGGGGTTAATGTCGGACTTTCCTCCGGAAACAAAACTGGAATATCTGGGGCTTACCAATTTTCCAAGCAGTCAGGCTCCCATTTGGGACACAGTTCTTTGCTCCGAACAATGCGGTGCGTTAAAACCCCATTCCCTGCCATTTTTAAAGCTTGCCTCCGCCATGTCCCTGCCCCCGGAGAAGATCCTTTATGTGGGGAACAGCAGAGCTTATGATGTGGCAGGCGCCGCTAAGGCCGGAATGAAGACAGCTTGGGTAAAAAACCCTCTCTTTCCCGGTAAGGGTTTAAAACACCCAAAAGCGGATTTTGTCTTTTCTAACTATCGCCAATTACATGATTTTATGTTAAAATAGAGTTATTCCTTGGGAGGGGAAATAATGGTTTTTACAGTAGGAAATCTAATAACTCTTGGTATTGTCGTAATTGCTCTAATGCTCTACAGGGTGGCAGATAAAAAAAACCGCCACTTTGAAAAAGTAAAAAAATTAGCGGAAAAATGCAAAGAAGAAATTGCCGTCTATGCAGAAGAAAAAAGCATGGCAGTTAAAAACTTTGGCATAGACCTTGATGTAGAAAAAAAGGCTGCCGCCCAATTAATGAAAAATATCCAAAAACTTACTGAAGAAGAACTTGCAAAAAAGTCCGAATCCATAGCCAAAATAGAAGCTCATATTAAAACTTTTGAATCCTCCTTAAATGAACTTTTTGGAATGACAGACAGGGTTCAGGAAAACCTTAACCGTATTAGAGATGAATCTATCTTTGTAGAAAATACCGGCAGAAAAGTAACTGAAGCCAGAGAAAAATTTGAACATTTAGAAAGACTGTTTGTTGCCGCTGAAAAAAACCTGGAAGATACTGAAAACAGACTTGAAATAAAAAACGCTGAAATACTGGAAAAAACAGCCGGTGAAGTAGTGGGCTCCGCTAAATCCATTGTCAGTGACTTTGAGGCTACCGCGCATGTTATTGAACGCAAAGTAGAAGAACACCGTGATGCTTTGATAAAAGCAGAAAAAGAGCGGGAAGCTATTCTTACCCATGATCTTGAACTTATTAAAAAAACACTTAGAGATGTGCTGGAAAGCGCCGGAAAACGCGCGGACAAAATGGAAGAGGCCGCCCTTGTTAAACTGCGGGAACAGGCGCAGGAAAGGGTCAGCCAAATTAAGGTATTTTTTGAAGATAAAATTAAGTCCACGCAAGATACATTAAAAACAGAACAATCAAGCGTAAATGAAAAACTAAAAAGTATTCATGATAAATGGAATGAGGTAAGTACTGCTATTACCCGAGAAAGAGATACAATAAATTCTGCCCTTATACAACAACAAAATGACTGGAAAGAAAGCTTCCAAGAATTCAAAAAACTTACCGACAAACAGCGTAAGGAATTAGATATTTCCATTTCTACCGCCAAGCAGGAACTGAACCAGTCCATTGTAGAGTTAAAGACAAAATCCGTTGCAACTATAAAACAACAGCAGACTGAGTCCAATGAACTAATTATCAAAATAAACACTTCTATTACAGAACTACAATCTCTTGCAAAAAATATTCATAATAAGCAACAGGAAGAACTCAATCTTGTGCTTAAAGAAATGAAAGGAAAAACAGACAACTCTCTTAAACAGCAGCAAAGCGAGCTTGTCGCCGCTATTACAAGCCATAATGCAGAGATTGAGTCAACTCTTAAAAATCTGCGTGAAAAATCAGCAGCCGCATTATTCAAACAGCAAGAAGATACTGCCTTTATCCTTAATGAGCTTAAAGAAAAAACAACAACTTCAATATCCAGTCAGCAGAACGAACTTGCTTCTACACTTAAAGATTTAAAAGAAAAAACTGCTTCTGCAGTAACAGATCAGCAAAATGAGCTTTCCTCTACTCTTGGTGAACTTAAAGAAAATATAACTTATTCAATATCTAGTCAACAAAATGAGTTTACATCTACCATTAAACACCTGAATGACCTAAATGAAGAATCTACTCTTGCACTGACTAATCAGCAAAACGAACTTTCCTCTGCGCTTGGTGAGTTTAAAGAAAAAGCAATAACTTCAATATCCAGCCAGCAAAATGAGATTGCTTCTACACTTAAAGATTTAAAAGAAAAAACTACCTTTGCAGTGACAGATCAGCAAAACGAACTTTCCTCTGTCCTTGGCGAGCTTAAAGAAAAAGCAGCAGCTTCTATATCCAGTCAGCAAAATGAAATTGCTTCTACACTTAAAGATTTAAAAGAAAAAACTGCCTTTGCGGTTACAGATCAGCAAAACGAACTTTCCTCTGTCCTTAGTGAGCTTAAAGAAAAAGCAGCAGCTTCTATATCCAGTCAGCAAAATGAGATTGCTTCTGCACTTAAAGATTTAAAAGAAAAAACTGCCTTTGCGGTTATAGATCAGCAAAACGAACTTTCCTCTGCCCTTGGCGAGCTTAAAGAAAAAGTAGTATCTTCAATATCCAGTCAGCAAAATGAGCTTACTTCTACGCTTGAAAATTTAAAAGGAAACACAAATTCCGTGGTAACAGATCAACAAAAGGAGCTTGCAGCAACCTTAAAAGAGCTTAAAGAAAAATCCAATGCCGCTGTTGCAAGCCAGCAGGGAGATCTTGCCGCAGAACTGAAAAAACAGATGGAAGAATGGAAACATCTTTGCAAAGATACCGAACAGGATATTATTACAAAAAATGAAAAACGGCTGGAAGAATATTCAAAGATGCAGGCAGAGGCGGTCAGGCAGCTTAACAGCCTTGCAGACGATGCATCAAACCTGAAAAATGAACTTACCCTGTCCATGCAGGAATCCGTTTCCAAAGTTAGAAAAGAATATGCGGATTTTGAAAAAGAAGCAGGGGCTAATATGGATAAAACATCCGCGTCGTTTAATGCTCAAGCACAGGCGTTTAAAACCCGGCTTGAAGAAACGGACAAAGAGCTTAACAAGATCAGACAGCAAGCTCTTGATAACACATCCAAAAAACTCACGCTCTTTGAAAAAGATTTTACGGCAGATCTTACAAAACGATCTGTCGAAATTGGAAAACAAATTAACACATGGCAGGATGGACTGGAAAAACGGCTTGAAATTGGTGCAGATAAAATTTCCAAAGACTGGCAAAAATCAGAAGAAAAAGCCATGGCAGAACAAAGAAAGAGCATTACTACTCTTGGTGAGAAACTTACATCCGAACTTGCAAGGCTTAAAGAAGAAACAAATGCGTTTGAAAAGGGCATAAGAGAAGAAATGCACAGCATGGATGAAACAAGAGCCGCATTTGCCGAACAGATTAACAAAGATATCGCAGAAATACGATTAACGGCAGAAAATGAAGTAAAACAGCAGGTTGGTCAGTACCAGCTTTCATTACAGGAAACATTGCGGCAAAAACAAAGAGAAATGGAAAAAGATATAGAGAACATTACTGAAAAGTCAAAGACCGCCTACGAATCCTTGGATGATGCCGCTGTTAAAACAAGAGAAAACTTTGACGAATGGCAAAGTTCCTACAACAATAAGATGCGTGAAATGGACAATTCACTGGAAGCCATCCGCAGACAAAGCAGGGAAACCGCCGGTGAAAATGATGAACGCATTGCCCAATTCCGCCAGCACCTTGACGATATTCGCAAGGAGATGAGCGCACAGAAAAAGCTGTTTGACCAAACCAATGATGTCAAGCAGGAACTTGAACGCAGCATAGATGAAATGAACGGTAACTTAAACCGCATAGAACAAAGAAAGAGCGAAATTACTCAGTTGGAAACACAGTTTACACACATAAAACGTTTGGAAGATGAAGTAAACAGAAAAATGCAGAGTTTCCTTTCAGAAAGACACAGAATAGACTTAATGCAAAAAGATTTTGAACGGCTTATAAAAACTTCACAAGCTGTAGAAGAAAAACTTACACAGGTTTCAACTTCTGATGATATTCTTTCCAATGTACAGGTACAAATACGGAAACTGGAAGATTCACTTAAAAACACGGATGAAAAATACCAACGGATAGAACGCAAAAATGAAGTGCTTGAGCAGACCAATGACGGCATTGACCGTAATTTTAAAACATTACAGCAGACAGAAGCTTCTATCAAAAATGCGGAAAAAGTTATTTCCGATATATCGGAACAATTTAACAACACGCGTACTTCTATAGAAGCTCTGGCAAAAGAAAGTATTAAAGCCAAAGAAGCATCAGAGAAAATTTCTATTTTAGATGAAGCTCTTGTCAAAATTGAAAAACGAATCCAAGAGATGAATGTAGCCCGGGAATGGCTTGCCAGAACGGAAACAGAACTTAAAAATCTTGATGAAGACCTTAAAAGTCAGGTTAAGATAGCAAAAACCCTTTCTAAAAAAGACGGTAGCAAGTTTTCTGCCGTAGATAAAGAAAAGGGGGCGCCTCCTCCGCAGGATCGTGACAATGTGTTAAGGCTGCGGGAAAAAGGCTGGACCGTTGATGAAATAGCAAACACGATGAACCTTGGCAAGGGTGAGGTAGAGCTTATACTGGAAATAGGATCACGCGGGTAATTTGTTTTTATGAATCGTAGTTCATGGGATAAATTCAGTAAAACAAGAGATAGCTTCCGTAATTTGACACATGAACTGGATCAAGCTCTTCCAAAACTAATAGGTATTCAGCAAAAGTTTGTTGACAGCCGCGGCGGAAATGCGGTTTACAAAGTGGAAACACCTGTGGTTTACAATACCGCACTTGATGACATAACTATCAACAGCGAAATTAAATTGATCCTTGTTGCCGATAACCCCGGACGAAGAGAACAGTCCGCAGAAAACAAAAAATACCTTGTGGGGCCTTCCGGAAAAATTGCGGCAAAGTTCTTCCGTGAAAATTTAGGTATAGACTTTTACAAAAATGTAATTATACTGAACAAAACACCTATTCATTCTCCAAGAACCATAGAATTAAAGGATTTATGCAAGTTAGGCGGGCAATCTGTATCTTCCGCGCTGGAAAAATCTCAAAAAACCATGGCTTGCCTTTTATTGGAGTTTCACAAAGCACTGGCAGTTTCTGTCTATATAATTGGATATTCTGAAATGAAAAAGGGCGGGCTTTTTGAAACATACACGGAAGAGCTAAAACGCCTCTATGCGGACAAACCTGAAATGTACAAACAGCTTTTTTTCTTCCGGCATTTTTCAATGAATCAATTTACCATAGATTTAAAAAAACAAGCTCTTCCCGGCGAATCCATATCAAAAAGTTTAAAACGGATTGGAGAAGGGTATAGACAGCGAATACTAAATAACGTATAATTAAAGTATGATGAATCAATGTAAAATATTAACTGCCAATAAGCTGAAAATATTCGCAATTATAGTCATGTTTCTGGACCACTTTGCAACCGTGTTTTTTCCAAGCAATGCAATGATAACTTTGATATTTAAACTATTTGGAAGGACGGCTGCTCCCATTTTTTGTTATTTTATAGCTGAAGGGTATCATTACACTTCTAATGTTAAAAAATATATGTTTAGACTGCTTGCTTTTGCCGCAATATCGCATATTCCTTATGTCTTAGCTTTTTACCCCGAAAACCTTGTCATGGGAATTGGATTTATAAAAGCCACAAGCGTAATTCTACCTTTGGCAATGGGCTTAATAGCGTTAACCGCAATTAAAAGCAGTAAAATCCACTTTATATTAAAACCAATAATTTTGGCGGTATGCTGTGCAGTGTCATATACAGCCAACTGGAATTATATAGCGGTGTTGTGGGTTGTTGCATTTGGATTGTTCCACGGAAATTTCATACGGCAAGGTATAGCTTTTTGCATGATTGGTATTTTCTATCTTTTAATACAGCCATTAAGGCAATATGGAATCTTCCATGAAACATATCCGCAGTGGCAGCAATTTGGGATTTTCCTTTCACTGCCATTATTGGCAATGTACAACGGAAGTCCCGGAAAAAAATCTTTAGCAATGAAGTGGCTTTTTTATATTTTTTATCCGGCACATTTAATTTTAATATATGTATTAAAACAATTAGGATTATTACAGGTATGAGAAAATACGGCGGATTTTTATTTATATTAATACTCTTTTCATTGTTTCTTGTAAACTGCAAGCCTAAGGAAACAGCTTTGGGAGAAGCATTGCCAAAAACATACATAGATTATATTTCTCAAGGCGGAAATTTGGAACTGCCAATCAACGGAGCAAGCGGATATGCCGCAATGGATCTTCCATTGTATGAATCTCCGTCAGAAAGTTCTGTAAATATCGCTATTATAAAAGCCGGACGAGGCTTTACCATTATAGAAGAAGACGGGGATTTCTGGTATATAGATATTGCCGGTATTAATGGCTGGATAAAGCATCATTTTTGTATGATCAATATAACAGATGTAATTCCTTCTATCGTTCATAATAATACAAATACATATTCTTCTATGTTCAGGACATCAGGATATGATATACCCGGCATTACAGGAAAGGCGCTATATAATATGCGGGATTACAATGCCCGTTTTGACAAGGAAGAATATATCGCACCGGTTTTGTATGGAATGGCAAGAAGAATACATAAAGCACAGCAGTCCGCTCTAGCAGACGGCAACACTCTGGTAATGTACGAGGCATTCAGACCAGCAGCCGCCCACAACGAACTTTTTAACACTCTGACAGACATGGTAAAGACCCACCCAATCATTAAAGAAGGAATGGACTCAGGAACTTTTAGAATGGATTTATTTTTAGCTCCGTCTCCATATAACCACCAAAGAGGAACCGCAATTGATGTAAATCTTGCAAAAATTATAAGCCGGGAAACAAGAACCACAGGCGATTACATATACACACATATCACCGAATACACAGAGTATCCAATGCAAACACCAATACATGAGCTGAGTATTGCATCGGCGGTATTTAAGAGATGGGTAAATGCCCGCACATTTACAGGGTGGCTGTCGGGGGAGTTTTCTGACAGCACAACAGAGGCTGCAAAATTATTGCAAAAATACTGCACAGATGCGGGACTTACCCCGCTAGCTTCTGAATGGTGGCATTTTAACGATCTTAATTGGTCGCCGCCGTTGGTTGATGTTGGAATGGAAGGAGAGTTCTTTATAGAAAGAACTTATTCAAAGCCGTCATATAACAAGGAGTAACAAATGAAAAAATTCGATGCACAGGAATTATCAAAATTTGCACAACATTATGGTTTTCATTATGATAACATTAATCCACAGTCTCTTATAAAAGAAATTTTATCTGAAATGGAGCGCGGTTTGGAAGGAGAAGCTTCCACTCTGCAAATGATCCCGTCTTACATAACGCCTCCCGCCATACACAGTATTCCTCCCGGAAAAACAGTTCTTGCTCTGGATGCGGGCGGTACAAATCTTAGAACAAGCCTTGTGTCTTTTAATGAAAATGGGCAGGCAATTGCGCAGGGTACAACTAAAACGCCAATGCCCGGAACAACCGGAACGCTAAACGCAGAAGAATTTTTCAGCGCAATTGCGGATACCTGTATCCCTTTATTAAAAAGCGGTAACAAAATAGAAGGCATTGGCTTTACCTTTTCCTATCCAATGGAAATAACGCAGGATTCAGACGGTATTCTTTTAGGTTTCAGCAAAGAAGTCGATGCTCCTGATGTTGCAGGAAAAGCAGTTGGAAAAAGTTTGCGGGAGGCCCTTGCAAAAAAAGGCTGTGCTTATGATGGTCCAATTGTTCTTTTAAACGATACTGCCGCTACCCTGCTCTCCGGCCTTATTTCCATTTCGCCGGATGGTGAGCCTGTAAGATCTAAAAATGATTTTAATGCGGCTCCCGGCCCTGTAATTGGTTTTATTCTGGGAACAGGTTTTAACACAGCGTATCCCGAAGCGAATATTCCAAAAATAAATTTCAATTCTGACTCTACGCAGATTGTAGTCTGCGAAACCGGAAACTTTAATGTAAGTTATCGCGGTAAATTAGACAAAGACTTTGACAGTGCAACAAAAAATCCCGGTACATATTTTCTGGAAAAAGCAACTTCAGGTGCGTATCTTGGACCGTTGTCATTGCATATTTTTAAGCAGGCAATAAAAGATAAACTTCTTGTATTTAATAAATCAGATGAATTACTTGCTATGTCTCATCTTGAAACAAGATTTTTAAATGAATTTACACATTCCCCGCTTACCGCGCAGGGCCCCTTGGGTAGTCTTTTTAACAAGGATGAAAAAGATGCGCTTGCCGCTATGCAATATTTAACATCTATTATAACAGAGCGCGGCGCCCTATTGTCTGCCGCTGTGTTAGCTGCAACTATTGAGCGGATAAACCATAATTTTGAGCCGTATTCGCCTGTACGCATTGCCGTAGAAGGAACAACATACCTTATTTACAAAGGAATGCGCCGTTCTATCGAATCTTATTTACATACTATGTTATACAAAGAAAAACCGCGTCCCTATGTTGTTTCTCCTGTAGAACAGGCAAGTCTTTTTGGTGCTGCGGTTGCGGCTTTAAGCAAGGGGTAAAATAAATCTATCTTAGGGACCTCTGGTTATTCTGGTTGCCTTGGTTGCCTTGATTTCCCTGTTGTCCTTGATTATTTTGATTACCTTGGTTACTCTGTTGTCTTTGTTGTTGTCCCTGATTGTTTTGATTACTCTGCTGTCTTCGTTGTCGTTCTTGTTCTTCTTCCTGTTCTCTTTGCCTCTGCTGTTGCCGTTGATTATCCTGTTGTCTCCGTTGTCGTTCCTGTTCTTCTTCCTGCTCTCTTTGTCTCTGTTGCCGTTGATTATCCTGCTGTCTCCGTTGTCGTTCCTGCTCTTCTTCCTGTTCTCTTTGCCTTTGATTACCCCGATTATCCTGATTACCTTGTCCGGGACTTCTATCGTTATTGGCTGGATTAGATATAGGAGGCTGCTCAGGCGGAGGCGGTGTATATCTTCCGGGAGGAGGAGGCAATGGTCTTGGGTTATGATGATGTATGGGCGGAGAGTAATACACATAAACCGGCGCTAAATATGGAGAAACCGCCCTAATACTCGAACTGGTTTTTGAAGAGTATCCCTCCAGTCTTACGGAAACCGTATAATGTCCAGACCTATATGCAACAAAAGTATTGTGGGTTGCGCCGGAAATAATATATCCATTTCTTCTCCATTGATAACTGACCGGCTCTTCTCCGGTGTAAATAGCTGATAGGGTTGTTCCAATCACGACAGTATTGTATGGATTTATATATTCTATATATACATTTCCCTCTAACCTATCCAGTGGTGTACTGGATCTTTTAGTTACACAGGAGGTAAATATCGATAAAATTACCGCGATAAACGCTATATTTTTAAAAAACATTACTTGTTTACCCATGACAATTAAACGAATAACCAACATATATAGTTACAACGAACCGCAATCGGGCAAGGCGGATTTGAACCGCCGACCTCTTGGTCCCGAACCAAGCGCGCTACCATCTGCGCTACTGCCCGTGTATAAAAAAACCCCGTCCTATAGACGGGATTTCCGGGAGTGACGAGACTCGAACTCGCGGCCTCCTGCGTGACAGGCAGGCGTTCTAACCAACTGAACTACACCCCCAAGCTATCAATATATCATTGATGACTATTAAGCAAAATATAGCGTATTTTAACCCTGCATGTCAATAGCTATTCAAACATTTTTACCTATTTTCAAAAGCTCAATAAATTGATACACTTACCCTATTATGAACTATTCTAACGCTTTTATACCCACTTTAAGGGAAGTCCCCTCAGATGCGGTTATTGCCAGCCATAGGCTTATGTTCCGTGCGGGGCTTCTTCGCAAACTTGCCAATGGGCTTTTTACATATCTGCCCATGGGGCTTAGAGCTTACCGCAAGGTTGAGCAGATTGTCCGTGAAGAAATGAACGCCGCCGGAGCCCTTGAAATAAAACCCAGCGTGGTTGTCCCTGCTGAACTTTGGAAGGAGTCCGGTCGTTGGGATTCAATGGGTGAATCGATGCTGCGTGTTAAAAACCGCCTTGACAATGACTTTGTGGTTTCCCCCACTGCGGAAGAAGCCTTCACCGCCACCGTGCGCGATGAGCTTTCCAGTTACCGTCAACTGCCGCTCACCCTTTATCAAATTAACACTAAGTTCCGCGATGAAATCCGCCCCCGTTACGGCGTAATGAGAGGGCGCGAATTTACAATGAAAGATGCCTACTCCTGGCACGCCAATGATGCAAGCCTTGATGACACCTATCAAGCAATGGGGCAGGCGTACCGCAGAATTTTTAAACGATGCGGTCTTTCTGTAATTCCTGTAAAAGCTGATTCAGGAGCGATGGGCGGAAGCGGCTCAGAAGAATTTATGGTAGAAAGCGATGTCGGGGACAACACTCTAATCCTTTGCAAAAAATGCGACTATGCCGCCAATGTAGAAAAAGCTGCTTGCGCATTGGATTCCCACTTCCGTCCTTCAATTGAAATTGCAAAGGGAGCCGCCGCTAATACTCCGCCTTATGAAAAAATTGATACACCTAATGTTAAAACAATAGACGAGTTATGCGCTTTTTTAAAAACAGAGCCAAAATCTTTTATAAAAACTTTGATTTACAAAGCTGTCAATGTAGAGCTTGATTTATCTTCCGCACCCGGTTGTGAAAAGCTTGAAAGAACAAAGCCATCCGCTGATGCGCCGGAAGTTTATCCTATCGCATTCTTTGCCGTGGCAATTCGCGGCGACCTTGATGTCAATGAAGTAAAACTTGCATCGATATTAAAAGCAAGCGAAGTTACCCTAGCCTCCGATGCCGATGTTGAACGCTTAACAGGTGCGCCTGTGGGCTTTGCAGGCCCTGTAGGTTTAACAGCGCTGCCGCTTATAATCGACAGCACCGTTGCAGGAATGGACGATGCCGTAACAGGCGCGTTGGCAAAAGACCTTCACTACAAACATGTTGCGTGGGGGCGTGATTTTGAAGCATGGATGATAGAAGATATCCGCACGGTAAAAGCGGGAGACATCTGCCCTGTCTGCGGCGGAGAGTTATATACAAAAATGGGCAATGAGCTTGGGCATATTTTTAAGCTTGGTTATAAATACACAAAATCCATGAATGTAACTTATCTTGATGAAAATGGCAAAAGCCAAACGCCCACAATGGGCTGCTACGGCATTGGCGTTGACCGCACTCTTGCTTCTGTTATTGAAGAACACCATGATGAAGCGGGTATCATTTGGCCTGTGTCTATTGCGCCGTACCATGTAATAATAGTGCCAATCAAATACGACGGAGAAGCAAAAACCGCCGCCGACAAACTTGCAGACGAACTTACTAAAAACGGCATAGAAGTTTTACTTGATGATCGCAATGAACGCCCGGGTGTAAAGTTCAATGATGCAGATCTCTTGGGCATCCCATTTAGAGTAGTAATTGGCGACAAGGGGCTTGCCGCTTCCCCTGCGCAAGTAGAGATAAAACGCCGCAGTGAAAAAGAAAACCGTAATGTTGATTTGGATAAGGCGGTTGCTGAAATTACGGGGAAGATTATAGAAGAATTGATCACGCTAAGCCGCAAAGAACGCTAAGTTGTTGTTCGTTATCTTCTCTTTCTTCCTTTGCGTCTTCGCGTCTTAGCGTGATCAATTCTTCTATTCTTACTGGCCACCCATCCTCGACCCGTCGCTTGCCCTTAATACCGGGTAGCCCCTTGCCTCAACGGTGGAGAAGTCCCAGTTGGCGGCGGAGAAGCCCAAGCCGGGCGCTGTAGCGTGGTCTGGCGCGTTCTGCCAAAAAGTGCGGTCACGTAAAGTGCCTTGATGGGCATCCGCTCCGTGCCGGTTGTCTGCGGCCGGCTCCGGGGATAAGGGGTAAATCTCTGCCGGCCGTGCGTGGCTGTTATCGCTGAAAAGCCGTATGCCGCTGAATGCGTGGTTGTTTATACGAGCGAGAGCAGCATTACCACCGGTAACCCGCCCTATGGTTGCCCGGTTGGCTGCAGTGCCGCCGGTTATGGTAATACTTGCGTTTGCGTCCATAGTGCTGACCGCGACACTGTTTTGTAAAGTTGAGCCGCTAAGATTACCAAAAAGCCCGCCGACAATGAAGGTCCCGTCACGGCTTCTTTGGGCAATAACATTTCCTGCGGCAAAAGTGCGATCGATAATAGCGGTAGGGGTATTATTAAATCCTACCAGCCCGCCTGCGTTCACAGTACCTGTTCCTGCCTTATCGACAAACACATTACCTGTTGCGTAACAGTCAGATATCGTACCTCCTGCACCAACGAATCCCCCTGCCTGGGTAGCGATAAAAATATCCGCACGGTTGATAATGCTTACATTTCCGGTCGCATAACAGCTTGAAGTTTGACCAAAAAGAATACCCGTAAAACCTCCGGCACGGATACTGCTAAAGCCCAGAACGCTTACATTCCCTTTGGCGTAACAGTATGAAACACCAACCGATATATATCCAGAAAACCCTCCCGCAGTAATAGTTCCGGTGTAACCCTCGGTGGTATTTACCACAATATCGTTTTCGGTATAACAGTCTTTTATAGTTCCTGCATCGTTAAAAGTACCGATGAAGCCTCCCGCATGAAATTCACTGTCGCTGTTGTTTTTGTAAATTTCAAAGTTTCCTGCAATAGAGGAACTGCCGGTAATGTTTGCATAAAAGACCCTTCCAATTGCACCGCCCAACATTGCCCTTCCATTACCGCTGTATACGGCAATAGTTCCCTGCCGGTAATCGGCATCCTGCACTACGGCGTGGTTGGCAGCGCTGTTACCCCTAACAGTTCCGGCAAGCCCGCCGACAAAAAGCCCAAGGGCAGGGCTTGTGGTAATACCATCCGTAGTATTGGAATTGATCCTGTCACTGTTACTTTCACCGCCTACGGTAATGCTTCCAACAACGCTGACTCCTTGCACGGTTGCGACTGTTGACCAGCCAATAGTTCCCGCAATGCCGCCCACATAGAGCGAAACGGCTGTGCCGCTGTTGGTTACGGTTAGGTTAAGCCCGCCGTAAGCGTTGCTTATTGTTCCTGTTAAATGCCCCACAAGCCCGCCGACAAAATTAGTATTGTCTCCGCTAAAGTTGACTGCCCCTTTTACCAGCACGTTTTCAAATCGGGCTGTACCTTGCGATCTTCCGGCTATGCCGCCAAAGTGCGCCGCGCCTGTTGTGGTTGTGGTTACGGTTACTGCGTTTTCTGCGCTGGCATTGTCGCCACCTACGGTGGCAAGGTTGCCGTCTGCGGCGTACACTACGGTTAGATCGCGGATAACCGCCCCTGTTCCCGCCACGCCGAAAAAGCCGATGTCGGCGGTTACTGTGGGCAATGGCGAGGCAAAGCTCCTGATCGTAACAGTGTGTCCGTTGCCGTAGAAGTTACGGCCAGTTATGTTTTGCGGTGTCCAACCAGTCAGCGTGATATCTTCTGTAAGGACATAATTGACAATACCTGCCGCCGTAAAGTTTACAGGGATGCTGCCCTGCCTGATAAACACGGTATTCGCAGAAGTTACAGCAACCCCCGCCGCAAAAGAATTGTAAACATTAAACACAACAGGGCTGCCGTTGTGGTATTCATTATACGCCCTCAAACTGACGGTATAACCCCTGACATCGCTTGCATTGCCGTTTCTGACCCTGCCGTTGCTCCCTGTTGGGTTTGCCGCGCTGAATGAAGGCACATTGGGAATTGTGTAAGTCAAGCCGGTGTCATTGTAAACCGAAGCGCCGTCAACCAGTACTTCCATGCGCGTTGCATTGGTAGGCAAAGTCCAATTCAAAGTGATGGTAGTCGATCCATCGTAAGTTGCGTTCCATGTGCCATTAGTACCGATAAGATCCGCATTAAAATACCGCACCCTGCCCACAGTCTCCCACCCACTCTCATCGTTCTCATTGCCGTTACCAAGAGAATCTCTGTAGCGAACTTGCACATCACGCACATCTTCATGGCTCGTCAACCTAGCGGATAAATCTTCATCAATCACATAAACAGGGTCGCCATTAACATCAAGTAAAGATAGCCATTCAGCATTGGTATAATTCACAGTAGTACCGGTTGCAATACGCCACTGCCATTGCAGATCAGATTGAGGATCCATAGTCCGGGGTTTGCCGCCGGTTGGGTTCAAATTGCCGTTGACTGAACTGTCTCTTGAATCAAAGTTATCTCTTATATTTCTAAAGTTAAGATTGACAGCCATTGTACTGTTAGCTGAATTGTAATTGTAAACCGTTCCGACATCTTCTGGTGACTGAGTAGCCCAGCCGCCAAAGATTGCTGTCTCAGTCCCGCCCGGAGCAAGATTGTCATAAGCCACAGTGATGAAACTACGGTTCTCTGCAACCACCGTCTGCCATTCTTCTTTATCCACTGTCCCGCCGGAAGGAAGAACCGCAAGCCGGATTATCCCTTGCACGGGATTGTCACATGTGTAAACTACCTTGTAAAACTTCCCCACAGTTGGGTTGGCGTTCCGGTAAATCAGCCCGGCACCTGTTGTCTCCATTTCAAAAATTTCATACGAACCTTTCCCTTCAGTAACAACCTGCCCAAGCGCACCCGATACTTCATCACCGTTAAGATGCGCGTAATGTATCTCCATTATTTCAATATCATGCTCGATGTCGTTGTTAATCTCTCCCACAGCCTGTACGTCAAAGTATAGGGTAACTTCATATTTACCGTCTGCATTTTTGCGAATGCGTCGGTCACGCTCATAATTAGACCACTGCTGGAAAAAACCCTCCACAAACTGCGTCGGGTCATGAAGCGCCCACACTTCATTTGCCGTGTATGCATTTTTAACCACAGTACCGCTTTCAATACTCATATTAAAATTGATAAACGCAGGAGAGCCAAGGCTGTTCCCAAACTGCCCTCTTACTCCCATTCCCACTGTTACGCTGACGGCAGTATCAGCCGTCAGTGTCTCATCGGTCTTGGGAGTGATAGTAACAGTCCGCATCTCATCATTGTAAACAGGCTCAAGATAATGAGCCGTTATATCAACAGGCACCGCGTCCGACTGCCCCGTTGTCTGAATAAACCCTTCGCCAAACTTTACCGTGTTAGAGTCAAGCGGTGTAGAAAATGTAATTGTTATAACCTGACCCGGCGCATACGCCGTAGGCGACTGATGCGGCGGATTGGAATGTGACACCCGTACCGGCGTTACGCACAACGGCACAAGCAGTACCTGAGTCTCAGTATTCACCGTAACGGTAGCCCGCCCAATTCCTGTTACTTCAATGTTAACTTCCTGTAGTGGAAGTTCTTCACCAAGTATGTCTGGTGTAAGGTTGTCTGCGGTTTGGCCATCGTAAGCATACGCCTTCCAGCCAAGGAAGTCCCAAGCCCCTGATGCGGAAAATTCTACAGCAAAGGGAAAACCCACTCTTCTGTCCAAAAGCGGAGCAGAAAGGTTTGTCCCCCAAGCAGGATTAGCAAGCACACGCACTTCAATAGGAACGCTTTCGCCCCCCAGAGGCATGATAGTTATTTGTTCTGAAATATCACTTGTTATTGTAACGCTCATCTCAGTCCCTGACGCATTACGCGGACTCCAGGTAACATTGCCGGTAGGTGTCCCTA
>Ga0099364_10006837_pt1 | contig 16501 bp, 9 predicted proteins | sample TergutTh196P3_FD_73070 | JGI IMG/M metagenome (GOLD analysis project Ga0099364, IMG submission 73070) | Microcerotermes parvus P3 segment gut microbial communities from Pointe-Noire, Republic of the Congo - Th196 P3 | ecosystem: Host-associated > Arthropoda: Insects > Digestive system > Gut ... | reverse complement strand
TCAACCGCATTTGGGAAAACGGTTGCCGCAGCTTACATCATCGCGAAACGGAAGGTCAATACATTGATTCTCGTCCATCGTACTCAGCTCCTGGAACAATGGATCGAGCGTTTGTCTACCTTCCTTGGTTTGGATATCGAAATGATAGGCCGTGTTGGTGGCGGGAAAAGACGGATCACCGGGAATATCGACGTAGCAATGATCCAAAGCCTTCATAGGAAAGGGCAGGTCGACGATATTGTGGCAGACTATGGACAGGTAATTACGGACGAATGCCATCATATTGCCTCAACCAGTTTCGAGACCGTCCTAAGCCGGAGCAAGGCTAAGTATATTTTGGGACTTTCGGCGACGGTTACACGGCAAGATGGGCATCACCCGATCATCTTCATGCAGTGCGGCCCCATTCGCCATAAGGTGGACGATCGCAAACAAGCGAAAGAACGACCTTTTTCTCATTGCGTACTCATTCGGCGGACAAAATTTGTACTTCCGGAAGAACTTGCATCAAACGAAAATCTAAAAATTCACGACTTCTACAAAGCTCTTTTAGAGGACGAAGGTCGCAATAGCATGATTGCCGCCGACGTGCTGAGTACGGTCGAAAAAGGACGAAATCCTGTGATCATCACAGAACGAACGGATCATCTGGACCGTTTGTCTGAGCTTCTGATACCTCATGTACAGCATTTCGTTGCTCTTCAGGGAGGAATGGGAGCCAAACAACGCCGCGAAATCGACTCTCGACTGAAACAGATTCCGGCGAATGAGCCGCGTATCATTATAGCGACGGGAAAATACCTTGGGGAAGGTTACGACGACGCGCGATTGGATACGTTGTTCCTCTGTCTTCCCATCTCCTGGAAGGGCACAATTGCGCAGTATGCTGGACGTCTACATCGTCTGAACGACAATAAAAGAGAGGTCATTATTTACGATTATCTTGACGACAAAGTGCCTATGTTGCTAAAGATGTTTGGAAAACGGCAAAGAGGATACCGAGCGATAGGGTACGATATGATGGAACACAACGACGCCGAGATTCTCGATGAGAAGTCTGATTTTGAGGAATAATGGCGGCAAAAACATGATGGTAGGAAAAATCGACGATAGCTGTATGCAGTGCCTCAACTGTTTATGGCTCCACCCCTTGCTATATTCGCCAGTCAAACGCGCCGACAGGTTGTCTAAATTCGTTCTCCGTACTCTGCTCGGGCATTGGCCAAAACGTAATTCTTCAAGCGACGGCTGACATTCCAATAGAGCAAAGTAATTTCCACATCAAAGGAAGCCGCTACACGTTGACGGCTTTCTTCTATCATAGCTCTAACATCAGAAAAAAGCGCATTTCCAATTTCGGTTATGTTCATAAATATCTCCCCGTAGATTTTCTCCGCAGTGCGGAGAAAATTGAAGTTCTTTTAAAACATTGTTATACCCGTTTTCGCTTTTCTTATTTTTCGTTAGCACTTTACCTTCAATTTCCAGTTGCTTCCAAGAATTGCGCGGAAGTCGGCATAATATTCCTCCATCTATTCCAACCCGAGAGCTTTAAACACTGCGTCTTCCGGGCTTGTGTAAAAGGACGTTTGAAATTTTGCAAATAGATCAGCCGGAACAGACGCAATATCCACAGCCGACGACATCGGCAGCAGTATCTTCTTCGCGCCCGCGTCGAAGCAAACTTGCATGGTGTTGGCGAGTTCTTCGACCTTGCTTATTGTGCCGCCGATGCTCATATTGCCTAACACACACATCTGCGATTGAATCGGCTTGCGGAGCGACGCCCCACATAAGGCCACAAAAGCGCACAGCGCCAAATCCGGCGTAGAACCGACGCCTTGACAATCGGCGACGTGCATAAGGAAATTGCTGTTGTCGATATTGATGGAGCCGCTTATTAACTTTTTATTTGCCTTGAAATAGTTTTGCGCGGTCTTGAGGTTTTCTTTCGCCTCGCGGTCATAACCGACGCCCGTTACTTCAAATTTGCCGCTGCCGCCGACAAGTTCGGTTTCCAATTTATATACGCCAAGCATACCAGTATCGCCGCGAGCTACTGTATACACATGACCGGGTTTTCCTTGCCCCTCTGGAATCAATTTGCCTGAACCCTGTTCGGGAATGGATACAAAGTGTTCCTCGAAGCTATCGTTATCCAAATAAGAGAAGTGAACATCGTAAAACTCCATGCCGCCGATTTTTTTAAGCTGCTCTTTGACGCGCCTCCGTCCCTCAAGGGCATATTCGAGAACCTCTGCCACATTGTCACGTTCAAACTCACCGTGAGGATACAACAGTTTCAGCATACCCGAAACGGTTTTACGGACGGCGATTACGTCGCGTTGATTAAGGTCGCCGCCAAGCCGGAAGTATTTCTCGATTGCGTCGCCGTATGAACGCTTACGCATTTCACGCAGAAACTCCGCAAGGTAATCGGTTATGAATCCGTACTCGTTCGTAAAAAATTCAGGGCGCATCTTCGGTATTTCCCAGCCGGGCAGATAGTAGTGCATACGGTCGAAGAACGCCGCGTCGTATGCCATCGCCGCAGGGAACGGCTCGAACAGGTGGGAGGTTTTCATCAGCACTTCGACGCTTTGATTTATGTTCCCCACAAACACCATAGAAGCGTTGGCGTTCTTTTCTTCTTTACCGCGGGCAAAAGAACCGGACGCCATAAAGTCTTTCATAATCTGTATACCGTCTTTATCCTTAAACGTAATCCCCGCTGCCTCGTCAAAGGCTACGCAATCCCACATGCCGACAAGTCCTATTGCTCTGTTTGCCATGTTGTAGAAAAGGTTGGCAACGGTTGTCTGCCCGCCGGAAATCAAAATGGAGTTCGGAGAAATTTCCTTGTAGACGTGAGATTTTCCCGTGCCTCGCGGCCCCAACTCACATAGGTTGTAGTTGTTTTCCACGAGCGGGACAATGCGTTCAAGCAAATGCCATTTAACGCGGTTTTCAAACTGCGTGGTTTCCATGCCGACGCTTCGCAGCAGGACGTCAATCCATTCGTCTTTTGTGAATCGCTTCCTGCCGTCAAAGAACTCCTGCATATCCATGTGCGGAAGTTGGATCGGCGTCAGTTCCTCTATCTCAAATGGGCTGACGCGATTTTTCTTTCCGCCTTTTGGCGCGTCTGTGTCGTATTCGTCGTATCTGTTCTCAAGCCTGTTGTAGTTCATGCGCAGTATGCACCAAATACCGCCCGACAGCAATTTCTCGAACTGCTTGATATAGGTATCGGTAACAATTACGTTTCTGAGGTTAAGATTGGAGAACACGGCTCTGTATGTATCGCTTTCGGGGTCAAGTTTTGCCTCCACCTTATCAATAACGGTATAGCTTCCAATTTCACGAATTTTGGATTTGATTTTCTCCGCTTCATCGGGCCGTACAAAATTATCCGCCAGGATATTCTTGACACGCTGGACGCCCGCTTCAATACTCGCCTCGTCATCAGTGGCGCAGTACATTCCCAGCAGGTATTCAAGCACATATACAGGCACGTTCGCGCCCTCTTTAATCTTCTTTGTCAGGTCTTTTCGGACGATTTTGCCCGAAAAGGCTTCCTGCAACGCGATATTTAAGTTGTCTGTCACAGTTCACGCGCCTCCTTTGCAGGATTTAGCCCTAATACCTAAATCCTATCCCCTAAAAAATTATGCTGCCGCCGAATACAAGGTCTATGACGAATGGAATCTTCGCAAGCTCTGAGTTCACAAGTTCTTCCTCGTCCTTGAGTATCAGATAATACGTTGCGCTTTTATCATACGCCATGTCTTTCAGCGTGAATTTTTCTTTGTATGTCCGTTCCTCCGGCTTTTGGCTGCTGCTTTCCGCGATAATAATATTTTCGTTGGAAATACGGTTTCCGGCTTCGTCTGCGAAGTAAGCGGTCACGCGAAGCGGCAGGCGCTTTTCGTCAATCGGCTCGTTTTGGAAGAACGTGAAATGCGTAATGACGCTTGTTATCTTCCGCGAGAGGTTAGTCAGGCCCAAAGATACTTTTTTCGCGCTCATGGAGCGGGTAAGATTTTTGTCACTCTTAAAGCGGATAACCGGTATAACAATCTCTTGCAGGCTTGTCCCACCGTGGACATAACGGCTTCCCGCGCCTTGCACCTTGAAGCAGTTTGTAATGCGCGGAAGGATAGCGTACATACCATTGCTGTTCTTCGTAAGATAGTCCATAGAGAAATTCTGAGTGCCTTGTTTCTCAATGTTTTCTTTCGCAAGGATAAAGCGGCGTTTTGACTTGATGCCGACCATATCCTCTTTAGGGGTCTTGTCACGCTCCGCAAGGGGCGTTCGGCGATATATATAGCCGTGGTCTGTCGTGATAATAATGTTGATTGCGCTGACGTCGTTACGCAGTTTGCGTAAAAGCCCCGACAATTCCTTGAAAGCCTTATCCGTCGCGTCAAACACTTCGTTTTCCGTCGGCGCGTTATCACCGCGAGCGTCAATCGTGTTGTGGTAAATGTAAATCAGTTTCATGCCAAAAAATTTTTCGGACAACTGCCCTTTTTTTAGTGAGATCACATCGTTATATTGAATGGCAAGTGATTCATTCTTAAACAAACGAAGAATCTTACCCTTGTTTTCCGTCCCCTCCGTGGATATGCCCTGAATCTCGAAATCCGCTTTATCCGTAATATCAAGCTGCTTATGGGGCAATAAAGAAGCCATGCCCAACGCCGTGTAAGAGGGAATAACGCCGAGCATCACGTCAAGTTCGCTCGCGCCTTTTTGTTCCCGATTGAGTATGTTGTTCAACTCAACGGCTGATTCATAACGCAGCCCATCGGAGATAATGACAATCAAGCGCTCATTGTCGGCTACAAAACGGCGGGCATATTTATCGTAGAATCCCTGCTGTGATGTTATCCCCGGCAAATGCCATGTACTTTCATCATCCCACAGGTCGCACCATTTCATAGACAACTCATTCAGATACCAATTTGTGTAGCTGTTCTCCACCATGTCGAAAAGACCGTTGTAGCCGCTGTTATCGTCAAGCCGATCATACGCAAAAATAAAACGGCGGTAACTGCTGTCCAATTTATAAAGGTTCTTCGTATAACTTTCAAAGAGCGACAATATGCTCGACCCTTGCAAATCCTTATAGTTCAACGCTAGTTCAAAATATTCGCAGGCGTGAAGCAGCAATTCGTACTCCGTTTCAAACTGCTGGTTGTAACGGCGGTTTTTGCGGCTGTTGAGGATTTTGCGATAATGCGGGTATTCACCCGCGTTCTGTGTGATGTTCGCGGTTATTCGGCTGATAATAGTTTTGTCAAATTCCTCGAAGGTATCGCAGTCTGCGATTTCGTCAATCGTCCATTTTTCGGCGCGATCCGACAGGCCCAACTTGTCTGCGACAAAGTTGGCTAAGGCTCTGTAATCCTCCCATGATTGGCTGTTCTTCATAAAGTTATCCACGAACACATAACAGTTTGAATTATCTGAAACGTAAGCCTGCCATTCGTTCGGCATTTTGCCGTTTATCCCGTGTGAGAAGTGGCTGCACAGAAGCAGGATAGCCAGTTTTTCCAGGCTCTGTTCCTTGAAGTTGTGACCGTAGAATTTATTTACCAAAGACCAAAAAGCGTCAAGGCTGCCGAATTTGGCGATGCTGGCATAAATCGCGCTTTCGCCGCGCGCCATTTCAGTTAGCAGCACCCGAACCACGTCATCGAGGTTGGGCGCGGGCAGTTTACAAAGTACGGACAAGACGCCGAGGTGTATTTTCGGTTCCGTATAAGGCGCAAGACCGTAACCCTCAAACTTCCTTTTCCGCTCGTTGTTGCGGAAGAACAACCTGTACTTTGCGACCACGCCCCGCAGGGCGTTATCAATCTTTAAATCAAGCAGGATCAGCGATGTTTCATCTGTCGAGAATGTCTGGCTGTATTTGATCGTGTCCGTAAGCCAGTTCTCTCTGTTCGCGGGGCGCGGCGACGGCGAATATACCAGCAGATTGCTCTCCCGGTCGGTTTCTTCTATGTGCAGCTTCACGGCAAACATGTTGTTGTCGTACAGCTTGATTAGCTTCGCGTTATCAAGCGACAGCGTATCAACGAGCTCGGCAAACACGCCTTCCTCATCGTACCAAAATACGATATTGCGCTTGCTGCCCTGCGCGAGTTCGCGGGCAAACTGCCGCTCCAATAATTTTTTAACTTCGGTCAGGTTCATGGAATAATCCCCCGTTAATCTTCTTCCATCGGCAGTTGGGCAATATTCTTTTCCACAGCTTCACTCACTGAGAACAACCCCCTCGCTAACCACGTTCATATAAAACGGAAGGGTGTTAATGAACTTATTAAAAATTTCACTCCCGGTAACGTGTAGTGACACAGTAAGGTCAAACTCCAAATCTATTAAGGGTATTAGGTTGCGTATATCGCCTCTTCTAATTGACGCTTCTTCCTGCGGCACATCCGCCAGGATGAAAAAAATCAATATCCGATTCGTGGTCATAATCGCCGCGGGCATATGATCCATAAAGGATCACCTTGACCAGCTTATTTCCCAAAACATCTTTGGCGGCATTGACCACCCTTTGCGATACCGCGCTCACTCGCGGGTCGGTTATGTTGCTTGTTTTCATGGTTTTTCCTCCATTAGTCAATTATGCCAACAGTGATGGCACAATTTCATCAGCGTCAACTTCAATTTTATATTTATCCTTAATTCGCTTCTCGATATCCTCCGCTGATGGCAAAGTATCGGCTAATTCCTGCGGAACAAAGTCAGACAGCTTATATTCGCTCACGCCGATTGGCTTGTTGATGTCACGCAAGGCGTATTCGGCAGTCATTTTGTCTTTCTCTTTACAGAGAAGGATTCCTATTGAGGGATTATCGCTTTCATGCCGCAACATATCGTCAACTGCCGAGAGGTAGAAATTTAACTTGCCGGCATATTCCGGTCGAAATTTACCATTCTTCAATTCAACAACTACAAAACAGCGAAGGCGTGTATTATAGAAAAGAAGGTCGATGTAGTAGTCCTCATTTCCGACAGCCAAGTGGTATTGATTGCCATAAAAAGCAAATCCTGTTCCGAGTTCCATTATGGTTTTTGCAATGTTCGCCACAAGTTCATTTTCAATTTCACGCTCAATGATACCTTCCCGCTGCTCAATAAAATCAAATACATACGGGTCTTTCAGCGTATCAGTGGCAAGCCCGCTTTGCGGCATTGGAAGCATCGCTTTATAATTCGTTGTTTTATCAGCCAACGCCTGACGTTCGTACGATTTGGTTTCCGTGTGATATTCAAGCGAGGTCAACGACCAGCCGTTTTCGATGGTTTGAGCCGCATACCAAAGATATTCTTCAAGCGTTTTCGTTTTATCGAAAAGGTGAGTGTTGTGCGACCAGCTCAAAAGTGCAGACAGTGTCTGCACTTTTTCCTCGTCAGGCACAAACGTGGCAAACTTACGCATATATTTCAAGTTCCGCACAGAATATCCCTTTGCTTTCGGGAAGTCCGATTTTATGTCCCGCGCGAGATTTTCAATAAATTTGCTACCGTATTTCGTGTTTTCAATGATTACCTTACCGATATTCCAAAATAGCACAATCTGTTCGCGATTTACGCCCAAGACAGCTTTATATTGCGCGTCGTGAATACGCGCCTTAATATCCTCTAATATTTGGAAATAGCTGTCATTGTTCATTAGCACGGCGTTACCTCCATGATTGAATTTTCGGTATCGCACTTCATCTAATTCTTTAAAGCTTAGTAAGCTCAACATATGCTGATTTTGTTGGTTTTCTTTCGTGTTGTTCTTTACTCATATTTTCACAGATGATAGTCGCATTGTATTTCAGGTTGTCAATATCATTTTTCGACAATTTGAAATTATGTTCAAATCGTTTCTTCTTACCATTAATATCAGTGATGATTACATCAAAAACATGGTTTCCTTCCTCAAAATTTAATTTTGTTAGCAATGTATCTTTTATATAATTAATGTTGGGTTGCTGTATTGTTTCTTGGAAAAATTTCGACACGGTTTCATCTTCAAAATTAATACCATATGAAATGGGGGTATTTTTCATTAAGTAGATAGGGCAAGGTGTCATGGTTTCTCTGTCCGTGCTTGACATACCCCAATCAGAAAAAGTAGTTTTATTATTCACAGAGTATAATAATCGCCACTTCATTTGATATATTCTGCTTTCTTTTGTTTTGCCTTTGAATATATCAAGTTCAATATTTTTTATTACGCTATCACATTTTTTTGAAATTATTGTCAATGTTAACAAAAAAGCAACGGCAGTATCGAAGAATACGAAGGCATTTTCATTCAAGAAACATTCCAGAATGGGCTTGTCGTTGATTTTTTTATACACATACTTAACAAACGGCACTACTAATCCTGTTACGCTCGAAATAAAAATAGCTGCTAAAGCAAGGTAATCGCTAATCGACCAATTCATTTTCATATTCCCTCCTTAAATTTTCCCCAACAAATCCATCGTCTCTGTCTTGCCATTATCTTTCGGTACTTCCACGCCTTGAAACTTTGCGTAGTTGACCTTAACGCCGTCGTCGAGGTCGAGTTCAATCTGCTGATGGGCGATGTGCGAAACCACTTGGTCGTAGACCAGGCACTCGTCGATCTTACTTAGCAGTGTGTCTATTTCCTTGCGGTAAGCGGCTTTCTCGCGGGCGTTTTCGGTTGAACCGGACAGCATTTCGAGCCGCTTGATTTCCGCTTCGTATTTGCGTTGGAGCGGGTGCAGATAATCAGTACGTGCCTGCGCAATGGTGTATTTATCGTAACGATGCAGATAGAACAGAGCCTTGAAGCCGTCTTTTTTTCCGCTGTCGAGCAGCCAGTAGATAGGTCGCTTCTGATAAATCTTCACATGGTCTTTGTAGAAGTCGTTGAGGAAATAACGGCGTATTCTTTCCTGCGCCGTGCCGCTGCCGTTTGGGTAGAGCGCGTCGGCTATGAAGTTTAAGTTCTCGCCGAGCGTATTGTCGCCGTAGACCGCGCGGACAAATTCGGTGAAACGAATAACGATGTCGTCGTCAAAGTAATCCGCGCTGCCGATGGGAATAATGTTATCGTCCTCCGGCAAGAAGGTCTTGTATTTCGCCATGTCAAAATTACCCCCGGCGAACGCAAGCCCCGGCTCGTCCAGACTATACCGCCCCAACATACAGCCAACGGCATAGCTGATAAAGCTGCGAATATCACGAGCAAGGTCGGCGCGGCGCACTGTTACGTCTTTGTCCTCGACCTCCGGCGTGAGTTCGTCTTGCAAGCCGTAAATATCTATGAAAATTCGGTTGATTTCTTCTTCGTTAGCTTTGAGTTTTGCAAATTGGTCGTCGGTGTGCCGTTTCCAATAGCTGAATTGTCCCTCCATCGTCATGGAAGTATTTGATAAAGACTTCCACATTGGAATAACAGAACGGTCTCGTGGACGGATTCCGTAAGCGATAGCAAGCGGGTGGCGCTGAAAATCCCAGCTTGTTTCAAAGCTATTCCAATCGGTACGGGAAATATCAATACAAGATTTGGTGAGTGCGTTAATCACTTTTTTGTCATCGCGCATAATGATTGGTAAACTGGCAATTTGTCCGACTTCAAAAGTCATAGAAGGACTCGTTACTTGTGCGTATTCATTTGCTACTTTTGAAAGCAAGTATGCTAACACAAAAAGCAGATTGTCTTTGTTAGCAAAAATCATCGAGCCCGTCGCATCAAAAACAAACCCGTCTTCACAATAACGAACGCTCAGATTGGAAGAACTCACGTTTGTATATGTTAAACCCTCTTTGAGCATAAAAGGTAAATTTTGTGGTCGGGAACGCAATTTGCCATTAGCATCACGGAAGTTTCTAAGACGTTCACCCTTGTTTTCCCAGTCTATAACATAATCATTATTTCCATACCATTTTCGGTATTCTCCGCCTTTGTTACACGGAAACCATTTGGGAATGGAAGCAAACATGGAGGAATGGCTTGCATTTATTTCATACCACCTCCTCAGAAATATATCGTTATCTCCGGTTTTGATCCCCTGTTTCGGTGAAGCTACTTTTTCTAACGGAACTCCTTTTTGATAGGCAGCCAAAATATTATCACTTACCCAATAACAAAGAAGTGCCCCAGGAATTGAAGTAAAATTATCTTTATTCTTGCAATATATGCCATCGCCTTTTAAAAAAGCGTATTCCTTACCACTTTGTGATGGATATTGTACGAGCCGATAGTATTTTGCAAAATATTTCTTAATATCATTATTGCGGACAATGAAAGATACCGTTTGGACTACCTCACCACCGATTTCTTCAAACGCACGCGCGCCTAATTGTACAAGGTTAATTATTGTCTTATGAAGGAGATTCAATCGGATTTTCTCAAAACTTGATTGAAACATCCATGCCTGCTGAGTAATCATGGATTGGTAACAATTTTTTCTCGTCAATTCATTACAACGTTTAATAAAAACGGAAAATAAGTCGTTTTTACTATCTTTATACTTCGCGTTCACATATTCAGCAAGATTACCACTCATTGCTTTCCAACTTAGATAAGGAGGGTTCGTCACCACTACGTCATACTTCTGCGAAAGAATAGAGGCAACATCAATCATGCGTTCAAAATGTTCCGTTTGTTGAATAAAATCTACACCTTCAAACGTTCTTTGTCCGGTCGCGAAATCGTGTATGTATTTACGAAGCCGTTCAAAGTCTATCCTGCGTTCGATTTTCAAGGCAGAGCCATAGGTTTTGCCCTTATCATCACCAAAAATCTCAACAAGATATTTCAAGTCCTCAAAACAAACATCCCTTTCATTTTCATTCATGCTCACGCCAAGCCATTTTTCAAGCCCGACGATATACCACTTTCTACCGGGAAAGGCATAAACCATCGGCTGAGGAATATTTTCTTGTCTAAAGAAGCGGCGGTTATAGCTCCGCGCCTTTATCATCAGCGCGAAATATGCAAGCTGTCCGGCGCGGTCGTCGATGTCCAGTCCGTAGATATTGTTCCGCAAAATCAAGTTCGGTATCTCTCGCTCCGCGTAGCCCTCGCTCTGATAAATCTGAAATAGCACGTCAAAAGCGTATACCAAAATATGACCGCTGCCCATGCAGGGGTCTATCAGCCTAATGTCCTCCGGGCGTTTGACGGGGCTTTGCAAGCGCAATACGCGAAGCTGTTCGGCGACTTCCTGTTCCTGCTCCGCTTCATCAACGTAATATTTCCACTTCTCCCGCAGTTCATCGTTGGGGTGAGTATCAAGCCACAGCCGCCCCAAGCTGTTTTCGACCATGTACTTTACAATCCATTCCGGTGTGAAAAGCTGAGTAGCGGCGGGGATAGTGTCCTTGTCGATTTTTATGTTTTTCTTTAATCCGGCGAAAACTTCGTCTTTCTTCTCGGAGATATAAAACTGGTACAACCAACCGACAATCTCGATTTGCCCCTGCTTATCGACATTGAAATTGTCCTCGTGGATTTGGTTCACAAGATCATTGACTATCCCGCCCTTGGCAAGCAAAGCGTCGGGCAGGAGCAGTTCAGTGTAGTCGTTTTTTTTCTGAAACACACCCGGCAATATAGCGGAAAGCGTATTGCATTGGGAGATAAGGATATACTTGTACAGCTTTTCGGAAGCGTTGATTGCCGTGTCTGCCCTCAGTTCGGCGACTTTCGATTGATTGACGTAATCAAGGCGCTCGACTTCACGCATCGCGTCCGGCTCGGCGCGTCCCGGTTCTCGGCTCGACAGTATGCGGATATTCGAGGGAAGCCAATCGTTGACTTCCATAATCCGCAAGGCAATCAAGCGGTTGAACCATGTGCAGGCCACGTTTTCCATCAAACGGTTATATATGGCGGGTTTATACTGTATATCTTCGTGCAGAAGTTCAGCATACAGACAATTCCGCGCCTGCAACTGCTCGAATGACAGAAAAATATCGTCCGCTTTAAGGGGTTCGCTTTCCTCGCCGGGACGCAAAGTCTTTGCGCTGTCCTCTAATATATAAAGCTGCCTCGCTTTCAGTTTCACCGCTTCAATCAGCTTGCGGCGGGCTTGTATGGCGTAATTTTTGATTGCGGTTTTGTCCATTGCTGTCCCCTGCCTGTGCTCGCGAATTATGCAGACACTGTCTGCACTTTTGAATCAGCCTCTAAATAATATGTATAGTTGTATCGTCTTCAAGCTGCGCTTCGAGTTTCTTACGCAGTTCATCAAGTAAACGGTCTATATCCCGCTTGCTCGATATTTGGCTTGTCCCGCCAAACAATGTCTTAACGCTCACGGTTTTCGTCTTACGGACAGGAGCGGGCGGTGTTTCGTCGTCGGCCTTAGCTTTTTCATGCGCAAGCCTGGCTTCCTCATCAATGAAACTCTGGATAAGCCGCTGTTTCAAGCGGTCGCTTTCGGTCTGCATGGCGATGGCTTCGTAAATGTTGCCGGCGTGAGAGAGCCTGCCGAGCAGGGCGTCAAATTCCCCGCGGACTTCCACGGTGAACTTGTCCTTGAAAGAGCGGCGGTTCAGATCGGTAATTGTTGCGTCATAATCCGTTTTAATGCTTGCGCGGACTGGCTCGCGTTCATCTTCCAACAACTGTGCGAAACGGTTTTTGAACTGCTCTGTGAGTTCGGGCAGTTTGTGGATTTCGGAGTACGGTGACTGTAATAGCGTTATTTTCCCTATATCCGCAACCAGGTTAATTGTTTCGGGGTCAAGGATATAGGAACGGTTGTTTTCGTAAATATCAAGCATTTTCAAGGCATTATCGAATATGGAACGTTGATTCTTGAAAAACTTCTTAACGTCGTGAGCATCCTCTCCATAGTCAATCAATGCTTCTTTTTCGCGTTGCAAAAATTCGTAGAAATCCCTGATGTTTTTAATTTTATCAATCTGCTCCAACAGCTTCCTGCCGTTCTCAAGTACCAATTTGCCCGGATAGCGCCTGTCACTGTATTCGTGAAGAAGGTCTTTAATACTGTCGTCTTTGCCGGACAGTTCCGCAGCGGCAAAGTTCTTTATGCGGAGCATCAGGCCGTCCTCATCACTCGGCACATCACTTCTGCCAAACACCTCTTTCGCAATATTCCCGGCATTGGCAATCAAAGCCGGATCGAGAATATCGCGCCATTTAACGACAAGCCGGTCGAGATACTCCCGCTTCGTTATGTAATTAACGACGCTCAAATCGTTCGGAGCGATGTTTTCGCCGTTCATTTCAAAGCGGATTTTCTGTTTTTTAAACAGCGTTATCATTATCCCGGCGATGTCCATGTCTTTCCACCCATAAGGGATTTTACAAAATTGTTCGGATATACTCCGCATTGTGACGGACAGATTCATATAATGGCTTCTTTTAATTACGTCAAGCATTTCGTCCAGCGCAAGGTGGTTTGGTTCGTCCTGCTGAAAACCGTCGAGCGTAAGCTGATTGTTTTTTGCCGCGAGTATTTCACGCAGACTGTCGGCAGTAAGATACGGTACGGCGATATAATTCTGTTTTTCGTAGATACTCTCCACAAGAGTTCTGAAAGCGTCGCTGATTCTTTGATCCGGCTGTTTCTCTTTTATGTCGAGTCTGTTGCCGAATACATATATCGCCGCTTTTTTCAGAGCTTCAATAATCAAATCGCGGCATCTTTCGGCTCTTTGTTTACCCTCGCGGACTTTCGTGGTCTTAATATCCTCAATCGTATCGGTCGCCGTTCGTCCCGAATTGCGCCGGATAAAAGTTTCGATTTGAAGCGATTGCTCCATCTCATCCAAAAAACCGGTATCAGGCGGCAGTGCGACGATTACATTGCGTTCGCGTATGGATATTTCTTTCATTGCCATATCACTCGCGCCGCCGTGGGCGTAAATCGGCGTTATTACCCTCAGCCCGATTTCGTCCTTCTGCGCCCCAATCGGGCGGTCGTCAATTAAGGTGTTGAAGCCGAAGTCATGGCGGTCGTTGTAGCGGAATTTCTTGTTCAGGCCAAACAGGACGGAGAATATAACGCCGCCCGCTTTGTCGATAATTTCGGACTGGCCGATACGGATTTCCCTTATTTCACGGTTGATGTCCTGTTCCTCGTTGGTGAGGAAAATGAACTGGTCGCCGTTCTTGATAATCAACTTCTGTTCTTCCAGGCGGCGCAGGGAAGCGTCAACCTTTTTCTTCGCTTCGATTTTATCCTGGTCGATGTTTTGGAGCATGATGGTGGTTATATTTTCAAGGTTGGACGGCAGCACATTGGAAATGTACTTAACCATGAACAGCACTTTGAGAACTTCAACATCGTATGCTTGCAACGCGCCGCCGCGTTCCGCGCTGTCCTCCGCGTCCAAAATGACCTTGCGGATATTGTGGTCGAGGAAGGTTTCCACCGTCCGGTAAAAAGCGTCGAACGGTATTAAAATGCCGTCGTCATTGTTGGAAAATTGTGTTGCGGCTTCCTGGAAAGCATTGAGCAACGAGCGTTCGCCCTCAGACAAATGCTTGCCCGACGCCCCATGAGTGCGTATTCCGTTGAACACCGCTTGAAGCAAATTGAATTGGTAAGGAATAAACGGGTACACATCCGCGAATCCATCCGCCGAATCATACAGCCGCTTCTCCGGCGTATCCTGTGAAAAGGTAATGAGGTTTTTTAGAATAACCGCCTTATCCGCGTACACAAGGCGCAGTTTGTCGGCTACTGAATCTGTCTTGGCAAGCAGCCTTTTTTTGATAACCTCGTCCACATTCGCCGATGAAAGGGAGAGGCGAGTGTCAAACCGCCCGATAATCTTTGAGAATGCGTCACGGTTCACATTGGTTATGGAATCAATATCTTCCTGCCCGGTACAGATAACCCATGCCCGCCCGCCGCACTCATTCCCAAGCCCTTCAACGATATTTTGGAGATTGAGCATCAGTGCGTTTGAACTGCCTATGTACTGACCGACCTCATCGCAAAGGAAAACGACAAATTGCTTCTTACCCGTCTGCTGTTCTTTGGCTTCTATGTATTCGCGCACTCGGCGGGCAAACGAGTTAATGTCTAGGGCGTAGTTTTCCTCGGCTTTGTTGTACCACGAAAGGGCGGCGTCGGCGCTCATTCTTGTGCTTTCGGATAACGCCTGAACGATATTGTCCTGCTCAAAATAAAAATCCTCGCGGGCGTTCTCCCACTCGCTGCCCGAAATCTCTTTGAAGCGGGCGCGAAAATCATTATACCTGCCGTCTTTTACCATTTGACGTTCCAAATCGGCAACCCACGGTATACTGCCGCAAAAACCCTGCATCTTGTTGAAGACCTTCATAAAAACCCTGACAACAGGGTCTTTGTTGGTCTTGGAATCGGAATCCGCTTCCGCGTCTATGTTAAAGAGAATAACATCCGCGCTTGTGTCGGAGGCAACCTGCATATCGGCCATAATTCGGCTGTCGGCAATCTTGCCTTCAAAGAAATCTATCGCTTTCTTACCGTCATAAGTATTGCTGCCGATCAGGTAGGAGAGTATCTTCAAAAAATGAGATTTACCGCTTCCGAAAAAACCGGAAATCCACACCCCTATCTTATCGGTGCGTTGTCGTGTCCCCTTGCGGTATCCCTCAAAAAATTTATCAAAGTGCCGGTTCAGTTCTTTGGTAACGACGTATTCGTCAAGTTCCGCCGTTATCATTTCGGTGGAGTCCTGCCCGATTTTTACAACTCCCTGAATCGGCCTGCCTATGTTCTTTTGGAACATATCTCCGATTTTCATGCCGCCACCTCTTATCTCTCAATGAGTTTAAAAGCTCTGTAATAGTTGTCGTCCGTTATTTCTCCGAACAATCGAAGTTCGTTTGTATAGTTGCCGGGGAAGAACATAACGAGCGGATTTTTGTCAACCTTGCTGTGCAGATTGTTAAGTATGGTATGTGAGCGGACAATAGGCCACGCTTTCCCAATGCCCGTCAGAAAGATGATGTCCTTTTCCGGCATGAGATTTTCTACAATTTTTCCGATTATTAAATCGCCGTCCTCTGTCAGCCTGAGTGTTCGTTTAATAGGGTTAATAATGGCGTCGCTGCCTTTCGATTCTTCCATCTGTTTAACCTTGTCGAGATAATTTTTCGCCCGCAGTACGTCAAGTATAAGCTCGTACAGGTCAAAACACACTATGCGAACATCGTCATGCTTACCATTGATCCGGTTCACTAAAAAATCGACATGGGCGCGTACCGCCATTTCGTCCTCCGGGTCATAATCGAAAATCCAAAAATTGACCTCGTTTGCGGTTCCGCGCCCTGTGCGAAAACCTTTTTCGAGAATCTTCGGCTCAATGAGGTCAAGCCGCTTATTCAAACTCATCATAACGCTCCCCTTAATGTAGGGTTATAATGGCCCCCGAAAACTGGACCATTGGTTAAGCAATAAAGATGTTGGTTGCGAGCTGGTAAAATAGCTCCTGAAAAGGAGCGGTTTAATGAGGAAAAAATATAATTCGGCATTCAAAGCCAAAG
>Ga0099364_10006836_pt1 | contig 16502 bp, 10 predicted proteins | sample TergutTh196P3_FD_73070 | JGI IMG/M metagenome (GOLD analysis project Ga0099364, IMG submission 73070) | Microcerotermes parvus P3 segment gut microbial communities from Pointe-Noire, Republic of the Congo - Th196 P3 | ecosystem: Host-associated > Arthropoda: Insects > Digestive system > Gut ... | reverse complement strand
CCTGCATTGACGAGCGTTTCGTGAATGATCAGATTGGGAGGCGTGCCGATAAGGGTGAGCATTCCGCCCAGGCTGCCGGCAAACGCCAGCGGCATTAAAAGGCGAGAAGTTGAAGCGCCCGACGCGGAAGCCATGCTGACCACGATAGGCAGCATGATGGCTATCGTTCCCGTATTGCTGATGAATCCGCCTATCATGGACGTGCCGATTATGACGAGAACAAACAGCCGCGTCTGACTATTGCCCGCCAGGCGTAAAATACGGCTGCTTATGTTTTTCGCCAGTCCCGTCTGGAAAATGGCGCCGCCGACGACAAAAAGCCCTATCATCATTATCAGGATGTTGCTCGAAAATCCCGAAAGGGCTTCGGCCGGCGTCAGTATGCCGAACAGCATCAAAAGCACAAGCGCGCCCAGCGCTACGATGTCGGAACGAACGATATTGGTCACAAAAAGTATTATTGTGACCAGTAATATAAGAAAAGTGATGTGCATGTTTAATGACCGGCGACCGCGTTAAAGGCTGCACGGGCCGCTTTGATCGTCGCGTTGATATCGCTCTTGGTATGCGCCAGCGACACGAAACAGGTTTCAAACTGTGACGGCGGAAAGTAAACGCCCCGCTCCAGCAGCGCGTGGAAAAATTTCGCGTATCGGGCCGTATCGCCGGTTTTAGCCGACTGGAAATCCGTAATCGGCGATGAAGCAAAAAACACCGTAAACATCGACCCTATGGAATTGATGACAACCTCCACGCCCGCCGCCGAAGCGGCTTTACGCAAGCCATCCACAAGCAGCGCCGTTTTTTCCTCAAGGCTGTCGTATACGCCCGGCTTTGCGATGGCTTTCAGCGCGGCAATGCCCGCCGTAACCGCAACCGGATTACCCGAAAGCGTTCCCGCCTGGTAGACCGGGCCTTCCGGCGCGACCAGTTGCATGATCTCCGCGCGACCGCCGTAAGCGCCTATGGGAAGCCCGCCGCCGACCACCTTTCCAAGACAGGTCAGGTCGGGTTTTATATGGAACCGCTCCTGGGCGCCGCCGCGGGAGAGTCTGAACCCGGTAATCACTTCGTCGAAGATCAACAGCGTTCCATGTTTCTTTGTGATTTTGCGCAACTGTTCCAAAAATCCTTTGGCGGGAAGCACGGTTCCCATATTGCCCGGAACAGGTTCCACTATGACGGCCGCGATTTCGGATCCATGCAGTTCAAAAACTTTCAGCAGGGCGCCGTCATCGTTATACGGGATGGAAAGCGTGTGGATGCAGTCCGCGGCAACTCCGGGACTGTCCGCAAGACCCAGCGTTGCGATTCCGGATCCGGCTTTAACGAGCATGCTGTCCACATGCCCGTGATAGCAGCCGTCGAATTTGACGATTTTGTTCCGGCCGGTGAACGCCCGCGCAAGGCGTATAGCGCTCATGGTGGCTTCCGTGCCGGAATTCACCAGGCGAACCTTATCGATGGACGGAACCGCGGCAACTATCATTTCGGCAAGAATGACTTCGTTCTCCGTCGGCGCGCCGAAGCTTGTTCCGCGCTCAATCTGCCTCCGCAAAGCAGTCCTGACAACCGCGGGACCGTGCCCCAGGATCAGCGGTCCCCACGAACCGAGGTAGTCTATATAGACGTTTTTATCCGCGTCGGTAACGCGGCTTCCTTTGCCCTCCATAATGAATCGCGGCGTTCCGCCGACGCTCCGGAAAGCGCGCACGGGACTGTTGACGCCGCCGGGCATGTGCCGGATGGCGCGCGCGAACAGGGCTTCGGATTGTTTTGTTGCCGACATGGCTTTTTTATCTGTCATCAATATTTACCCCAGAATTTTCGCGGCTTCCTTCGCGAAGTAAGTGAGAATGATATCCGCGCCGGCGCGGCGGATTCCGATCAGCGACTCCATCATGACGCGCGGCAGATCAAGCCAGCCGATATTCCCAGCGGCCATGAGCGCCGAATACTCGCCGCTGACCTGATAGGCCGCGAGCGGCTGTTCATATCTGTCGCGTATCATCCGTATGACGTCCAGATAAGGGCCGGCGGGTTTTACCATAATAATGTCCGCGCCTTCTTCGATGTCGAGTTCAACTTCCCGCAAAGCCTCGCGGGCATTGGCGGGATCCATCTGGTGGCTGCGCCGGTCGCCGAAAGCCGGCGCCGAGTCCGCGGCTTCACGGAAGGGTCCGTAATATCCGGAAGCGTATTTGACCGCGTAGGACATGATCGGCGTGTTCTGAAATCCGTTTTTGTCAAGGATGCTCCGGATGGCGCCCACCCTGCCGTCCATCATGTCGGAAGGCGCGACAATATCGGCGCCGGCCATGGCCTGTGAAAGCGCCGCACGGGCAAGCAGTTCCAGCGATTCGTCATTGCATATCTCATCGCCTTTGACGACGCCGCAGTGACCGTTGGCGGCATATTCACACAGGCAGACGTCGGTAATAAGCAGTATGCCCGGAACCTCGCGCCTGAGCGCGACGAGAGCCTCCTGTACAACGCCGTGGTCGTCATAAGCGCCGGTCGCCGCGTCGTCTTTTTTTGAGGGAATCCCGAAAAGCATTATCCCGCCGATGCCGAGAGATTTTACGGAACGTACTTCATCGACCAGCTTGTCAACCGACCATTGATAATTGCCGGGCATCGCCGAGATTTCTTTCATTATTCCCTCGCCGGAACAGACGAACATCGGATAAATGAACTGTTCGGGCGAAAGACGCGTTTCCCTTACCATGCTCCTCAGAATTTCATTCATGCGCAGCCGCCGAAGACGGGTGACCGGAAAAGCCATACAATTATTTCTCCTAATGTTATGAACAAAAACGCAAATTATACCATCTTTTCTATAATGATATGCCTGGTTGTGTACCGGCGCAGTAGAAAACCTATGAAATATCCGGTTAAGCATGTAAACTGTTTTCGTGTAAATCAATGCCGGACGGCTGTCCGAGGAGGCGCAATGAAGTTTTTATCCCGAATTATAATAATCGCGGCTTTTGCCCTGACCGTATGCGTCAATCTGCCGTACACGTCGGCGCAGGACGCGAAGACGTCAAAAACGCAGACGATAAACAGCAAGGAAGAGGCGGCCGTAAGCGCGCTTGCCAAACTGGGCGTACCCATGCATCACGACCCATCCGGAGTCGTGCGCTGGATAGAAGCTAAAAAAGGCGAACTGACCGATGAAGCCATGTCATATCTTCCGTCGCTTTCCAGGCTGGAATGGCTCGAAATCGGCGGCGGCAAAGTAAGCGCGGCAGGCGTCGCGCATTTGAAGGACTGTCGGGAACTGCGGAGGCTTTATATCTACGATATCAGTCTTGCCGGAGACAAGCTCCCGTGGCTTGCGTCTCTGACAAAACTGGAGGCTCTTTCTTTACAACGTACCGGCATTGACGCATCCGTTATGGAAAACATCAAAGCGCCGGGACTTGTCGTTCTGAATCTCAGCGGCAATCCCGTCGGCAACGATGTATTGGACGCAGTGGCGCGCATCAAGGAGCTTGAAGTTCTTGCGCTGGCAGATACCAAGATCACCGGACAGGGGCTTGAAAAACTCCGTGGAATGCAACGGCTCAACGAACTGAACCTGATGCGTTGCAGCGTTCACGACAATGAGATAGAAGTTTTTATGTCGATGCCTAATCTGCGCATCGTTTACGCGGAAGGAAGCCCGTTGAGTAATTTTGGAATCCAGAGCATCATAGTGAGATTCCCGACACTGGCCATATTTCTCTAATCAGCGGTTTCGACTTTCCAGGCAGAAAGGAATTTTTATGAATCCGAAATTTCGAACAGTACTCGCGGCAGCGGCGCTTTTTGTTATAACTGCGATGATGACGCCACACGCGAGGTTTGCCTCCGCTGTACAGAGCGTTGCTCCCGAGGAGCGGGAACCAGTGCAGATGCGCACGCCGGACGTGGTATTTGTAGGTACGCCATACGATCTTATCTCCACGATGCTTCAGATGGCCGACGTCAAAAAGACCGATATGGTTTACGACCTTGGCTGCGGCGACGGGCGTATTCTCGTGCTGGCGGCGCAGAAATATGGCGTGCGGGGAGTCGGTTACGACATAGACCCGCAACGCGTGATCGAATCACGGCAGAATGTGGCCAGGCACAACTTGCAGGACCTGGTGAAAATAATCCAGGCGGATATATTCACGCTTGACCTGGAAAACGCGGACGTGATGCCGCTCTACCTCCATCCCGACATGATGAGACAACTGGTCCCGCAAGTCGAAAAAATGAAGCCCGGCTCCCGGATTGTCGCCCATGAATATGGTTTCCCGGATATATACAAACCGGATCAGAGGATAACAGTCGTTTCAAATGAAGACAACGCAGAGCATCACCTGATGCTCTACACTCTTCCGCTGAAACTGGAATAGAGGTTTTTATGAATACCGGATTTCGAACAGTTTTCGCCGCGGCGGCGCTTTTTGTACTGACGGCGCTAACACCGCCGAATACGTGGTTTGCCGCCGCCGTGCAGAACACTGCGCCAGAGGATAAGGAACCCACGCAGATGCGCGTGCCGGACGCAGTATATGTAGGCACGCCCTACGATGTCGTTTCCACTATGCTCCAGATGGCCGACGTCAAAAAAACCGACCTGGTTTACGACCTCGGCTGCGGCGACGCGCGCATGCTGGTGCTGGCGGCGCAGAAATACGGCGCGCATGGAGTCGGCTACGAACTTGATCCGGAACTTGTAGTCAGATCCCGACAGAATGCATTGAAAAACAATGTGCAGGATCTGGTGAAAATAATCCAGGCGGACATATTTACACTGGATCTGTCAAATGTGGACGTGATGCCGCTGTACCTCCTTCCTGAAATGCTGGCCAAGCTGATTCCGCAGATCGAAAAGATGAAACCGGGTTCCCGGATCGTCTGCCATGAATACAGTTTGCCGGATAGATACAAGCCGGATCAGGTAATAACCGTCGTTTCCAATGAGGACAACGCCGAACGCCGCCTGTTGCTCTACACCCTTCCGCTGAAACGGTATTAATTTTCTGATTTTCCGATGCGCACGGCGGTAAAAATTTTTATGAAAAATCCGGACCGGTAAGCGTTGAAACGCCGAAAATCGGGAAAAATGACAAAAAAAACGTGCGAATAGCGATAAATAGCGGGTATTTTAAAAAATCTTCATTGCATTTTTTAATAATTAACGCGAAAATTCCGCATATGGTTGATGAGTTCCATAAAGTCAGAACATTTTGGGAGGAGTTTAATGGCTGGAAAAGCAATGACAAAGGCTCAGTTTATCTCTTTGATAGCTGAAAAGGCCGAAATTACCAAAGTAAGCGCAAACAATATTCTTGAAATCATCACGACCACAATAGTGACTGAAACCAAGAAAAACGGCCAGTTTGTTATCCCCGGCATCGGCAAACTGGTGAAATCGCAACGCAAAGCCCGCAAGGGAAGAAATCCTCAAACCGGCGCAGAAATTAAGATACCTGCGAAGACCGTCGTGAAATTTCGCGTTGCTAAAGCCTGCAAGGACGCCGTTGTTCCAGAGAAGAAAGACAAGAAGAAAAAGTAACCGGAGATTTTTTGAATTATCACCCTTTTCTCAATATTGGATAGGGATTGTAAGTATTTGCGTGCCGCCGCCGTCGGCCGGGAAGAAATTCCCGGCCGACGGCGACCGGTAGTCCGAATATTTTAAATCCATATCCGATGTCTCGTTTTGCATCAACACACCGCACACAAAAATCCGAGGAACTGTTGCCCCATCAAGTCAGGTTTCATATAATAGGAAATTGATTAATAGAAAATTGGTTATTGATTAGTCTCAGCAGAACGCTTACCCCGGAGATCGGGTGACGGGTTGATCCCGATCCCATAACGGCAGCGGGCGCTAGTGTAGGGAATCATGGCGGCCCGCGGGGGAGAAGCTATGAGTCCTGTTCAAAAACGGCTCATGGAAGGGCGAACAGCCGGAAAACGTTATCGTATCGGCCAGTTGTTGAGGTGTGCCGCAACAGGCGACGTTTACGCCTGTCGTGATCTCGTCGAGGGGAATCCCGATCTTATCATCCGAATTACGCCTGTCTCCAGATTTCACCAAAACCATGAAGACCTGGGACGGCGAATGGTGTTGCTTCAAAAACTCAGGCATCCGCTAATTGAAAAGATTCTTGATTTCGGCAGTATGACTGAGACCGGTGGATTGTTTCTGGTCTCCGGGCAAGCCGAAGGTCCCGATTTTTACTCCGGAACTGAAAAAAGCGATCTGTCGGCTATTCTAACCCTGTTCACGGAAATACTCCACGCCCTGCGACACATGCACGCGCGCGGATTGGTTCACGGAAACCTGGCGCCCGAAAGCGTTTTGCTGTTCAAAAATTCCGAAAGGCGAAACATCCCGTTCCTGCGGGATTTCAGCCTGTTGCGTCGCGCGAACCCAACCGGCGATCTACGCAGCCGTGAATCGATCTGCTATGCGGCGCCGGAGATCCTTCTGGAAGGACGCGAAGGTGAAGAAGCGGATTTTTATGCACTCGGCGTACTGCTGTATCAATCGCTGACCAGACGACTGCCGTTTGACGACGGTGATCCGGATTTTCTCATCCAGAAACAGATACAGGGAAACATTGATCTTGGCTATGTGGAACAAATGGACGGCGGAGAAAGCGTTGTGCCGTTACTGGAGCGGCTTCTTGAAAAGGCGCCGGAAAAACGTATCCGGTCTGTTGATGAAGCTCTTGCGCTTTTACCGTCGCAAACCCATGGCAATTTTAATTTACCGCATGATAAGACCGGACGCTTTTCGGCCGCGCCGTTTGTCGAGCGTGAAAAAGAAATACGCCTGTTGCTGAAACGGGCCGGACGTGTAAAGGAAAGCGGTCGAGGATGGACCGTTTTTATTGACGGCGAAGCCGGTTCCGGCAAGACGCGCTGCATGGAAGAACTGCGCGGATGGGCGGTGGTAAACGGCTGGAGAGTCGTGCAAGGCGCCTGTTCCGTCCGGGAAGAATCACCGTATGCTCCCTACACGCAGATACTTGGGAAAACGGATTTTTCTGAAAAAGAAACAGATTCTTTTTCAGAAGATATTTCAATGGTTGCGGAATCAGATTTTTCAGAAATCGAATCCGCGCCCGGACGATTTCAGGACCGCTTGACGCGTGAGCTTGTAAGGCATTTGTCCGACCGCCCGACTCTTTTACTTTTGCACGATATTCATTGGGCGTCCACTGAAGCGCGTATCATTCTGGAGTATCTCTGCTCGGATATAAGGGCGCACCCGATTCTCATATGCGCAAGTTTTCGCGCGGACGAAATGTCCGGCGACGTCATTCGCGACATGATCGACAGTGTGCGGCGCGGAGAACGCGGGGAAGTCGTCACCCTTGATCCGTTGACGAAAAACGGCGTTCGGCAAATGCTCGCCGGATTGACAGGCATTAATAAACATCAGGAAAATCTGTGCGACTGGATGTTCCGTTCCGTCGGTGGAAATCCACTTTTTTTGGAGGAAATGCTGGAGCATCTGGCTGAGCATGGAATTCTGCAAAATCAATCGGGAACCTGGAAATTTGCAACGCATCTCCTGACGGAACCGGAGATCCCTCCAGGTATAAGTGCAATTCTCAGAAAACGCCTGGCGAGGCTTTCGCCGCCGGCCATGGAAACGCTGGAATGGCTTTCGTTGTTTCACCGGGCGGTGCCGCGGAAATATACGGAACTTCTGACGACGTCCAATGGCGAGGCGAATGAAGCTTCACTTGCTGAACTGAACAGATGCCGCCTGCTGCGGGTGGAATCGTCGGCGGGTGAAAAAGCGGTCGCCCCCGGCTATGAACTGATCGCCGAAGTAATGAAGGAAATGATTCCGCGTGAGCGAAAGCGGAAAATGTATCGGGAAATTGCAGAACTGCTGGATAAAGCGGATGAAAAGGACCGCCGGTACGAAGCGGCGGTGTATTATACTGAAAGTCCGCCCGATGATCGCTCAATTCGCTGCGCCCTGGCGGCCGTCGCAGGTTTCCAGGCCGTATTCGACCATGAAAACGCCCTGCGTTGTTTCGAATACGTTTTTAAATACAAAGACAGACTTACGACGGAAGAAATATTCCAGGCCATGATTGCGGCCAGTGATTCCATGTTTGCGCTTGGTGAAGCGCACTATGCCATCCAGTTGATTAACTCAACGCTTCATTTTCGCGCCGGCGTTGAACCTGAACTGAGAGCGCGCCTTCACCTGTGTCTGGCGATGGCGTATCGCCACGTCGGCGACTGGCAATACCAGGAACAGATATGCCAGACCGGTCTCAAGGCACTGAGGAAATCTTCATCCACAGGGCGGGTCGAGGAAACCCTGCTTTGGACTGAACGGGCTTTCGGCGCGGCTATGCGCTTACGTGCGCGCGACGCGCTTCGTTATCTTGACCGGGCAATTGAGGCGTGTCCGGACAGAAAGTCTCCAGCCTTGTTCGGTAGCGTTCAAAACCTGTATGCCATTCTCTACTGCGCAGTCTGTGAATTTAAAAAAGCCGTCGACGCCGGTGAAAAGGCGATTGCAGTTCTTGGCCATTCAGGCGAAAACATACAAAAATGTTCAGCGCTGTCCATGCTGGGCCTCGCGTATATGAGACGAGGCAGATTCGCGGCGGCGCTCAGATTGCATTTGCGCGCGTCGGCGTTGAGCGGAAAAATCCGTCAGGTGGCGCCACACGTACAGGCGGACGGAAATCTCGCGGAATGCCTGTGCTGCATAGGGCAGATACGGAAGTCGTTTGCCGCCATAGATCACGCTTTCGCGGCGGCAAAAGAATCAAATAATCCGGCAATACATCGCGCGTGCGCCGCCGTCGCAGCCGGAATAAATCTGGCGGCGTGTAATTACAGTGAAACGCGCCGCATACTGAAAACGCTTGAATGTAACGAAAAGCAGGTTCTTTCCGTTTCTACCGCGGGACGCGTCGACTATTTATCGGCGGAACTCAATTTCAATCTTGGCGATTTTGCGAGCGCGCTTGACGATATCCGGAAACTTCGAAAAAAGAGAACCACCGACGCCCCGCTTTACGAATATGAAATTGCGGAAGCGTTGGAGGAACGCATACTTTTCGAACGCGATGAAGATCCGGGCGCCCTTGAACGGTTGATGGCGCTGGAAAATCGAGTCGCCCTGAAACGGTGGCCATATCAGCGGTGCCTTATAAAACTGCATATCTGCGAAATCCTGATCAAAATGAAAAGACCGGAAGAAGCCAGGTCGCACGCACGAAACGCGTTGCGTCTGGCAAAAGGAATGCAATCGGCGTCCCTGCAGTGCCGCGCGTATCTGATGCTGGGGATAAGCCAATCTCCTTTGCAGCGTACTTTTTCAGCGAATACGCCCGTTTTTTCCGGCGTTCACAACGCCGACGAAGCAATCTGTTCTCTCAATGCGTGCCTCAGCCTGGCGGACGCGTCATATTCCCTGGAATGCCGCTGGAGGGCGCTGGCCGAACTGAGTTTCATATATCGGTTATATAAAAATTACAAATTGTGTTTCCATTGCGCGGGGCTGGCGTATAAAACCCTGGCAAAACTGGAAGATCAGACGCCTTCCGACATGCTGGACTCCTTTAACGGAGTTTTCGGCCGCAGCCGGATCAAGCTGGAACTGACGCGCCTGATTGAAGCCGAACGGCCGTTTTGCCGGGATACCAATGCGGCGAAATGCTCCAAAAGCGCCAACATCGGAATGCTTCTGCAAATGACCGAACTGATAAATACAGCCAGGGAGATTACGCCCCTGCTGGATGGGCTGCTGACTCTTGCGCTTTCGGCGATAGCCGTAACGAGGGGGTTTATTTTTCTGTTTGATGAGACGGCGGGTAAGCTGGAACAGGCCGGCGGACGAGATGCGAAAACGGGAAACAGGGTTTTTGCAAACGATGTTTCCCACGCGGTTCTGGAGTCGGTTTTCCAGGAGGGCAAGCCGCTTGTCAGCGCCGACGCGGGCAGTGACCCGCGAATTATGAAAAACGGATTTAAGGAGCCGCCCGGAAAACTTCTGTGCATCCCGCTGAAAACTCCGGAGCGTACAATCGGGGTGTTTTACGCGGATTGCCGCAAACCGGTTGAAAATATCGGTGAAGCGGAGATCGATCTTACGAAGGCTTTCTGCAGCCTGGCCGCTCTTGCCGTTGAAAACATTCTGGCGTGGCGCAGGCTCGCACAGACAATTTCCAATTCCGGTTCCAGGGAAACACCGGACCATTTTCCGGAAATTATCGGCTCAAGCCCCGCAATAAGGCTTCTGAAAGACCGTATCCGCCTTATGGCGGCCTCGCCGCTTGATGTTCTTATCACCGGCGAAAGCGGCAGCGGCAAGGAACTTGTCGCCCGCGCAATCAGTAACGGCGACAGGAGACGTAATGGAAAATTCATACCGGTGGATTGTGGGGCGCTTGCCGACGGCGTTGCCGAAGCCGAGCTGTTCGGCTGCCGCCGGGGGGCGTTCACCGGCGCGGCGGAAGACCGCGTCGGACTGCTTGAGGCCGCCGCCGGGGGAGTTCTTTTCCTCGATGAAATTTCAAATATGCCCCTGCGCATGCAGGTAAAACTTTTGCGAGCGCTGCAGGAACGCGAAGTCCGGCGGATTGGGGACACGCTCCCGCGAAAAGTTGAAATACGCGTCGTAGCCGCTACGAACAAAAATCTTATGGAAGAGATAAAAAACGGGCGCTTTTGTCATGATCTTTTTTACCGCCTGAAGGCCGTGGAAATTCACACGCCCCCGTTGAGAGAACGGGCGGAGGATATTCCGCTTCTGATCGAATGCTTTCTTCAAGGGATATTCGATCAGGAAAAAGGCGAAACCCGTCGGTTTTCTTCGGAAGCCATGGAACTGTTGCGACAATATTCATATCCCGGAAATATCCGTGAATTGAAAAATATTGTTACAGCCGCGTACTACTCGTCTCCAGGCTATGTTATAGAAGCCGCGGTACTTCCGCAGGAGGTACGTGTTCGGAACGCGGCGGAAACAATTTCAAACTCAACAGCGGACAACCTGTACCACAAAATTCTGGCGGGAGACGGCGGATTTGAGGATTTGGTTAAAAAACCATATCTGGCTCGCCGCTTTGAAGCGGCTGTGGTTCTGGGCGTGATTCGGCTGGCGCTTTCGGATGCATTTGGAGTTTATCGGAACGCTTTTGCGCGTTTGCGCATACCGAAAAATCGATACGCCTCGACAATGCAGTTTCTGAAGCGGCACCACTGTTATCTGGATTTTCTTCCTTTTCGTCGCGGGTGCGCGACGTAAAAGTTGAATCAAGAGCAATAAGAATCAGTATTCCCCCTTCATTTTATGCTCGTCGGGAGTATAAAATGGATTTGAGAATGTCTAAGGGAACTGATTTACGCATAGTCATGATTGCGGCGGAGGCCGCGCCTTTCGTCAAGGTAGGCGGACTGGGGGATGTTGTCGGCGCGCTTCCCGGGGCGCTTGAAAAACTGGGTGCAAAAGTCACGGTTATTATTCCAGCTTACGGGAATGCCGACGACTTATCGTCACAGGCCGAACCATGCCGCGATATTCCGGGCTTTGACGTCGTCCTGGGAAATTTTGAGGAATACGCTTCAGTTTTTCAAACCTCGATGCCGGGAACCGGCGTTGATGTTCGCCTCATCGGTTCCCGCCGGTATTTCGAGCGCGGCGGCGTATATGACGATCCCCTTACGGGGGAAGGCTATGCCGACAACATGGAGCGCTATGTTTTTTTCATGAAGGCGGCGATCGAATTGATTCTCAGGTTGCCTGATTCTTTCGACGTCATCCATTGTCATGATTCTCACACCGCGCTTATTCCCGGCATCATTAAGGAAAAATACGGCGACATTGCAAAGCTTGCCCGCGCTCGCACGTTGTTTACCATTCACAATCTCGCGTACCAGGGAAATTATACGAGCGAGGCGCTTGATCTGGCGGGCATCTCACCTCATCGTTTTTATCCTTTTTCGCCGTTTGAATTTTGGGAACAGGTCAGTTTCATGAAAGCCGGTATAATGTTTGCCGATGAAGTTACAACCGTAAGCCCGACTTACGCGGAGGAAATTCAGAAGCCGGAATTCGGATTCGGGCTTGAAGGCGTACTGCGTGAAAGAAAAAATCACCTGCACGGCATTATCAACGGCATCGACTACAACGAGTGGAACCCTGAAACAGATCCTTTCATAGCGGCGCGTTTTTCATCCGAAAAACTGTCCGGCAAGGCCGTTTGTAAGCGCGACATCCTGGAGTATTTCAGCCTCGGCCACGACAGGGATATAACACGCATTCCGCTTATAGGAGTAATTTCGCGCCTCGCGAATCAGAAAGGCTTTGACCTTATAGCCGAGGCAATTCCCGTGATAGCGGAAATGGATGTATTCCTGGTGATCCTGGGAACCGGGCAGCAGTATTACAATGATCTCGTAAAAGACATCGCCGCGCGTTATCCGGAGAAAATCGCCGCGCGGCTGGCTTTCGACAATCCCCTGGCGCATAAAATCGAAGCCGGCTGCGATATGTTTCTCATGCCTTCCCGCTACGAACCCTGCGGTTTGAACCAGCTCTACAGCCTGCGCTATGGGACAATCCCCATCGTGCATCGTACCGGCGGTCTTGCCGACACCGTCATACCATACAACGGAGACAGCGGGACAGGTTTCAGCTTCGCCAGGTATTCCGCCGATGCACTGACGCTGTCAATCAGCGAGGCGCTTTCAGTTTACTCAAACCCGACAGAGTGGAAAAAGCTGGTGCGGCGGGCCATGAAGGAAGACTGGTCATGGGAAAGTTCAGCAAGACGTTATATTGAATTATACCGGAAATAAGCTGTCGGCGGTCAGTTGTCAGTCAACCGCCTCACGGCGGTGCGTAGGGACGCGATTTATCGCGCCCTCTGCCAAAACCATCTATTTTGTAACTTCTGGAATGAAGTTATAGGTAAGGAGTGAAACGCCGTGTCCATGATTCGCCGGTCGGCATTTGGAATATTTATCTACGGCTTGTTTATTTGCGGAATTATTTTTATTCATTCCTTTATCCGCTATGAACTGCATGAAGCGTCGCCTGAGACTGAAGCTGCAAATCCTTTTTCGTCCGGACCGTATGAAACATCGCCTGAAAACGCCGGTCTTTCTTTATCCAGCCTGCAAAATATCGACGCGGCGGTAGAGGCGTCCATCAAGGAGGGAGAATTGCCGGGAGCGGTTGTGCTGGCGGCGCGGAATGGAAAAATAGCCTACCTGAAAGCTTTCGGCAACCGGTCGCTAAAGCCTGAACCGGAGCCGATGACAACCGATACGATATTTGATATTGCTTCCCTTACAAAAGTCGTGGCGACAACGCCCGCCATTATGCAGCTCGTGGAAAAGGGGGTTCTGCGCCTCGGCGACCCCGTCAGGCGCTACCTTCCTGAATTCACCGGCGGCGGCAAGGACGACGTTACCGTGCGCCAGTTGCTGACGCACTATTCGGGATTGCGTCCCGGTTTCGGCAATTCACGGGAATGGGTCGGTTACGAGGCGGCGCTGAATGAAATCTGGAAGGAAAGAGTCTCCGGCACGCCGGGAAGATCGTTCGCCTACAGCGACCTGAATTTCATCGTCCTCGCGGAAATAGTGCGCGTGGTCAGCGGCAAGGCGATTGACGTCTACGCGCGGGAACATATCTTCGAACCGCTCGGCATGACGGAAACGGCGTTTCAGCCTCCCGCCGGCTGGACGGCGCGCATAGCGCCGACTGAAATGCGGTCAGGCCCGGCGCAATTGCCTAAAGGCGCGAAGCCGGAGTATAAAATGCTGCGCGGGGAAGTACACGATCTCACGGTATGGAAAATGGGCGGCGTTTCCGGGCAGGCCGGCCTTTTTTCAAGCGCGCGCGACCTGGCGATCTACGCGCAGACATTATTGAATCGCGGCGTCTACGGCGGCGCGAGGCTGCTTTCAGAAGCCGCCGTAACGGCTATGGCAAGCCCGCAGTCTCCGTCGCAGGCGGCGAATGTTCGAGGCTACGGCTGGGATATAAACTCGGAGTATTCATCTCCGCTGGGCGACCTGTTTTCGGGCGGGTTCGGGCATACCGGCTTTACGGGAACGTCAATCTGGATACATCCCCCAAGCGACAGCTTTGTGATCATCCTCAGCAACCGCGTGCATCCATCAGGCGGGAAAAACATCAATCATCTGCGCAGCGTTGTCGCCAACATCGTCGCCGCGTCCATCATCAACCCTGAAATTCCATGACGGCGCTTTTCAGCTTTTTCATGTGGTCGCGCAAAGCGGCGGCTTTTTCAAACTCGAATTCCTTCGCCGCGTCGCGCATTTCTTTTTCAAGCCGCCGGATTTCCGCTTCCATTTCATCCGCGGAGCTATAAGTATTCTCCGCTTCGGCGACGGCCGGAATCTCGTAATAATCTCCTTCATATATACGCGCCATTTCCGGATCCAGCGGCTTTATGATGGATTGCGGAGTAATGTCGTGTTCCCTGTTGTAAACTTCCTGCGCGGCGCGGCGGCGGTTGGTTTCATCAATCGCAGCTTTCATTGAGCCTGTTATGACGTCGGCGTAAAGAATCGCCCTGCCGTTGATGTGCCTGGCCGCCCGCCCCATCGTCTGAATAAGCGACGTGGTGGAACGTAAAAAACCTTCCTTGTCCGCGTCCAGAACCGCGACAAGCGACACCTCGGGCAGGTCAAGCCCTTCCCGCAGCAGGTTGACGCCGACAAGAACGTCGTATTCTCCGGCCCGCAACGCGCGCAACACCTTGATACGGTCGAGCGTTTCAACCTCCGAGTGCAGGTAACGCACGCGTATCCCCAGTTCCGTGTAATACCCGGCCAGATCTTCCGCCATGCGTTTGGTCAATGTTGTCACCAGCACCCTTTCGTTGCGTTCCGCCCTGACGCGTATTTCCTCCATCAGGTTTTCCACCTGCATCGTCACCGGCCTTATTTCGATTTCCGGATCGGTAAGTCCCGTTGGACGGATGATCTGTTCCACCACGACGCCGGAGGCTTTCGTCAGTTCGTATGGTCCCGGCGTAGCCGAAACGTAGATCGCCTGGTTCGCGCGCTCCTCAAATTCGGGGAAATTAAGCGGACGGTTGTCCAGCGCGGACGGAAGGCGAAAGCCGTATTTGACCAGCGATTCCTTGCGCGAGCGGTCGCCTGCGTACATCGAACGTACCTGCGGAACGGTCGCGTGGCTTTCGTCGATGAAAAGTATCCAGTCGCGCGGGAAGTAATCAAGAAGAGTCGGAGGCGGTTCTCCCGGACTGCGCCCCGTCAGATGACGGGAATAGTTTTCGATGCCCCGGCAATATCCAAGCTCCTTCATCATGTCGATGTCGAACAGCGTTCGCTGCCGCAGCCGCCGGGCTTCCAGTTCTTTTCCGTCAAGCTCCAGCGCGAGTTCCCGGTCGTCAAGTTCCTCGCGGATCGTGTCTACCGCGCGCAGCAGGTGGTCGCGCGGCTGCACGTAGTGCGATTTTGGATAGATCGGCATACGTTCATGCTTTTTCAGCACTCGCCCCGTCAGCGGGTCGATCTGCGCTATGCCTTCGATTTCGTCGCCGAAGAGTTCTATGCGTACAGCGTAATCTTCGTATGATGGAAAAACTTCCACTACGTCGCCGTGCGCCCGGAAAAAACCGCGTTCCAGGGCGTAATCCTGCCTGGCGTACTGCATCTCCACCAGGCGCCCCAGGATTTCGTCGCGCCTGATTTGTTGACCTTTTTCAAGGAACAGGAGCATTCCGTAGTAGGCTTCGGGAGAACCGAGACCGTAAATGCACGAAACGCTGGCTACGATAACGCAGTCGCGCCGTTCAAAAAGCGAGCGCGTTGCCGAGTGCCGCAGTCTGTCGATTTCGTCGTTAATCAGCGCGTCTTTCTCAATATAGGTGTCCGTCGAGGGGATGTAGGCTTCCGGCTGATAATAGTCGTAGTACGAAACGAAATACTCAACGGCGTTGCCGGGGAAAAAAGTCCGGAACTCACGGTACAACTGCGCGGCCAGGGTTTTGTTGTGCGCCAGCACCAGCGCGGGACGCTGCAACGCTTCAATGATCTTCGCCATTGTGAACGTTTTTCCCGATCCGGTGACGCCTAGCAGTACCTGGTGTTTTCCGCCGTCTTTTATGCCTTGAACCAGTTGTTCAATAGCGGCGGCCTGATGTTCGCTCGGCTGAAACGGCGTGCTGATTTCAAAATTTGAGGAATGAATAAGATCCCTGCCATAGGATATGCCGGAATAGGTGAGATTGTCGTCGTTTTTAACCATAGTGATTCAGTATCTGTAGACAGATTCTAGTGCACGGTATTACTTGAAATTACGCATATCAATAATCGTAATCTGTTGAATATCAAATAGATAGAAAATATTGAATGCGATATTTTTAACTATCCGGGCTAGCTATACCAGCATCTGCTTCTTCAACCAGCATTATTGGAATGTCGTCTTTAATCGGATAAATTCGTCCGCATTTTACGCATTTGAGGCG
>Ga0099364_10006835_pt1 | contig 16505 bp, 9 predicted proteins | sample TergutTh196P3_FD_73070 | JGI IMG/M metagenome (GOLD analysis project Ga0099364, IMG submission 73070) | Microcerotermes parvus P3 segment gut microbial communities from Pointe-Noire, Republic of the Congo - Th196 P3 | ecosystem: Host-associated > Arthropoda: Insects > Digestive system > Gut ... | reverse complement strand
GAGATTTCACAGTCTGGATTGCTTCGTCGCTACGCTGCTCGCAATGACGAAGAGGGGGTATTTGAATAGAAACCGTAAAAACATTTGAGGCTTGTGCGTAAAAACATTTGAGGCTTGACAAAAGACGTATGAACGAATATAGTTATTAATATAATATCTTATCAGCATAACTGTTAATTGATTTGGAGGCACTGTGATTATGAACGGATATATGAGTGCGAGAGAAACGTCTGCCCGTCGGGACATAACGGAACGTCAGGTTGAAAGCCATGTGCTGAAGGAAGAGAAGCAAGTGAACGTCTCCCAGTGTCCCCCTGCTTCCCCCTACGCCCCTCTACTTCCCCCTGCTTCCCCCTACGCCCCTCTACTTCCCACTGCGCCCCCCTGCTTCCACCTACATTCCCATACTTCGTCCCTGTAGGAGGTGTTTAAGAATATGAAAATAGCGTTTTTAGCTCCGGCAGGGGCCATGCATAGGTTTAACGGAAGCTTCGGAAAATCGTTGCATTACGCGCCACTGACTTTGACTACCCTTGCGGCGCTGATTCCGCCAGAATTAGATGCGGAGGCGGTTGTTTACGATGAAACCGCCGGAATGATTCCGCTTGATTTGGAAGCTGATATTATTTGTATCACTTGCATCACTGGCACTGCGCCGCGATGTTACGCTTACGCCGACCATTTCAGACGAAAGGGTATACCCGTTGTCCTCGGCGGCGTCCATCCTACCATTATGGCACAAGAGGCAGCGCAACACGCGGACAGCGTGGTAACGGGTTTTGCCGAATATACATTTCCACAGCTATTATTCGATTTTGCCACTAAACGGTTGAAGCCGTTATACACACAAAGCTGTGATTTTTCAATTGCCGGGCGCCCCACCCCTCGACGGGAATTGTTGAACAAAAAGCGATACATAACTATGAATACGTTGGAAGCTGTGCGCGGCTGTTCGTTGCCCTGTACTTTTTGCGCTTATCCTGCCGCATTCGGAAAAACGGTTTATAAGCGTCCGATTAATGAGGTGGTCGCCGAAATTGAAGCACTTGATTGTAATGTCATACTTTTCCCGGATGTAAACTTAATTGCAGACAGGGAACATGCCATCAAGCTGTTTACCGCATTGATTCCACTAAAAAAAATATGGTTGGGGCTTGCCACCTCATCTGTCGGTATTGACGACGAATTGATTACGGTATTCCGTAAAAGCGGTTGTAAAGGTTTGTTGATTGGGTTTGAATCTGTTAATCAAGAATCACAAAGATTTGTCAGCAAAGGCGTAAATCGAGTAAACAATTATGAGGATTTAATGAAACGTCTGCATCACGCCGGAATTTTGGTGCAGGGCTGTTTCGCTTTTGGAGCTGACAATGAGGATACGTCCACTTTTGAGCAAACGGTCGAGCTTGTCCAACGCGCTAAAATCGACCTCCCACGGTATTCGATACTAACCCCATTCCCGAATACCGAATATTTCCGCCAGTTGGAAAACGAAGGACGAATTATTGAGCGAAACTGGGCAATGTATGATGTGGAGCATTGTGTATACAAGCCAGCGCTAATGACACCCGAACAATTAGAGGAAGGCATAACTTGGGCATGGCGGGAAACATATAAATTGAAAAGTATCGCCGGGCGGCTTGCTCCATTCCACCGCAGCGCATGGCTGTCCATTCCCCTGAATTTCGGCTATCGCGGTTACGCTGATAAATTTCAAAAATTTACAAAAGAGGTTATGTGCGATAACAGCGACATAGGAGAATAGATAGGGGATTAGATAGGAAAATAGACAGGAGATTAGATAGGAGAATAGATAGGGGATTAGACAGGAGAATAGACAGGGGATCAGATACGATTATGAATAGGGGATTAGATACGAGTATAGATAGGGAATCAGATAGGGGAATAGATACGAGAATAGATAGGGGATCAGATAGGAGAATTGAATTGAATATATATTTGATTGCGCCAGACCTTACAAATAAATTCCATAAATCACCCAAGGGGTTTAAAATCCCTTACCCGATTATGTTTTCCACGAGCGGGTTACAGCTTTTGGCGGCATTGACGCCGGAGCGACATATCGTCAAGGTGGTAGACGAAACAATAGGAGAAAAGGTGGATTACGATTATCCCGCCGACCTTGTTGGCATTACCGCTATGACGACACAATCAACGCGTGCGTACTTCATAGCGGATGAATTTCGCCGCCGCAATAAAACCGTTGTTATGGGCGGCTTTCATCCATCGGTATGCCCGGATGAGGCTCTATTGCACTGCGACGCGGTTTGCGTCGGGGAAGGCGAGCTTGTTTGGAAGCAGATGTTGATTGATGCCGAAAACGGAGCCTTACAACTTGTCTATAAAGCTGAAAGGCTTGTCAGCTTTGAAGAAGTTCCGTGGCCTGACCGTTCTGTTGTCCGCGACAAAAGGGGAATGCTCAAAAACTTTGTTCAAACTTCACGGGGTTGTCCTTTTCATTGCAGTTTTTGTACAGTTATCAAATTTTTCGGGGAAACCTACCGCTTGCGCCCAGTCGAAGATATCGTAAACGAAATAAAGGAGCTTAAGAAATCGGGGCAACTTAAATGGAATTTCGTATTTTTCTCAGATGATAATATATGCGGTGATCCGATATACGCAAAAGAATTATTCCGGGCGTTGATTCCATTGAAAATCCGTTGGGGCAGTCAATGCTCCATCAGCATCGCGAAAGACAAGGAATTGTTGGCACTTGCCCAAATGAGCGGCTGTAAGGCTCTGGCAATCGGGCTTGAATCTGTTTCCGACAGTTCTCTTGCCGCCGCAAATAAAAATATGGGGAAAGCAGAGGATTACAATAAATCCGTAGCTTTGATACACAAATACAAAATCGCGGTGTTCGGTTTGTTTATTTTCGGATTTGACACAGACGATAATTCGGTGTTTGAAAGCACATTGTCATTTATTCATCAAAACAACCTGGAATATGCGATGTTTTCTGTGTTAACGCCTTTGCCCGGCACGAGCTTTTATGATGAATTTAAGGCGAATGGGCGTTTGCTCCATGAGGATTGGGCAAAATATGATTTTCAAACCGTCGTGTTCGAGCCTAAAAATATGTCTGCGAAAACATTGCAGCTTGGACGCTACGATTCCGCAAAGAAAATACATACATTTGTATCAATATTCCAACGAGTGTTGGGGGCTAAAACTAATATCTTATTTCCGCTTTTGTTTAATTTTTCGTTGCGGAAGCTCTACAATCGTCTACCCCGAGGTTATTAAGGCCTACTAATAAGTGCAGAGATAAGTGCTGACAATTCGGGAAATTACAAATTCGGGAAATAAACCGCTAGCTCTCGGGTATAGGTTGCGGACGGAGTCTGCCGTATGATATAATCCCATTTATCAAGTTTTAGCGGAGGGTGTCTTGGACAAGCGTGCAAAGTTCAGCTTGATTCTCGTTGTTGAGCTTATTCTGTGGAATACTGTTTTGATGAAACCAATAAGGCTGTTTTCTGTTTTTCTGCATGAGCTAGGCCATGCGGGTGTAGCAATGCTTTTTGGTGGAAAAGTGCATTCATTCCAGGTCAACCTTGACGAAAGCGGGAGCGTATTGGCGACATCCAGGGGATGGCTTGCCTCTTTTATGATTGCGAACGGAGGGTATCTGGGCGGGGTATTGCTTTCAGCTCTAATACTTTGGCTTGGACATAAATATGGCGGAAAATATGTGCTTGGCGCAACTGCTATTGTAATAGTGTCGGTCGCCGCAATCTTTTCAGGCGTTTCAATGACCCTGATGTATGCAGCGATTTTTTCCTTGGCGGTGCTACTAATATTCATGACAAAAAACAGCTCGGTAGAAAACACGGCGTTAGAGATCATTGGGGTTGGGGCGCTTGCTTACGGCGTCTACGACACATTTGTCGATACTATTCTTTTCGAGTTGAACAAAGTTTTTCCAATTGTCAGAGGATGGACCAGCAAGGAGGTAACCGACGCTGTTCAGTTAAGGAATTTAACAGGCATTCCCGCAATTGTATGGGGGGTTGCCTGGCTCGGGATATCATTGATGATTATCTATTCATTTTTTTTAAGGCACAAGGGGAAGGGGGCGGCAAAGAAAACCGCCTTTAGGCCAGTGCAGGGCAACGGCACAAATTTCGGCCCCCCTTTTAAAAAATAATTTGTACAAGGCGGAAAATGTAGCGATGCCAGTTGACGACAGGATAAAACAGCTAAGAGGGCTGATTGACGAACACAATAAAAAATACTATATATACGACAACCCGGAAATAAGCGATGCAGATTATGACGCGCTGTATGAGGAGCTTTTGGATCTGGAGGCAAAACACCCGGAATATGCGTCGGACGACTCCCCTACGGCGAGGGTTGGGGGGGAGTCGCTTGCGGGTTTTGGGAAAGTTGTCCATGAAGTGCAGATGCAGAGCCTTAACGACGTTTTTCAGCTTGACGAGCTGGATTTATTTGACAAGCGGGTCAAGGAGGCCTTGAGCACCGGATCGGGCGGTGGGGATTCGAGCGGAAGCGGCACAGGTGCCAGCGGTGCAGGCTACAGCGGTGCTGGTGCCAGTGGTGCGGATGCTAGTGGCACGGATGCTAGTGGCACGGGTGCCAGACCCGACGAAGAGGATTCGAGCGGTAGTGGCGCGGGAGCCAGCGGCACGGATGCCGAGGTTGAGTATGTAGTCGAAAAAAAGGTTGACGGGCTTTCTGTTTCAATTGAATACAGAGATGGGGCCTTTGTCAGGGGATCTACGCGGGGGGACGGCTTTGTTGGCGAAGACGTTACGGAGAATCTTAGGGCACTAAAGAGTTTGCCTAAGGCCCTTAAACTGGCAGAAAATCCACCTTATATAGAAATACGCGGGGAAGTCTACATGTCGAAGCAAGACTTCATGATGCTAAACGAAACCCAGGCTGATCTCGGCCAAAAAACATTTGCGAACCCTAGAAACGCGGCAGCCGGGTCGTTGCGGCAGCTTGACCCGGCGGTTACGGCGTCAAGAAGGCTGGATCTATTCGTGTTTAATATCCAACAAGCCTCGGGGGCATCGTTCAAGAAACACTCTGAAGCCCTGGAATACCTAGCCGAGGCCGGCTTGCCCGTAAGCTCCGGCTATAAGGTGTGTAAAGGCATATCTGCTGTAAAGGAAGAGGTTAATGCTATTGGGGCTTCCCGTTACGAATATCCGTTTGATATTGACGGGGCTGTTGTGAAAGTCAATTCCCTGCAGCACAGGGGGTTGCTTGGTGAAACTTCAAAGGCGCCCAGGTGGGCTGTGGCATACAAATTCCCTGCCGAGGTTAAGGAAACCGTACTAAAGGATATAACGATAAACGTCGGCAGGACTGGCGTGTTGACGCCAAACGCTATACTAGAGCCGGTTAGGCTGGCGGGTACGTCAGTTGGCAAGGCTACCCTTCACAACATGGATGTGATCTCGGAAAAAGACATACACATAGGGGACAGGGTTATGGTCAGAAAAGCTGGCGATATAATCCCAGAGGTTGTTGAAGTCTTGAAATGGAAGCGCAACGGGACGGAAACTCCATTCGCAATGCCAGAAATGTGTCCGGTCTGCGGCTCTAAAGTGGAGCGCGCACCCGGCGAGACTGCTCACAGGTGTACGGGCAATGCTTGCCCCGCACAGGTTTTCAGGCGCATTGTGCATTTTGCGTCCAGGGATGCAATGAACATAGAAGGCCTCGGCCCGGCAATTATAGAAACCCTTTTAGAAAAGGGTTTGATAAACGGTGCGGCGGATCTCTATTACCTTAAAGACAAACGAGACGAGCTTGTCAGTATTGACCGGATGGGTGGGAAGTCCGTCGACAACCTTCTGGCGGCTATTGAAGGCAGCAAAAACAGAGGGCTTGCCCGGTTTCTGTTCGGCCTGGGGATAAGGCATATCGGTGCAAGGGCGGCAAAGCTGATTGCGGAAAACTACATGACGATTGACAATATCCTGAATGCCGATATCGAGGGCATATCCGAAATACCAGAAGTAGGCGGTAAAATGGCCGCAAGCATAAGAGAATATTTTGACGACGAAGAAGTTCTAACACAACTTGAAAAGTATATGGATGCTGGCATAGCTATGAATGTCGGTGTGGCAATGAATGCCGGTGTAGTTATGGATGGTGGCGTAGCTATGGATGGTGGCACAAGGGCTAGGGCTGTGGCATTGCCTTTTGACCAGGCACAGGGCCAGGGCGAGGCAACGGATGGGGTTCAAGGCCAATATGGGGCCCAAACCCTGGACGGGTCAACAGACGAGGCCCAAAGCCAGTATGGGGCCCAAGCCCTGAGCGGGTCAACGGACGGGGCCCAAAGCCAGTACGGGGCCCAAACCCTGGACGGGTCAACGGACGGGGCCCAAGGCCAATATGGGGCCCAAGCCAAGGCCCAAGTTGGGGCTGGCGACGCTTTTTTGGGCAAGATTTTTGTTATTACCGGGACATTGCCTGATATGGGAAGGGATGAAGCGAAAGAACTCATTGAAGCAAACGGCGGCAGGGTTTCCGGCAGCGTTTCAAAGAAAACCGCCTTCGTGCTTGCGGGCGAAAAGGCAGGCAGCAAGCTAAAAAAGGCGGGGGAGTTGGGGGTCGAGGTTATAGACCTAGATCGGCTCATTGAAATGTTGCACATAGAAAAATGACTTGATTTGCGGTTCATTGAAATAATGAAGTAACTGTTCAGAACCCACGCTTTGTCATTGCGAGGAGCGTAGCGAAGAAGCAATCTAGTCTGTGAAATCTCTGTTTTGCTGTATTTCCCGTTAATTCGGTGCCTGGATTGCTTCGCTTTGCTCGCAATGACGAGGGGTATTTGAATAGTGCTACAAAAAAGAATTTAAGATATATGGAGGGCTGAGAATGGTACGAACGAGGTTTGCGCCAAGTCCAACGGGGTACATGCACATTGGCAATTTGAGGACGGCGCTGTACGAGTACCTCATTGCCAAGTCGAACAATGGGAAATTCATATTGAGAATTGAGGACACCGACCAGGAAAGAATTGTCGACGGTTCGGTGGACGTAATATTTAAAACGCTGAAAACTGTCGGTCTCAAACACGACGAGGGGCCCGATATTGGTGGCGACTACGGGCCGTATGTCCAGAGCGAAAGAAAGGCATTGTACATGCCGCATGCGCTGGAGATGATTAAAAAAGGCGCGGCGTACCACTGCTTCTGCACAAAGGAGCGGCTCCAGGCGTTGAAGGAAGAGCTAGAAGCCTCTGGCAAGGCTAATGCGTATGACAGGCGATGTCTCGGGCTTAGTGCTGAAGAGGTTAGGCAAAACCTGGAGAACAAAGTGCCATTTGTTATCCGTCAGAAAATGCCGCGTGAGGGGCACACCGAATTCCATGACGCCGTTTACGGGGCTATCTCTGTTGACAACAGCGAGCTTGAGGACCAGGTGTTAATAAAATCGGACGGGCTTCCAACTTATAACTTCGCAAACGTCATTGACGACCATTTGATGGAGATTACGCATGTTGTACGTGGCTCGGAATACCTTTCGTCAACGCCAAAATACAACCTCGTTTACGAGAGCCTGGGCTGGAGCATCCCAGTTTATGTCCATCTTCCCACCGTAACAAAACCAGGCGGGCAGAAACTTAGCAAACGCGCGGGAGACGCTTCGTTTGAGGATTTACTTGGCATGGGGTACCTAGTTGAGGCGGTTGTGAATTATATTGCGCTGTTAGGGTGGTCGCCAAAGGGGACGCAGGAAATATTTACGCTCGCCGACTTGGAGAAATGCTTTGACATCGCTGGCATCAGCAAGTCGCCATCCGCGTTTGATTTTCCCAAGCTTAATTATTTTAATGCCGAACACCTACGCCGCAAAAACCCTGATGAGTTCCATGAGGTTGTGTTGCCATACATTCGAAAAGCTGTGAAAAACTCCGCATACGACACCCGTAAGATTGCAAAAACCTTACAGCCGCGCGTCGAGATCCTATTGACGATACCCGAAATGGTAGATTTTTATGACAGACTACCGGACTACGGGGCAGAGTTGTTCATAAACAAGAAAAACAAATCATCCATTGAAACGTCACAAAACAGCTTAGCGGCGGTATTGGAGGGGCTTGCATCTATACAGGAATGGGGTTACAATGCAATACATGAGACAATGGGCAATACCGCATTGCAAAACAACATGAAAACCGGCCAGGTAATGTGGCCAGCTAGAATAGCGTTAACAGGAAGGCAGGTTACCCCGGGCGGCGCCGTCGAGGTTGCCGAAATACTGGGCAAAGACGAGTGCATGCGGCGGATAGGGCTTGGCTTGGAGAAAATTAGGGTTAGCAATGATGGCGTTACGGGCCATTAGTTTTCAATATAATTGGAAGGATGGTAGAAGCATGTCTACAGATTTAAGGGAAACGGAACCATTTGTCAGTTCGAATTTTATTTACGACATCATCGACGAGGACAACGAGATATCGCGGTACGGGAAGCGCGTGCATACGCGGTTTCCACCCGAGCCAAACGGGTATCTTCATATTGGCCACGCAAAAGCCATAACGATTAATTACAATACAGCAAAAAAATATGGCGGAAAGTTCAACCTGCGGTTTGACGACACGAACCCTAGCAGGGAGGAGATTGAATACGTAAACTCGATTCAAGAAGACGTAAAATGGCTTGGGTGCGAATGGGACAGCCTTTTTTTTGCAGCCGACTATTTCGGCCTTATGTACGACTATGCCATCGAGCTTATTGAAAAAGGGCTCGCTTATGTGTGCAATTTGACTGCGGACGAGATAAGGGAGTACCGGGGGACTTTAACGGAGCCGGGCAAGGACAGCCCCTACCGCGACAGGCCGGCAGCCGAGAACCTTGACCTGTTCAAAAGAATGGAAAAAGGGGAGTTTGAGGACGGTTCAATGGTTTTGAGGGCGAAAATAGACATGTCATCACCGAACATGAATATGCGCGACCCGGTTATTTACCGAATTATGACTGCGACGCACCACAGGTCGGGCGACAAATGGCGCATATACCCAATGTATGATTATGCCCACCCACTTGAGGACGCAATCGAGGGCATAACGCATTCATTATGCTCATTGGAGTTTGAGGACCACAGGCCTCTTTACGAATGGGTTATTAACAACACAAGCGTTCAATGCAAGTCCCGCCAGATAGAGTTTGCCAGGTTAAACCTTACGTATACCGTCATGAGCAAAAGAAAGCTGCTAGCCCTTGTAAAGGAGGGCTACGTAAGCGGCTGGGACGACCCCAGGATGCCGACTTTGTCCGGCATGCGCAGGCGAGGGTACCCGCCGGAAGCCATCCGGGATTTTTGCGGGAGAATCGGCGTTGCAAAAACCTACAGCACGGTAGACTTTGCCCTTTTGGAGCATTGCGTGAGGGAAAACTTAAATACGAACGCGCCCAGGGCAATGGCAGTAATTGACCCCGTGAAGCTAACAATAGAGAACTACGACGAAAATTTAATTGAAGAGTTTGAAGCAGAAATAAACCCCGAAAATCCTGGTGCAGGTAAAAGAAAAATATATTTTTCAAAACACCTCTATGTTGAGGCAAGCGATTTTGCCGAAATACCGCCCAAGGGCTGGTTCAGGCTGTCCCCTGGAAAAGAAGTGCGTTTGAAGTACGCCTATTATGTTACGTGTACTGGTTTTAAGAGGAGCGAAGACGGAAAGCTTACAGAAGTTGTCTGCACCTATGACCCTGAGTCGAGGGGCGGCGGGTCGCCGGACGGCCGAAAAGTCAAGGGTACTTTGCATTGGGTGTCAAGCCACAACGCCCTTGACGCCGAGATTAGGCTATATAACAACCTTTTCAACGACCCGTTCCCAGAAGCCGACGACAACAAGCCCTTTGTTGAAAACCTGTCGGAAAACTCGTTGTCGGTGCAAAAAAACAGCAAGATTGAACCCTGGCTAATGGAAAACACGGGCGAAACAAGGTTCCAGTTCCTTCGGATGGGGTATTTTTGTGCCGACAGCAAAGACAATACGGGCGGATCCCCAGTCTTTAATCGGATCGTAACATTGAAGGATTTATACACAAAAACGGTGAAAAAGGGCTAGCGGATTCAATATCCGCACGCAGCGGATTCAATATCCGCGGTCACACTGGGTTGTATGGGCGGATTCAATATCCGCCCGCAGCGGATTCAATATCCGCGGTCATACCGGGTTGTAGGGGCGGATTCAATATCCGCCCGCAGCGGATTCAATATCCGTGGTCGTACCGGGTTGTAGGGGCGGATTCAATATCCGCCCGCATTGGAAGATCGTGACTATTCAATTACCCCTCGTCATTGCGAGCAAAGCGAAGCAATCCAGGCACCGAATTAACGGGAAATACAGCAAAACAGAGATTTCACAAACTGGATTGCTTCGTCGCTACGCTCCTCGCAATGACGAAGAGGGGGTATTTGAATAGAAACGGAAGATCCAAGTTGCCCCCCACATTTGGCCTAGTTGAAATGAGCGGCAATATGCGATAGAATGTATGCCTAACGATAATGCACAAACGTTAAAAATTAACCAACAGGAATGGAGGATATAATTATGTCAGTGTTAAACGATATTACCAAAGTCGTAACGGATACGGCAAAAACAGCAGCAAAACTATCGTCAGATATGGTTGAAGTGACGAAGCTTAATGTTGCGATCAGCGTGGAGGAAGACAAGATAAACAAACAGTTTTATGAGATCGGGAAAAGGGTTTATGAGAAATATGCCGACATAAGCGATGTGTCAGACGAGGGCATTGCCGAAGCTTGTGAAGTAATCAAGGACATGGAAAGAAATATTGCCGAGATGAAGTCACGAATACTGAACTTAAAAAAGATTAAGGAATGCGCGGGGTGCAAGGAGATACTTGACATCGACATGCCTTTCTGCTTCAAGTGCGGCATCAAACAGCCCATTGTTGAGATTATTATTGAAGAGGAAGAAGTGCCCGATTGCGAGGAATTAGTAAACGAAGAATCAGAAGAAGCTACAAGCGGCGGCTTCGAGGAGGACGCTTGCAACAATCCTGATGAGGCGCACTACGAGTAGCCGGGGGTATAATTAGACTAAAAAAACACAATGATTGCTAGACAATAAACGGAACGCCGAATACTACAAAAGGCCCCGCAATGGCTCACAGTGAGGTTGTTCGCTGTGTTGAGTCAGGAATTGGCGTTGTCGGGCGATTGCGCGTGGAAGGCTTCAGCATTGACAGCGGTTCAAGGAGTTGAATTTGAAAATTAACGTTGTCGAGCAATTATGCGTGGAAGGCTTCAGCATTGACAGCGGTTCAAGGAGTTGAATTTGAAAATTAACGTTGTCGGGCAATTTTGCGTGGAAGGCTTCAACATTGACAGCAGTTCAAGGAGTTGAATTTGGAAATTGGCGTTATTGTTCATGACGGGGCGTGCGCCTACGTACATAAGGTTTCACAAAAAACCAATTTGCTCCATTTCATGCAGTCTATTGGGGCCGATGTCAATTCTGTGTGCGGCGGGAATAAAAAATGCGGTAAATGCAAAGTACGGATCGCTGGGGTTGCCGGGGCCAATATGGCCGCTGGGGATGCCGGAGCCCCTGGATTGTGCGAAGCCGCTTTACTTACCAAAAGAGAAATTGATGAAGGTATCCGCTTAGCATGTTATGTGGATATCAGCTCTGGCATTGAGTTGTTTTTGGATAAAGGCACCGTAAATGCAAAAATTGAGACTTCAGGCATAAAAAGGGATACCGCCCTTGAGCCATTTATAAAAAAAAGGCATATTAAACTTGAAAAGCCGGGCTTGCTCGATCAGGCTGACGATGTGCAGAGGCTGTTATCAGAATGTAGCAAGGTTCTTCGCAAGAGTTGCGATGATGGCAAAACTCTCAAAGGGCTTTATGGAGATAGCAAGGCTTTTCGCGGAAGTTGCGAAGACGGCAAGGCCCTCCGCAAGCACTACGGTGATAGCGGGGTTTGCTTAAACGATTTGAGCATCATTAAGGGCATACCGGGATTGCTGAGGGGGCATGATTTCGAAGTAACGTGTGTTGTGGCTGGCGAAAAGCTGGTTGGTGTTGAGCCTGGCAACACAGAGAAGTCGCTATACGGCGCCGCCTTTGATATTGGGACGACCACAATAGCTGCGTACCTGTACAACTTGGCCACCGGTGCGCTCGTGGACATATGCCCCATGTTGAACCCCCAAAGACGATTTGGCGCGGACATCATTTCACGCATAGGATATACGTTGGAACACTACGGCGGGCTGTCGGAAATGAATGCGGCCATAATCGAGGCTGTTAATACAGTTTTAAATACGTTTGCTGAGAATAACAATATAAAAAAAGAAAATATATACGAGATTGCGTTTGTCGGCAACACGGCAATGATGCATTTTCTGATGGGATTGCCTGTTGAGGGCATTGCCGCGGCACCGTTTGCCCCTGTAACGACAGGGCTTCACATTTTAAGCCCAAACGAGCTCGGGGTGGGCATAAACGGCACGGGCGCGGTTATATGCGCACCGGGCGTGTCGGGTTTTGTCGGCGCGGATACCGTCGCCGCCGTGCTTGCGTGCAATATGCACAGAAGCCCCGATGTCAGCCTCTTGATTGATATTGGCACAAATGGCGAGATCGTGCTGGGTTGCTCGGAGTGGATGTATTCGTGTTCAACAGCGGCAGGCCCCGCTTTTGAAGGGGCGTGCATAAAACATGGCATGGGCGGGGTGGATGGCGCTATTGACTCTGTGAGGATAGGGAAAAGCGTGGAATACACAACGATAGGCGAGGCCAAAGCCATGGGCATATGCGGCTCTGGGCTGGTCGATCTAATCGCCGGGCTGTTAGACGCCGGAATAATAGACGACACAGGAAGGTTGCTTGATGCTTGTGGCGTTGATGTGGACGTTCCCAACGAGCTAAAAAAGAGGCTGGTAAAAATAGACGGAATAAATTCGTTTGTGGTGGCAGGCGAAGGCGAAGCCAGAACGGGCGAAGCCAGAGCTGGCGAAGCTAGTGCGGGCGAAGCTAGTGCGGGCGAAGCCAGAGCAGGCGAAGCCAGAGCAGGCGAAGCCAGAACGGGCGAAGCCAGAACAGGCGAAGCCAGAGCGGGCAATGTTGGATCAGCATATTCTGCTCCGCGCCGCATAGCCATAACCCAGAAAGATGTGAGGGAGATACAAAACGCGAAAGCCGCTATTGCCGCTGGGATAAAGACCCTTGTCAAGCACAGTGGGATTGGATATGGCGACATAGCGAATGTTTACCTTGCAGGCGGTTTCGGAAATTGCATTAACAAGGCTAACGCAGTGAGAACTGGGCTTATTCCAGAAGAACTTGGCCGAAAGGCAATTGCCGTTGGAAATGCCGCCGGCCAAGGCGCAATAGAATGCATTCTGTCAGTAAGGGCTATTAACGAGATGCAATTGATAAAGAACGGCATGTTATATGTGGAGCTTTCAGCGTCATCGGAGTTCGCGAACGAGTACGTTGAATGCATGATGTTTGGGGAATGATTAGCACAAATTTTTAATATAATTGCATAATTCATCTATAGAGAACTGGGTATATCTCATTCATGAGGGGAGCGGTGTTTGTTTTGAAAAAGTATTTGACAAAAATTAGATGGCAGAGGTGGCATTCGTGCAGGGCATTAGTCCTTGTTATGGCTTTATCGTTAGCCCTTGCCTCATTCAACTGGGTTTCCTATGCAGCAGAAAGCATTTCCGCACCTACAAGAAACGCTACTCCTGCCCCATCGCGGCAGAAGTACCTGACTGCCGTAATAAAAATGCTTATGGATAATTACATCGAGGAAGTAGGCCTTGAGAGTATTCTGGGCAATATTGCCGAGGCAATGATCGACAGTTCGGAGCTGGGCATGTTTATTAGAAAGGAATGGATTGGGTACTCTGAAGCCCTCCAGCTTGGGTTAGACCAAACAAGGGGGCTACAGACTGTATACATTGGGGATGAACTGATTGTCGTGGGCATATCCGAAGAATCCGACGCTTATGGCAAAGGCTTGCGCGAAGGGATGCTTATTGAATCAGTAAACGGTTACGACGTTGGAGAAGCCAGCTTTGAATGGGCTGAGGAGTTTTTTTCGTTTGGGAAATCGTGCACACTAAAGGCATTTGACTTTGATACAGAAAAAAGCGCAAGATATGTCATAGGTGGCAACAAAATCGTTGCCACTCCAATTGAAAGGTTTTCTGTGGGCGGGGTTGAGGTCATCAGAATCAAAAGCTTCAACGATCTGCTTTATGGCGAGTTAGCAAAAGAGATCAGGGTTTTGAGGAATGAAAACAAAAAAGATCTAGTTATTGACCTGAGAAATTGCGAAAGCGGAACGTTTGACAATGCGGAAAGGGCCCTTTCTTTGGTTGTTGGCTCCAATAAGGTTTTTGGAGAACTAGTTTCCAGGGATGGTGAAACCATTAAAAAGTACTACACTGGGAAAACGGAAACCGGTTTTAATGTCGCTGTTTTGACTAACCCTGATACAAGCGGGCCGGCTGAATTGTTTGCGTCAGCTGTAAAATCAGAAAACAAAACGAATATGACAATTGTGGGCACCCAGACTATGGGCGACACCGCCGTCAAGGAATACTATAAAATTGCCAGCCCAGCGACATTTATTGACAGTGTGCATAATACCCCAGACGCGGCTATGCCAGATGGCGGGAACGATTTGACGGATGGGCATTTGCTTATGGGCAGGCACTTTTTTGTGGATACCAACGCATTGGAGGGTGAACTCTCTAGCACAATGTCGGACCCCGGGCTTTCGGAAAAAGGTGTTTTGGGCTACTTGTCGGTAGCGTCGGACAGGTTTATCGACTTTGAAGGGTATGACATCTACGGGATTGGCGTTGCGCCCGACGTTGTCGTCGTGGAAGAGTCTACACCGCACAGCATAACGCCAAGGAACATAAGGCGCCTAGATTCGGAAGAGTCTTTTGAGGAAAATGACAGAGGCGTAGACGTACTGTATGCCAAGGTTATTTTGTCTTATCTTGGCTATTCCATTGACGACGAATCCACATTTTTCGACACATCCACAAAATCCGCCATATCAAGCTATCAGAAAGAGAAGAAACTAGCTACCACAGGGGCGTTGGACCCGGCGACAAAGACTGCCCTAAACAGCGAAATAGAAGGCATCCTAAATGAGTATGACAGCCAATTGGCTTCAGCTGTAAAATACCTAAGGGGCAACCGACCTGGTGCGCCAGAAAACGGCATGGGCGCGGGTAATGGCATAAAAGCTGTAGGAAAGTCAGAGAACGGCACAGGATACGGGATAATACCTGTGGGCGCGGGAGACGAGATAATAACCGTGAGCGCGGGTAACGGAATAAAAGCTGTAGGAAAGTCAGAGAACGGCGCGGAATCCTGGATAATGCCCATAGGCGCGGGAGACGAGATAATAACCGTGGGCGCGGGTAATGGTATAAAAGCTGTAAGAAAGTCAGAGAACGGCGCGGGATCCTGGATAATGCCCATAGGCGCAGCAGGGAGCGGCGACGCAGGGTTTGCAATGGCTGGAAGCACCAAGGCAAAAACATTTGACAAAGTTTCTGCCAGTGCAACAAGCGGAGCAAGCGCCGCCAGTGCCACAAGCACCAAAATTGTAGCCAGTGCCGCAAGTGCCGCAAGTACCGAAAGCACAACAAGCGCCACCAGTACCACAAGCGCCGTTGCCATGGCGACTGCCAGATCCACGATGGCGTACAGTATCACATTTGATGAGGCAGAAGCGTACATTGCCGCCATTGAAAGCCTCATTTCCGATATGCTTGAGCCAGGCGGCAACATTGACTTTGAGACTATGTATGAAAATGCGGTGATTGCGATATTTGACAGCGCAGATGCATACACTCGGTTTATAACATATGAAGAAGAGGACGAACTGTATAATTTTATGTATGGCTCAATACAAGGGATTGGCGTAAATATTGGCAAAATTGGCGGCGACATTGTTATACTTGAAGTATTTGAGGACTCAGGCGCTCAAAAAGCCGGGTTAAAACCCGCAGACATCATTATTTCTGTCGATGGGGTGGGCGTTGATGGTTTGTCCCCTGACAGGGTGAGGGACATGATATTGTACTCAGCCAGAAACAGGGTGCGTTTTACAATTGCTAGGGGAAAAAATAGGGAAAGATTAAACTTTACAGTAAACAAAAGCGAAGTCCACCCAAATTATGTCGAAAGCAGATTATTAATAGACGAAGGGGAGGGGATAGGCTATATTAGGATCGCTGGTTTTAACTCCTTTGCGGTTGAGGAATTCAAGAAGGCTGTGGCAAAGTTTGAAGACGATGGTGTCAAAAGCGTAGTTTTAGATCTAAGGGACAACCCTGGCGGCGACGTGAGCAGCGTTATAGATATTGCCAGAATGATTATGCCAAGAGGTATAATAACAAAGGTAGAATACAAACAAGAATCAGCAGGAAGCATGTCATACTACTCTTATTTGTCAAAGGCAAAGTTTGAGGTA
>Ga0099364_10006834_pt1 | contig 16506 bp, 11 predicted proteins | sample TergutTh196P3_FD_73070 | JGI IMG/M metagenome (GOLD analysis project Ga0099364, IMG submission 73070) | Microcerotermes parvus P3 segment gut microbial communities from Pointe-Noire, Republic of the Congo - Th196 P3 | ecosystem: Host-associated > Arthropoda: Insects > Digestive system > Gut ... | reverse complement strand
TTCTCATTGCATTAACCTCCATTTATTTTTTTCTTATGGAGATTATTGACATTTACACGGGTGGTTATACAGACTCTTTAAAAGCCATTTAATTGTGGTATGATTCATCGTTTTTTCTCCATTTCATAGGAATATTGCAAGGATAAATACAATCGCAATAAACTCGACGATTGATAGAATTGCAAAGAAATAAAACCAGTTGAGCTTTGTCTTTGTGGTGGTGAAACGAGGGTTACTCTGCACGTTAATCTCGGCTGATTCAGATATCAACTCAAAGCATTCTTTCGTGTTTTTTTTTAAATCCTCTACTTCAGGCGAAAATTTTTGTACTTTATTTTTACCCAAACAAATTGAAACATTAAATAAATATCGAACGATATCTTTTTGTTGGAAATAGTCTATAAAAATATTTGTAGCCTTAGTGTTTTTGGCTTTGTTGCATTCTTTGAATTTTTTATACAGCTCATTAAAAATATTGTGATAATCGCATTCGAACTCACCGTCAACTTCGCGAATTAATTCATATTCTGTTGCCTTTGCGGTTTTTAGAAAAGACTCTACGAATTCTATATCGTTAAAACACTTATTACTAACCAAGAGACAGCTTCTCCACTTAATAAATTGCTCGAAAAAATTTTTATGCTTAAAACCTCCAAGATATGAAAGGAGGTTTTTTAGTTCCAAATCAAGTTCTGATGCCGTTCCCCATCTTAAAAGTTCTACTTTCATTGCATCTTCATAATTTTTAGAAAATTTGGCTTCTATATGCCATCTTTCAAACTTGGCAAAAATATTTGATTTCTCCAAATCTATATCATCAAATGCATCATACAACTTAAATAGTTTTTTTCTATCATCGTTTTCATCTGATATTGAATTTTCAATCAATGTTAAAATTTCGTTAAACTCTGAAATATCAATAACGCTATTTTTGCCAGATTCAAATAAAATAGAATTAGAGTGAATTATCGGCTTATATGGCATTATATAAAGATTAGCGCCCGGGAAATACGCTGTTTCGCGTTCCGGAACTTTATATAAGGCACTGCTTGAGACAACACTTTTATCTGCTAACTTAGTGGTGTCAGTAATCACTGCACCAAGTTTTATTGTTTCTTGAATAGGTAAAATCGTATATAAGAGTCCGAGTAATTTTTCTGAGTTTTGAAAAAACTTTTTTCCCCAATTATTAGCTATGAAAAAAACTTGATTTTTTTTACCTTTCGTCACATAATGAATAGCGACAATTAATTTTTTTAACTCTTCTGCTTTGATTTGAAGTTCATCCAACAATTCACTATTTAAAACATTATTGCAATTATTGCAAATGAAATCAACGATTTTTGAACTCTTATCGACTTCTGCAAGTTCTTTAATTTTCTCCTTTCCCTCTGATGCCATACCGATGTATTTGTCCCAAAAAAAGGGTCGTGAATTTTTATTTCTAAAGAAGTTTTCGCGTCCTTTCATAAGCGAAAGAGCTTGTTCAGGTTTGAATAAATATACATGAGTAAATGGAGTTTTTCTTTCTCCGTCTGATGCGTCAATTGACGAGAGAATTGCCAAATGCTCATCTTTTGATGGAATTATGGCAAAGAAACGTTCTGTGCCTTCATTGAAATTTATGCAATTCACAAGTGGGAACAATCTGCTTTTTTTATCGGTATCAAGAGTCTCTGTTGAAGTGTATGAGAATCCATACCCGGATGTCTCTTGTCCAACGCCTACCTTAGTTCGTGTATAACAAGCGTGAAAAACCTCATTTTCATTCATCCTAAACACCTCTCAAGCTTGCAAGACTTAACTCAAACACCTTATCCAATAACCATTGTATTGAGTTAAAGGGACGAATAGAATGACGATACCCACTTTTGTTGTTTATATCGGCATCGGGCATCCCATAAGAAAAAAATGATAGTCTTTCAAAATCGAATGAATGAATACGCTTTATTTCTGTGCTTTCTTTAATTAAAACTTTTTCAAAAAACTCTTTCGTAATTTCTTGTTCGTTCTTTAATATAGTATTGACAATTTGTTTCTTTTTATCTTTGTCTTTTTCAGTGTGTAATTCAAGTGAGGTTTCAATTCCATCAAGTGGATTTTGAACTTCAACATCAGAATGTTGACTTCTTTTATTCCCTAAAAGTCGGTCAATTTCGATTGCATATTCATTAAGATATTCTCTTTCAACATCTGTCCCTTGATAATCTTGTTGAAACTTATCTATTTTTGATAATATGAATGCTATTTTTTTGTTGTGGTTTTGTTCGCATAATGAAAAAACTTCATCGTTTATTCTTTCTAACAATCGCATAAAAGACGGTGTTTTGACTGAAACACCATTACTATCCGAAATGAATTGTTGCTTTTTTATAGCATCGTGGTCTATTTGTTCTGTGGGAAACAAAAACAAAACAATTTCGGCTTTTTTATACATGTTTTTCACAATGGTGATACGTTCTTCCCGATGCGCCTCTTCAAAAAACCATTCTCCCGCAACATCATATATAACAAAATTTACTTCGTGATTACTTTCACTATGCGATATAGAAAAGTTTAAAATTTCGACTTTAGATTTATCTGTAGCTCTGTACATTTTTTCTTTGTCAAAATCACTCGAAACTTGATTGATATAATTTTCGGTAGCTTTATCCGGCCTAACACTTAATCCACTTATGACAGCGGCTTCTTTAAAATATGAATTCATAGTTTTCGTCAAATAAATTGTCTTACCAGAAGCCGATGCCCCCATAAGTGTAACGATTATCGTCCTCGCTTTTCCGGCATTTTTACTTAGTTTTTGTGGGTTTCTATCAGGGTCATAATCTTCCCTTTTGTAGCAAAAAGGGCAATGGAAATCAAGCACAATATTGCCATATCGGTCTAAGGCAGTTTTAAATAAATCTGAAAAACCATTTTTTACATCAACGTCCATATCCACATCTATCGTTTCTGTTTGTTTGTCGAATATTTGCATAATGGTTGTCCCGTAATAATACATAAATTTCTTCACTTTTTCCATATTCACATCATTGTTATCAGTACTTGCATCTCCAAAAATAATGTTGTGAATCTCGTTTTCCAGTTCACATGTCTCTGATTCAGAGACTTCGTCAACGTTATTGCTTAACGTTACTGAAGTTTCGTAAGACTGACGTTTTAAGTTATAGTCATCGACCATTTTTTTGACATCTTTAGGTGGCATTAATCGCCCAAGTCGCTCTTCAGGTTTAATTTCACGCATACACATTGGATTAACACAAACTATTGGGTATGTAGTTTTAGTTTTCGCAGTATTCCTGAGACTCGAAGCTGTTTTTTTCTCTTTCTTTTTCTCATCGCTATTGTTCAATAAACTTTTTGCAGGGTCATCAATACTCACTTTTTCAAGCCGTATTTTATTTTTGTGGGAATGAATTCTAACGTCTTTTTCTTTCTCAGTATAAATTTCAAATTCGTATGTGTGTTTATTAGAGAAAATAGCATCGTGTTTTGTCGTGATTTCCCCTAAATCTTTGACTCCGGTTGTATCGCGCGGAGGGATAGATGTAAGTGAAATAGGGTATTTTATTTGTGGTTCATCTGTTATAGAATACCAAAAATAATCACTCTCAACACGTTCTTTTGTACCAATTGTGACGTTGCTTATTTTTATAATTTGTTGATTTGTTCTTTTTGTTTCTTTTAGTTTTGATAAATTCCCCCAAAAACCACGCTTTACATTAAAATCACTATCATAATCCCTAAAATCGCATAGTTTTTTGATTTCATTATTCACCATATAAAAGGCCGTAGCTTTATAACCTATATCGAAAATTTGATATACTTCGCTATTGTAAGAAAAATCTCCGTTAGTCTCGTTTTCTTTTGCCGGGAAAAAGTGATATCGGCTTATTTCATCATCAAAAAATATAAGTGGAAAATTTAATAACGTAGCTATTTTACGTGGCAATGGTTTACTTAATTCGCCGTTTCTTTCTATTCCGCTTGCAATAATAACGCAATCCACATCTTCATCAGCAAAAACGAATTGAGCAAAACAACCATCTTCATTATTGCGCTCTATGAATTTTATACTTTCCTTTTTCAGAGGAAAATTTGCCATCTGATTATATCTGCCCATCATTGCTCTCCTTCAAAAAGATACTTAACAATTACTTCACAATTATTGATTTCTTGATTTACTTAACCTAAAACTATAAACGGGACAACAAAATACAAATGCAATCACAATCAGAAATTGTGCTATGCTTTGCAAAACGACATCAGACCCTTGCAAAAAGCAAACTGCAACTATAGTGAGCAACACACTCCAAACAATCTTCCATATGAAGAAGCTTTTTAGTAACTTTCTATTTCCAATAATAAGATATACCGCAAGCGCGCTCATTACAGGCCATAAAATAAGCAAAAAGCCTTGAAACAGTATTCGTGGTATGCTATTTGCAAGTGGTCCATATGTGGTAAACATCAATCGCGGATTTTCAAGAGCAAAGGATTCAAACGAAACGCTGAATATATCACTAAACCCTCCCGGAGGGGTAAGCATAAAGTTGCCGCCACTATCATTGGAGATTCTTCTTAAGAAATTCTCTCCACCGGGATTACTTCCATCAATGTTTCGATAAAAAATCGTGTTGATAGGAATCATCTTACTACCATTATTGCGCGCAAGGCTACGAATCTCGTTAAAGGAATTAGAATCTGTAGGAATGCCATCCGAAAAAAGCAAAACAACCCCCGGATACATTTGATTGTCCATATTGTTAAAATATACATTACTGTCATCAGCTTCAACCGTTCTTCTCATTCTATCAAGAACCGCCAAAAGCGAGCCGTTTGTAGAAGTCGCCCCCGAATATTCAATGCTTTCCACAAGTTGGATAACATTTTCTTTTTGGTCATTGCTCTCAAAGTAAGTATATTCTTTGAACATCTTTAAAGCCAATTCGTATTCCTCTGCATTCATATCATCCGGCTTGGCAGGAAAAATCTCAATATCGGTGTTGAATAAAGTTATCCCAAACCGCCGATTCATCGAAATATTTCTGATATAATCAGCAATCGCTTTTTTCATTTCTTCATCTGGATCATTTGTGTCCATACTCCCTGAAAAATCTGCAACAATGTATGAGCCAGCAAAGGTAGTTTGATTAACAACTTGCCTTTCACCAAAGAAAGTATAAATTCCCTCGGTAGCTATGCCGATTAAAAAAGCAATTATTACAAATACGATAGAAATGAATATTCCATATCCACCGTGGCGTTCCCTGTATGCGTATAAATAGCCACGCTCTTCGCCTTTCTTTCTTTTATGGAACTTATCTTCTTTATTAAACAACAATCGAAGTAACAAAGCGACTGCAGTGAACAATGCAGCAATGGCAAGAAACACCCCTGTTTGAATTAATGCAGGGAGTGATATGAGTTGTAAATGAACAACAAAAATTCCGAAAAACGCTGCAACGACAGTTGCAATGCCCGACATAATGTACAATAGTACATCGTTTCTTGGATTATTCATGTTTTTTTCCTTTCTTGATAGTCAAATAAAATATTCGCTATCTTTCAACTATAAATTTCAATGCGGATGCAAATTTTTCCTTTTCTATGCAAAGAAAGTCAAATGCCGCAAAGCGCTCTCTGTTCTTGATTGTGTGACTAACGATATAATCGTGTGGCTTTTTTCCACTTGTTTCATCTAACTTGTTTTCCCATTTCTGCAAGGTTGTACTCATTTCATTGACAATATCATCGTGATACAATCTCACCGTTACGATTGATGATTCTTTGTTAAACTCCGTTGCAATGTTTCCGAAGGTTACAGGATTGTATAACAAGGGGGTTTTATTCTCCGATAACTGATGATTAATATATTCAACAAAAGCTTCTTCAAAAGTTGTAAGACCATTTGTAGTGAAAGAATATCGATTTTCATAAATATACAAAAGTGTATTCCAAATCGAATTACACTCTTCAAATGTTTTAATGCGTGGAAAACCTCTTGAACTCTCTCTAAATGCCCGATTTAATGTTTCGATACGTTTATCTCGATCATTCCATTCCTGATGATTAAAGCTATTAAATAATCCCACAAACATTTTTTCAGGGAAACATTTAACTGAAGAATTGGCACGTTTAATATCTTTGTTTATAGTTTCTTTTTCTTTTTTTATAGCATTGGTGAGTTTGTTTAATTCTATTTTCGCATTTTCTTCTTTTTTGACATCAAAATAAGGTGTGATTTTATCATTGTTTTGATTCTCTAACCCTTTAATATAGTTGAGTATCAAGTATTCTGCAAATGTCTTAATATTGCTCAAATCTTTCTTTGAAGGAGACAACCTAACGCTTGTGTTAAAACTTCGAGTGTCGATGGATAATTGGTCGATAATATCTGAAAGTGCAATTTTTGTAAGTAACTCCTCATAAAACTTAAGCAATTTACTTCCAAAGAATTGATGTGGTTTTGTCTGCACATAACGAAAAATTTCATTAACCTCGTCAGCATCTATTATATTGTCGGTAGGGGCATTTAATTTAAAAAATTCATCTAAACGTGGTTTGAACTCCCTATTAAACACATCTAAATTACGTTTATTCGCATCGCGTTGATTCATATCGAACTCATTATCGAACATATTTTGAATATCGTTAGTTTTTAAATTAATAAAAAAATAATCAAAGTTAACCTTCGTTATGTTTTCGAACGACTTATTAACTCTCTTTTGAATAAACTTTCGAATTCTGCTCTCATAATCGGCGGCAAGTTTAAAATCATCATCCTCTCCGATTCCGTTTATCAAGTAATGATTAATTAAACATTTAGATAAATCAAATTTTCCAAAATCATGATTCGACATTTGGATAATGCGAAGCCTTCCGTAATTAGGACATTTTTCGCTAAGTGCGATTATCGCTTGCTCAAATAAACGAATATCATCCTTTGCGTAATCTTCCCTACCACCAAAATCAATATCTTTATTAAGCACGTACAGACATATACCGCTTCTCTCAAATTGGTTTTGAAGATTCAATACCATTCTAACTTCTTCAGGAAAATTCACTCCAGCAGGTGGTTCGTATATTCTAACCCCATCTTTGAGATAGTATGTAATTTTGTCGCGATGGTCTTTTGTTAATTCAGACTCATCAATATAATAAATTACATGGATATTAACGCCTAACTTTAACGAAGTTTCTGAATTTGTTTCAAAAACACATAACATTTCGCTCAAAGTTTTTAAATTATTTGCGACACATAGACAAATTAGGTTGTGTCCTTTGTATATTTCACAATGTTTTTTTAATTTACTATAATCGATTTCGTAAACGCTTTGATGATAATCTTTGTTTTTAAATCGATTATCCGAATTGACATAATACACTATATCAGCCATAAACACCCCGCATAATTAGACTTTTTCCTCCGAAACAACATTAAACAGTACTTAATCTACCGCTCGTCCCCATCCTGATAACTTCTTCGCATCTGTTATGATAAAATTTGATTTTTTTCTCAAAAAGATTTCTCACAAGCTCGCTATAATCAGACAGTTCCGGTAAAAGTCCCGATGATATACCATTTGCCTGTTGACCCAAAATAACATTCAGATGATTGAATACATTTAAATCAAGCGCCGATGTTTCACACATAACATCAAATTTCTGAGCAAATATCTTTTTCCATTCTGTAATTGTATTCGAACTTGTGGAAAATCTTTGTTCGTCTCCGGTATCTTTCATAAGCTTTTGAAGCCCCTCAATCAACTGATTAAGAATTAAGGGTTCATTCAAATTACCTATTTCAATTTTATCAGAGAGATTCGTCAAATCCGGATAATAAGCAATTTTGATATTAGACGAAAACGCAAAAAAGCCACAAATAAAACCTTTGATGAAAACATCACAAATTTCATCGATGTTTTCATATCTTCCCATAATCTTCTGAACCCTTACAATCTCAGTCTCGAGTTCATCGAGAAAATCGCTTGTAGCCTCTAAATCGCGCTGGACATTCAAACTCCGACAGAAATAATCAATGCCTTCATCAAGTTCATGACCTTCGGCTTGAAACCGATCGCTACACGCAAAACTTTTACGTTTGCTTTCATCACCACCATATAAAATGCGAGTGCCATACTCATCAATTAAAGTAGTAGTGTCCACCGGTTTGATGAAGGTAAGATACTCTTTCAAGGTTTTCAGTTTGGCAAAATAGTCTTCAATCACCTTCACGCTTGAATTAAAACTAACATTGTATCCGTTTCCAATAATCGGTAAATTTTCCAAAACAAGCTTAGCCGGTTTTTTCTTATGAATTGTGTACTCTCCATTCATATCAAAATCTTTTACAGTAAAATAATTGTACTCTAACCGACGTTCATCGGAATTAAGCCAGATGAGATTTCGTGCCATATACGATTCAAATGCTTTTTTCAAATCATGTTCTTTTTGCTCGTACTTGACACGCTTAGCAGCTTCGAGTCGATGCTTAGGAATAAATGTGGGCAATTTTCTCCAATCATAATACTTACTAAGATACTTTGTTGAATTGTGTTTATTAACACTCACTAAATGGACGGTTTCGCCCCGGATTTCGTGAAGCATAGAATCATAAATTTCCTGCCCTCTAACCCCTAATGAAATAGATTCAAAGAGCGGGGTTCCACCTTGCAAAGCAATACATATAATAGAATCCTTAGCGACCCCTAACGCAGGAGAAATTTGCTCACCTCCTATAATATTAAGTGCGTTAATAAAAGAATCTTTCGGGAGAGGCTCTTCGGTTTTACTGATATCAGTGCCTTCGTCCGGGTAACTGATATAGTTAGAAAGTCCATCAGTGGTGACACTATCGGCGGTGCGATAAAATAGAATATTAGCATTGTTTTTGAGGTTTTTAATCTTTGATGCTAAAAACTCAGAAATACTCATACTCTCCGCACACGCTTTCTTTTCTATATAGTATCCCATTGTTTTGGGAATCCATGTTCGATTGCCATCATCGGTAGGTTGATAATAGAACATCTCATAGAGGTTCTTTTTATCTGTAACAAACTTACCAAAGAAATCGTTTGCAACAAACATTTTCTCAGTTAAAGAGGTCACATTCCATGAAGAAGAACCTGTCTTAAGCAGTTCATCATAGACTTTTTTGTATAAATCTGAAAGCAAGTTGCGCGAACACTCGGTTAACCTCTTTGAATATTCATCCCCATAATTCCCACGCAATTCTCCATCAATTAAGGCAGGAATTTCATCAGTTTCATATAGATTCCACGAATACTCACTTCTATCCGGATTAATAGCACCTTGAGGATTGTAGTAACTGTTATTAATTGCAACAACCTCTTTAACTTTTTTTATAATTGCAATAGAATAATTTGCAACAACAGCGCATTTATTGAACAATTCCGTTTTAAGTTCACTATACAAGTCGAGCATTTTGCAGTAGATAATCCTATTTACTTTATTTTGATAATACGACAACAGAGCTTCCTTATAATAACGTATGCAACTTTTGCGCAATATTCCGACAGCAACAGCAGCACTCGCTTTCTCTGTTTGGCACTCTCTTTCCATTTCGGGTTCTCTATTGTCAATGCGACTAATTCTCTCAACAACATCTCTTTTGAATTTATCAAACTTATTCAATAAGCCGTATGTATCATCGAACAGAAAATCCTTCAAAAAAAATGGTCCCTCCTCGACACTGGAGAAGAAAGTCGGCATTAAACCATCGCTTAATTTGCCATCGAGTGAAATTAAACGGGCGATAATTTCTTTTCGGACATTCAATGCGGCCTCATCAATCCTACTATTAACATTTGCAACATATTCATTCAATGCTTTTTCAAAACGATTATAGTTCCCATTATCAGAATACGATATTACATCTTCAAGATTGAAATCATCGCTCAAATTGACTTTAAATTTCTTTAACTCCAATTTAATATCATTTTCTATAACATCAATGGCAATTCCTGCACTTTTTGGAAATTTCTCTTTATCATATCTCTTGCAAAATTCTTCAACTTTACTTTCAAAAATTTTATCATCCAATGCACGTGGTGGCTCTTTAATTTCTCCCACAATTTTACCAAGCAAATATGTGGTAATTTCAGAGAAAGGCATTTTTAAGGCCGAAGCACCAATGCTTACATTTTTGAATGAGTTGGTAAACAACGCAAAATCTTTAGAGTGATTTTGGTGATATTTCATAGAAGTAGTATTAACTGCGTTACCCATAGCAGTGCGTGCAGAAGCAATAGGGTCTCCATGGTGTGTGTTTTTTCTATCGATTTTGTAAGATACAATCGCACAAATCACCTCGGCAGCAACGCTTATTGCAGAATCATATCCTTTTTTAATAGCAATCCCTTTGGAATTTGTTGCCATCACAGGATATATGTAATCGAATGGTAAATCGTTGGGTGTAAGTGTGTTTACTTCGATACCCGGCGCATAAGTACATTCAAACTTATCGCCGCGCTCAAAGGAGGTCATCCAATAATCAATCTCTTTAAACGCCGCATACGAATTGAGGTAAAGGTCGCGTATTATATTTCCGGTGGTAAGGTTTGGATTTGCTTCATTCACATCCGGAAGAAACAATAATCCATAAATATTGGCATCAAAACCCGAATTTTTAATTTTTTGTCGCATCAAATAAGCAATATCGAGAACCATACCGCTCCCAGTACCACCACCTACACCCGCAAAAATATAAACCTGCCCCGTTGAATTTCCACCACCTTTTAATTTTGAAAGTGCATTTTCGAGAATCCTATCAATTTCGGTTATATTTTTAAAAAGCAAAGTTCGCCCAACTTGTCTTTTTTGTCCTGCTTCGGAACCACTATGGGTGACACTACTATTCAAGAAAGCCTTAATAGCATCCGGTTGTTGTTTCCCCTCAAGAAAGACTTTTATGTGGTCTGTTGATAAAGCCATCATTTCATTTGTTGATAACTTCATATAATTCTTTTTTGGTTCCGGAATAACTACGTTGCCTGTAGTATCAATCCCAAGAAAAGTGAATTCGTTATTCCAACTGTAATATTTCTGAGAAACTAATCTTTTTAATCTCATTAAGGCATGAATGCCCGTTCCACCCAAGCCAATGAATAAACAATGAGAACCCGGACGACTCTGGTTTTCTTGGATGTTCAATCCGTTGCCGATTGAAAGGTCAAATTCATCGATATTGTTAAGAATTTCTGAAACTTGACTTTGAACTTCATTTCCCATTTTTGACACCTTTCTTACTACGATAGTAGTAATGTTTAATTAATGAGCATTATCGCTAATTGACAGACTAAAATCAATTCTGAGAATGTTTTCGTTATATTCGCTGTCCACCTCATCATCATTATCTCCAAGTTTAAAGTTATACGAGAAATCAAACGAAGAATTTATGGTAAGTATTACCGGCGATTTTTTAGGAGCTATGACTCTTATTGCATTTTTATGCAAAGCTGACAATTTTACCTTATTCAAATACCTGCGTAAGCGGTCGGTATCTCTAAACACTCCAACAAATGCCTTTTCAACATCATCGCCAAACAAACTTTCAACTGTTACAGTGCGCTCTTCTGCAGATAACTTCGTTTTGCAATTTTTTTCAGTGTTAGCACCGTGAAAATTAAGCAGAACGTCACAATCACAAAAATACGGACGTTTACTTAACATAATGGCGGTTGCAATTGCAGCAACCAAAGCGAGAAATCCCACTATTACAAGAATAATCATTCCCCAATTTATAGGCGATGGTGATGTACTCGGTTCTGTAGACGAGGAAGTGGTAGTCTCTGTAACAGGTTCTTGTTCATTCTCATCGCCCATTAGAGGGTTAGGAATACCTACATCGGGAATCCAATAATAATTCGAACTTGTATTTTGTGGCTGGCGTGCGGTTAGTCTCCAGTCACCGCTCGGAAAATCTCTCCACGAAGCACTTCCTATCGTCACAATCGTCCTTCCACCAGTCCTGTCCACTTTAATTCGTTCAGTATTATTCTCTTCATCTAAAGGTGAAATTCCAGAGTGAAGTGGTGGAGTAAGCACAATTTCTGTTACATCTGTTGAATCAAACACAACCGTAAAACCAACAACCGGTTTGGACACTTCTTCTTCGCTTTCAAAAACAATCATTGTGTCCGGCACATTAATCACTTCATTAACTTCTTCATTTTCTCCTGTGTTACCACCAATCACAATTTGTCCAAAAAAACTCTCAATAATTTTCCTTGTTATGTCTTCTTCGTTATCCAAATTAGAGATTAATCCATTTGTGCTGAGTGAATAGAGGTCAAGTTTTTCTAATATTTCCCCTTGTGGATTAAAACCTATCGTAGAAATCGTTATATTGGCGTTTTGAGCAAGCTTAATTGCTTTATCTTGTTGCTCTAAGTAATAGTTAGCAATTCTGCCTTCATTGACACCATCGGTAAAAAGAACAATCAATTTCTTATTGTTACTATCACCATTTTCTAACAACAAATCTATAGCCGAAATTACCGCATCAGGTTGATTTGTAGTGCCTGCAGCTATATATAGTTCATCAATACGCTCTTTTAACTTTGTAGAATTTTCGTTATTTGGCAAAACACCATCGGTTAATTCCCACATTCGATTATCGACTTGTAGTGGGTTGCCGTTAAAAATGACAACACCCACATTAACAGGATATTGACGACCTTTGCCTACATCAATCAATGTTTCTAACCCTGGAATAAGAATTCGAGTTCCTACATTGGGGAGATTTCCATTTTTAGGAGCTGCCCCCATCGACCCCGAAGCATCAAGTACCGCAACTATGTCTATCCCTTCCGTCGTTGGCGGATGCGTTGCCGGCTCGGATTCCGGTGTGGCAAGCACAGAACCAAAATTCATAAACAAAACATAAAAAGCCAGTGTAAGTGCCGCAAACATCTTTATTGTGCGTTTCATAATAAATCGAAACACCACCTTACATACTAAATATAAAAACCAAATTAAATTTACTAATTATTGGCTTGCGATTCACACCCTCAAAACCACCTTCCCACTTCGCCTCACCCCATCAACCCCAACCCGAACATCTCTCATCGCCCCAAAAACATCAACCGCAACAACAAGTTCCTTCCCATCGAACCCCACAATCTTGCCCTCGCATCCCGATGCCGACCCACTTACGACTTCGACAACATCGCCAAGCCGTAGGACCACCGACTCTCGCCGCAGCATTGGACATTCCAACTTTGAGAGTGTCTGTTTACGTTTAGATTCGCGAATTGAATCTTCAAACTCAAGGGCAATCTCGCAATCGTAGTTTCTATTCAACATTGACAGACGCATAACGGCAGTCTTGTGCTTGATGTTAAATTTCAAGAATTCACCGCCGCGCTTCTCAAGATGATTGTCGATAATTTCAAACTTGTTTTTGTCGATTTTCCGTGCCGGAAGAGCTGAAATGTGGAAATCATCGTCCAAAATATCGAAAAACGCTGACATAATATCACAGTCTTTCTGTATAAACGCTTTATGTTCGCCCCACTTTCCATCATTTGAGAGTAACTTAAAAACAGTTGAATCGCCGTAAATAAGCGGTTCAACTGTTGAAATAACATCATTAGGGGAATTGGCACTCGCTAAGAAAACGTATCCGCCAATCAAGGCAGTGCGGCGAATTGTTTGCTGACCTCCTGACTTCACAAAGGAAAAGTCTTTTGTCGGGACGAAAAATACGGAACTGTTATTATTATTTCTGCAAAACAGTTCTTGCAGTCTCCCGGCGACTAATTCTTCTTTGCCCGTTTTCACAAACACAACAAAAAAGCTCGTATTTTCTACGAACCGAGCAGTTTGTTTGACTTCAATACCGGTCACCCTCCTTTAATGCCTTCATCTGGACACAGCTCCGCCCCGGAGATGACGAACGCTCCTGCGCTCCTCACCGAATACGGCAACGTCCCCAATCCCAACCGGAAGGGCAACGAGGTGATGACCCGTTTCCATTAAGATGAACTAAAACAGCCTGTTCATCTTCGTAGCATAATCACTATACCTATTAAAAAAATGTCGTTATAATTGCTTTCGTGAATGTTTCAAGATTTACAAAAATCATCGCGCCGATTCTTTTTCGCCACCCACGTAACAAACTTGATAATATGTTACCATGCCCAATAAAGCCAGATTTTAAGCGAAAAAAATAAACGCCTGTCGGCGTTTTTCGGAAAATATATATGGACAAGGCTCGACATAAATGGTATTATTAAGCGGTAAAATGAGGGGTATGTAACATATTATCAATTATGTTACACGGGCAACAGCCCTATTATAAGGAGGCTCACCATGACCACTGAACCTATCAGAAACAAAAACGATGTCCGCAGACTTGCGCAATACTACTTCAATAAAGGGCAACTCCGCAATTACGCCCTTATTGTCATCGGAGTTCACACAGCTCTCAGAATCAGCGACTTGCTTCGCTTGCGTTGGGATGATGTTTACGATTTCAACAACAATCGTGTTTGCAGAAGCGTGACTATCATCGAAGGAAAGACTCGCAAATCCAAGACTTTCGCTTTGAATCGGGATGCCGTTCAAGCGTTGACTTTGCTTGCGATGCAAGAACTCTGTCAAGGAGCATTCATCATCGAAAACCCGAAGACGGGAAAAGCAATAAGCAGAATTCAAGCGTACAGACTCATTCGAGCCGCTTCGGAAGCGTTAGAATTTCAAAGCCGAGTATCTTGCCACTCTTTACGTAAAACTTTCGGCTATCATGCATGGAAAAACGGCGCATCGCTTGCGGTTATCATGGAAATCTACAATCACAGCAGCCTGAACATCACTCGCCGATATTTAGGTGTAACACAAGACGATAAAGACTCTGTGTATTTGGGGTTGCGGTTAATTTCATGAGCCTGAATCATCCATCCCACAACCAATCAGCCGAAACGCCTAAGACATTCCTAATTTTGAAAAATCTATTGAGTGACAAACCCTTCTTCCCTGCTTCAACGTCAAAGAGAAATCTTACTGTAATGCCAAGTTCATCCGCAAATTGCTCTCTTGATAAACCAAGTTCAACCCGTTTTTCTTTAATTCTCTCGCCCAACCCTGCGTGCGGCTGTAAATTCTCTTTCTCACTCATTCTGTATCTTGTGAAACTCCTTATTTTCTTGTATTTCAAGGGTTTTAATCCCGTGCGAGTCGTTTTCCCAAAATACATTTTTAACCATTATAACCTATTTTTCGACACAGCGCAATGCTCTGTGAGTTCATTTTTTGGTTTTATTTAGAAAACCACTTGACAAATGGCAACCAATTGCGTATAATGGAATTAAGCGCAATTGGTTGCTTATATTTTTAAAGGAGGCAAAAACTTGAAAACATTAATTCTTTACGCTACGAAGCACGGAGCGGCTCGTGAAGCCGCAGAAAGGCTTGCCAAAAAAATGCCCGGCGCGGTGCTTCACGATTTGAAGCAATCGGACATTCCCACGCTTGCAAATTTTGACTGTGTGATTTTCGGCAGTTCAATCTATGCAGGCACTATCCGCAAGGAAGCAAAGACATTCTTAGCTAAAAATTCAGATACATTGAAAAAGAAAAAGTTAGGGTTATTCCTGTGTGGGTTGAACCCGGAGGAAGAAAAGCGGTTTTTCGCTTCCAACTTCTCGCCGGCCCTGTTGGCGGCGGCAAAGGCTACGAGTTTTTTTGGTGGGATATTCGACCCGAAAAAAGTGGGATTTATGGAGCGGCTCATAATTAAGGCAGTCGCAAAACTAACAGATTATGCGGATAAGATTGACGACCTTCAAATTGAGCGATTCGCAAAGGAGATGAAGTCGTGAGAAAAATGAACAGAACTGAGAGTGAACAACACTTCTTCGGAAGTATTTTCATGCTGTCTAATAAAATGCAGGCTTGGGGTGACGGCTTTTTCCCCAACCTTACATTTAAGCAATTGTTTTTACTGTTATTTATAAACAAAATGGAAACAGAAAACCCTACGGTTAAGGCTGTCGCTGATTTTTCGGGAACAAGCCGCCAAAACATCAAAAAAATGCTTGAACGCTTAGAAATTGATGGTTATGTTTCGCTTACTCGCTCCGAAAACGATGCGCGGGCGTGGAGTGTTTCGCTCACAGAAAAGTCTCTCGCATACTTTGCCGAGCATGAGCAGAAAAGCGCGGAAATCGTGGGTGAATTGTTCGCCGATATATCAGACAACGACCTTGAATCAGCTATACAAACGGTGAATCGGTTGATTATTTTTTTGGATAGTGAAAAATAATGGTGTTTTATTTTTAACCCTGCACAACCGAGTGGTACAATCAATGTTTCGCCATTCGTCAATTCGGGACGGGCAAGCCCGTCCCCTACATAACTATCAACTCTCAATTGTCAACTGTCAACTGTTCGTCAGTTGACGATTAAACCGAACCAACATATCACAAAGCGATTCAAAGTGAAGTTGAGAATATTTTTCGCTGACGGCTTGTTCAGCGCGCG
>Ga0099364_10006833_pt1 | contig 16507 bp, 15 predicted proteins | sample TergutTh196P3_FD_73070 | JGI IMG/M metagenome (GOLD analysis project Ga0099364, IMG submission 73070) | Microcerotermes parvus P3 segment gut microbial communities from Pointe-Noire, Republic of the Congo - Th196 P3 | ecosystem: Host-associated > Arthropoda: Insects > Digestive system > Gut ... | reverse complement strand
TTCTGTCGCGGATTCGAGAGTTTAACTCTCGAATCCGCGACAGAAGTCTCGAATCGACGCAACGTGCCGGTCGGCATCCCCGGCGAGAACTCCCGCAGGCACCACGATCCGGTCGCGTAACTCCCGAACCAGCCGCGGCGCCGGTGCGACACTTCAAAATCGCCTGATCGGATGGAACCCTCGAACTGGGGCACCCTTATCGGCTCACAGGTGGGAGGCATCCGTCCGTGCGACACTTCGACGCCAGAGCGACTCTTCAAAGTGTCGCTCTGGCGTCGAAGTGTCGCACGGACGGACCGGAGGCCGAAGACTGGGATCAAAGCCAGCGCTCCCTATTAAGGAGGTGAAGACGTACGGCGCCACCTGGGTGTCGCCGACGTCCGGTGGGGCTCGATCACCGCCCGCGACGGGCTGCAGGGTGCGTGCCACGAACTCGCGAGGGCGCAGGACCGGGGTGCGACCGCGCCAGGGCGACAGCGCGGTGAGGTCGGTGTCGTCGCCGACCAGGATCGCGGCGGTGGCGACAGCGAGGCCCATGACGAGGTTGTCTTCGTGGTCGGCGATGTCGAACACCTGGCGCGGGGGATCGACGACAGCGCCGCCGGTCATCTCCACCCACCGTGCTCTGCTGCAGGGTGCAGGGTTCGTCAACCGAGTCGCCTTCAGCCTGGATTCTGCCAAGACCTTCGCAGGATCTCCCCGTCGACCCAACCTTCCGTGAGCAGTCGTCCCGGCAGACTGGTGTGCCATGTCGAGACGGTGGCGGATCGCCGTGGGGGCGCTGGTGCTCGCCGTCCTGGTCGGGGGTGCCACGCTCGGGGGTCTGTACTACCACGGTGTTCTGACGTGGAACGAGCCGTCGCGGGATGCCTACCCGGTGCGGGGAGTCGACGTCTCGTCGTACCAGGGGCAGATCGACTGGCCGGTGCTGGCCGACCAGGGCATCGACTTCGCGTTCATCAAGGCCACCGAGGGTTCGAGCTTCGTCGATCCGCGCTTCGCCGACAACTGGACGGCGGCGAACCAGACGGATCTGGCTGTCGGGGCGTACCACTTCTTCAGCGCCGAGAGCCCTGGCGCCACCCAGGCGGCCAACTTCGTGGCCACCGTCCCTGTGGAGCCTGGAATGCTCCCTCCCGTGGTCGACGTCGAGCGGTACGGCGATGTCGACGCGGCACGCACCGAGCTGCAGGCGCTGCTCGACGCCCTGGAGGCGCACTACGGCCAGCGCCCGATCATCTACACCACCGACGGGCTCTACGATGCCTTCGTCCATGACTTCGTCGGGCACTACCCCCTGTGGATCCGCAGCATCTGGCGTCCCCCGGCCTTGGGTGGTCAGTGGACGTTCTGGCAGTACTCCAACCGTGGCCGTCTCGACGGTTACGACGGTCCTGAACGTTTCATCGACCTCAACGTGTTCTCCGGTACTCACATCCAGCTCGACGCGCTGCGTTCTCCCCGTCGTCCACACTGAGCACCGGTAGGGTGCGGGGCCGACTGACGTGTCTGGGGTTTGTGCCGCTGGTCTGGGGTTTCAAAACGGTGGAACGACGTCGAACCCACGACCCAGCACACCCTTATCGGGCCTACAGCGGGGCCCTGTAGTGGGCAGCAGTCGTGTGTCACCTGTGGCTGGTACTGAACCGGCGGTGCCAGGCCGACAGCGTCAGACCAGCCGTGACCAGCACGCCGACCAGCCAGAGACCCGCGGCGGCGAAACCGGTCGCCGCCAGCGGCGGCGGGCCGTCCCCGTCGCTGGCAGGCGGGGGGTCGGCCGGGTTGGGCGGGTCGGCCGGGTCGACCGGGTCGGCCGGGTTGGGCGGGTTGCGCGGGGTGGGACCGGGCAGGACGGTCTGCGTGTTGGTGAAGGTGCACTCGGCCCGGGTACCGGGTGCCAGCGTCAGGGTCATCGTGTCGAGCACCGACTGGTCGGTGCGGGTGACGGTACCGAGACCGTCGGGGGCGGGTTCTTCCCAGGTGCAGGTGGCCGCGCTCAGCCGGTAGCCGGCCGGGCCGGCCGACTCCTCGATCCGGTACGGCTGGCCGGGGCGCACCAGGTAGGGCCTGCCCCAGGCGCCGTCGGTGACGCTGGCGCCGCCCGCCGCCGGATCGGCCGGGACCAACGAGTACGACCACTGCTCCGGCGTGGCGGTACCGCCCTCGACCGTCTTGCGGGCCGTTATCTCGGCCGTCTGGTTGACGGCGGCGCAGTGGACCTGGGTCACGTCGTAGGGGATCGTCAGCTGACCGGTCTGGACGGCCTGGAGGTAGAGCCCACCCAGCTCGTCCTCGGTCGAGACGACCGGGGCGCACCACCACGACCCGGTGGCACCGGCCGCCAGCTCCCCGGTGGCGGACCCCGTCTGGGCGTAGGCCCCGGTGCTGGCGCTGCCCGTCTCCGCCAAGGTGTACGTGCGGCCGGGTGCGACGGCGACGGGCTCGGTCGCGACGTAGCCGGGTTCCAGGGTGGTCAGGTCCCAGCCGGGGCTGTGGTCCTGGCCGGTCTGCACGTCGTGCGCCGTCAAGGTCCACTCCCGCGGGTCGGCGGGCGCGACACCGGAACCAGCCGGCAGGGTCACCGCCTTGGCCAGGACCAGCTGTGGTCGGCAGGTGACGTGGTTGACGATGCGCCAGGTGTTGTCCCCGGGCTCCAGGACGTCCTGGTAGGACTGGGGGCTCCTGTACTGCCAGAAACCGTCCATCCCGGCGCGTATCTGCAACGGCCGCTCCAGGTTGTAGGGTCCGTCGACGGCGGTCGCGTCCCCGCTGGTCTCGTCGAACGTCGCCTGGTCGATCCGGCCCATCTGGATACCCGTCAGCGACCGCTGCGTCGTGCTGGTGGGAGAGGCGTCGGTCCGGTCGGCCGGGTCGGTGACCCAGGTGCACCCCAACGGCAGGGAGACGCGCTCGGCGAACCTGACCCCGGTACCGGCGACGAAACCAGGGTAGGTGACACCCAGACCCAAGGGCTGGAACGTCCCCCCTCCGGTCACGACCGCCTGATAGCTGGCCGAGAACCCGGTCGGCTGGTGCCCGTCGGCGTACCGGTCGCCGTTGACGACCCACTGCTTCTCCAGGCGCAGCGCCGCCGGCTGGACCGACGCGGGCACCTGGTTGTAGACGACGCACGAGACGATATCGCCCGGCGCCAGGTCCACCGTGAAGACCTCGCCCGTACCGCCGACCGTCAGGTCGGTGCTGGACCCGTCGGCAGCCGTCCGCCTGCACCAGGCCGGCTGACCGTCGGGCGCGGCGACGTGCGAGTAGCCGTCCAGCGGCGGCGGCTGGCCGGCCACGTCTTCGTCGACCGTCACCGTGGCCGAGGTCACCTGGCCGAGATCGACGGTGAAGCTGGCCGCGCCGGTACCGATCGCGGTCGGTTCGCTGCCGGTGCCGCTGGTGACGCCCGCCACCGTGACGCTCGACGCAGCCGACATGGTCCACCCGCCCAGCGGCACGGCCTGGCTGTGGTCGACCGGCATCCCCGCCGGTACGACCTGCTTGACGACGGTCAGCGCGGCCGTGGCCGCGGCCGGGGTGGCGCAGCCGGCCAGCGCCAGCTGTTCCAGCGTGTGGGCGGCCTCCTCCCAGCCGACGGTGTAGTAGTCGCTGCCCGCGTCCACCCCCGAGATGGCCCGCAGGTTCGGGGCGGCCCCGGCGACCTCCGGCCCGACGCCGAGCGCGACCACCCGGGTGCCCTGCAGCTTGACGGCGTTGGCGGAGAAGACGGCCTGCTCGACCTCGGCGTACCGGGTGGTCTGGCCGTCGCCCAGGGCTGCGCTGCCGTACCGCGTCGGGTTGCCGTCGGTGATGACGACGGCGACGTCGTAGAGCTTGCGGCCCGCCGCGGCCTGGTTCTGCTGCTCGGCCACCTGGTAGAGACCACGGTCCCAGTTGGTGGACTGGGCCGGGGCGCCGTTCGACGCCGGGGTCCCGGGGATCTGCAGCGCGTCGATCCAGCCGCTGACCAGGTCGGCCCCGGCCCGGGTCGAGACCGGGGTGAGCGGACGGTTGACGTTCATGGTGCCCGGCGCCGGGGCCCGGGCGCCGAAGGTGAAGAGCGCCACCTGGGACGAGGTGCCCACCAGGGCCTCGGTCATCCCGCGGGCGGCGTTCTTCAGCGCCGGCAGCGCCGCCGATTCCTGCACCGAATAGGACAGGTCCATCACCAGGGCCACGTCGAGCCCGCAAGCCGCGGGCAGAGACGGGTTGTCCAACGACTGGGGCCACAGACCGGCCGACGCCCGACCGCCCAGACCGTTCACCATGAAGTCTCTGCTGGAGGTGTAGGTCTGCCCGGAACGCAGCTGGGCCGGGGTCTGGACGGCGTACGGCACGCTGCCCAGCCCGGTGACGGTCATCGTCGGGTTGTGGTACCAGCCGGCCGGCGAACCGGTCTGCCTGATGTCGAAGCGCCGGTCCCGGTTCACGCCGTCGGTACCGGGAATCACGAACGAGCAGTCCCCGTCCACGTCGGAGGTGCAGGTCGCCCAGGCGTCCGGCAGTGCAGCCGAACTCGCGGCGCTGTCGTAGAGGCTCAGCGTCACCCCGGCCAGCGGGGCGACGGCGGAATCGCCGGTGCGGTTGGCGCCGACCTTCACGGTGACGACCGAAGAACCAGCCGGAACCGACGGGACGGCCGCCGTCGCCGCTGGTAGGAGACTCAGCCCCAGTGCCCCGAGCACGAAGACCGTAGCGGTCGCGATATTGCGCCGCGGAATACCAGCCCGAACCATCGCAGACTTCCCCAGAGTTGTCGTGCGCCCGGTGCCGACGGGCAACAGGCTCCCCAGTCGTTCGTTTCACCATACGACGCGCCGATTCATGTGCAACCGGAAACACGACCCGACTATTTGGACGAGATCGTCGGTTCCCGGCATCAGGTGAGCGGTCTCTGGTCGGGCCAGGGATGCGCGATGATGGGGGCATGCCACGCACCACGCTCGCCGATATCGTCCCGCCCGTTCCGCTCGGTCCCCTGGACGGGCGGTACCGCCCGGCTGTGGTGGCACTGGTGGACCACCTCAGCGAGGCGGCGCTGAACCGGGAGCGGCTGCATGTGGAGGCGGAGTGGCTGATCCACCTGACCAGCACCGGGGTGGTGCCCGGCGCGCCGCGGCTCAGCGAGGCCGAGCAGGCGTACCTGCGCGGTGTGGTCACGACGTTCGGCGCCGACCAGATCGCCGAGCTGGGCCAGATCGAGCGGACCACCGTCCACGACGTCAAAGCAGTGGAGTACTTCCTCAAGCGCCGCCTGGCCGACGCCCCCGCCACCCTGGACCGCACCGTCCTGCCTGAGGTCGGCGAACTGGTCCACTTCGCCCTGACCAGCGAGGACGTCAACAACCTCAGCTATGCGCTGATGGTGCGCGGCGCCGTGCGCGATATCTGGGCCCCCGCCGCCGCCGCCCTGGTGGACCAGGTGGCCGCCCTGGCCCGCGAGCAGCGCGCGACCCCGATGCTGGCACTCACCCACGGCCAGAGCGCCACGCCGACCACACTGGGCAAGGAGCTGGCCGTGACGGCCCACCGTCTGCGCCGCCAGCTGGTGCGCATCGGCCACGACGAGTACCTGGGCAAGCTCAACGGCGCGACGGGCACCTACGGGGCCATGGTCGCCGCCGTGCCGGGCGCCGACTGGCCGCGGGTGTCCCGGACGTTCGTGGAGCACCTGGGCCTGGTGTGGAACCCGCTGACCACCCAGATCGAGTCCCACGACTGGCAGGCCGAGCTGTACGCCGACATGGCCCGCTTCAACCGGGTGCTGCACAATCTGGCCACCGATATGTGGGCCTATATCTCCCGCGGGGTGTTCACCCAGATACCGGTACCCGGCGCCACCGGCAGCTCGACCATGCCGCACAAGGTCAACCCGATCCGCTTCGAGAACGCCGAGGCCAACCTGGAGATCGCCTGCGCCCTGCTCGACACCCTGGCCGCCACCCTGGTGACCTCCCGCCTGCAACGCGACCTGACCGACTCGACCACCCAGCGCAATATCGGTCCCGCCTTCGGCCATTCCCTGCTGGCTATCGACAACGTCCGACGCGGCCTGGCTGGCCTAGCGGTGAACCAGGACAGGCTGGCCGCCGAGCTCGACACTAGCTGGGAGGTCCTGGCCGAACCCGTCCAGTCGGCCATGCGCGCCGCCGCCGTCGCGGGCGTCCCCGGCATGGCCAACCCCTACGAACGCCTCAAAGAGCTGACCCGGGGCCAGCGCATCACCGGCCCCCAGCTGCGCCAGCTCGTCGCCGATCTGGGCCTGCCCGACCAGGCGGCTGCCCGCCTGGCCGCCCTCACCCCCGCCACCTACACCGGCCTGGCCGCCCACCTGGTCGACTACCTCGACTAGCCTGCACGAAGTCGTTCATAGATCACAAATTCGTTCAGAGTTCTGAACGAATTTGTGATCTATGAACGACCGCGCGGAGGGTTCAGCCACAGGGCGGGGCGCACGCCGCCGGACGCCCAGGCATAGCGACCGTGGGTGTCGATATTGCCTTTGGCGCCGACGTTGGCCACGACGTCAGCAGCGCCACCAGGGGAACGCAACCACCACCATCCCGGCACGCCACGGTACCGCGCAATTCTGCTGCTGTCGCTGGCAAACCATTCCTTGGCTCCCTCCAGGCTCAGCAGGAAGACCCGAGAGTCGACCGCAGCCGCCGGGAGCCGCACCGGATGAATCCTGCGCACCTCCTCCTTGGTAAAACCCTCCAGGAAGCACCGCGGCGGCGGCTCCTGCGCCCACCAAGTCTCGCCGTCCAGCACCGAGGAGGACGGTGGCGACACCATCGCCTCCCACTCTGCCCAGCCGCTCTCACCGCGACCGATCGTCGAAGGCCGACCGTTCAGCCACGCGCACAGGTCGAACTGGCCCCACGTGGTGGTCGTGGCCTCGTCCCGCCCGCGGAACGGCGCCCGCCCGACGATGTCCTCGCTGAGCAACAGCTGCCGCCCAGCAGCGTCGGTGCACAGCACCCGCCACTGGTACGGCCCGAACCGGACCACCGAACCCGTCGCGTCAGGGAAGTGGGCCGAAGCCAGCAGCAGGTAGGCGGTGAACCGGTGCTCGCGGCCCGAAGGCAGCTCGGACACGACGATACTTCTGCCGTCCTGCATGATCTGGTAGCCAGGCCACGACAGTCTCGACTCGCACCCGTCCGGTCCACCCGCCGACTCACCCGTCCGCACGCTGATGGTCCTGGCCCATTCGGTCGCGATCTCTATCAGGCGGTCCATCACCTCCTGCTCAGTGCCGCTGACCACACAGAGGTCCCGGCTGCGCCCACCCGTGACCAGGCGCAGGTGCCAGGTCTGCGCATCGACGACCGCGGGCTCGACCGGCTCTTCCGGCTCCGGTGATCCCCATGGCACCTCCCCAGCCATCCGACTCATTCCTCTCGACGTCACAGCACTGATCACGATATCCGTGTCTCGCCCAGCAGCAGGCGGAAGTCGTCAGTCAGGATCGGCGGTGATGACAGCTGAGGGCCGCTCGGCCGCCACCACGAGCGCGTCGAGCGTCATGTCATGCTTGCGCGCGGCCTCGGCTCCCTCACGCGCCCGCCCCACCCCGCGCCGACGACCGGCTCGTCCGATGGCATCTTGTCGTTCAGGATTCTGAACGACCATGGACGACCGCGCGCGGAGGGTTCAGCCACAGAGCCGGGCGGACGCCGCCCGACGCACAGGCATAGCGGCCGACCCTGTCGACGTTACCTGCGGAACCGATACTGGCGGCGAGGCCGAGCTGGTTGCTCGAAGAACGCAACCACCACCACCACGGAACGTCACGATAGAATGCGATCCTGTCGAGATCGCCGGTGAACCATTCCTCAGCCTCGTCCAGGCTCAGCAGGAAGACCCGACAGTCGACCGGCAGCTCGTCCTGCACCACCGTCCCGGCATAGCCGCCGGTCAAGACCTGCACTGGATGAATCCGACGCACCTCGTCCTCGGTGAAGTCCTCCAGGAAGCACTGCGGCCACTCGCCGTCCGGCGCCGGCTCCCACTCGGCCCAACCGCTGGTACCGATACCGAACGCCGAAAACCGGCCGTCCAGCCAGGTGGGCCGACCGTTCAGCCACGCATACAGGTCGCACTGTCCCCACCGGACCTGCTCTGCCCCCTCGCTCCCGTGGTACGGCGTCTTCCTGAAGATGTCGTCGCAGAGCAACAGCTGCCGCCCGTCACCGTCGGTGCGCAGCACCCGCCACCGGTACGGCCCGAGCCAGACCGAACCCTCCCCCCGGTCGGCACCGGCCGGGCCGGGGGTGTCGAGAAGGCGCACCGAAGACAGCAGCAGGTAGGCGGTGAACCGGTACTCGCGGCGCGCGTCCTTATGGGTACCGGGGGGCCCCAGCTCGGACACGACGATGGTCCTGCCGTCCTGCATGATCTGGTAGCCGGACACCAACCGCGACCAGGCCCCGGCCCGGCGCGCCGTCTGCAGACTGATGGTCTGGGCTCTCGCGGTCGCGACCTCCATCAGCCGACCCATCGCGTCCTGCTCCGGACCGGTCACCGCACCGAGGTCCAGGCTGCTCAGGCACCCGTCGGTGACCAGCTCTTCGCGCAGCTGCCAGGTCTGGGTGTCGGTGACCGGCTCTTCCGGTTCCGGCGACCCCCAGGCGGGCTCCTTCCCAGCCATCTGACCTCACTCTCTCGACAGCACAGCGCTGATCACGACATCCGCCTCGCCCAGCAGCAGGCGGAAGTCGTCCAGATCGGCGGTGATGACGACCGAGGGCTGCAGGTGCTCGGCCACGGCCGCCACGAGCGCGTCGAGCGTCATGTCGCGTTTCTTCCTGCGCACGGCCTCGGCCCGCTCACGCAGCCGCCCCGCCTGCGCCGACGACCGGGCATCGAGATCGACGACCGGGAACCGTCGCACGACGTTCCACACTGCCGCGTCCGTCGCCCCGCCGGTCATGACCTCGGCCAGGACGACCGACGGGATCACGACCCGCGCGTCCAGGCGCCGAGCCGCCTCCAAGCGTTCGGCCATTCCCGGTCTGCCGCGAGCCAGCGCGGACACGGCCTGCGAGTCCAGGACGACCGTGCGGGTCGTGCCGTGGACGACCGAGTGCCCTTGACGGCGGCGCGGGCGACGGTCCGCATTCACCGCCACTCGTCCACAGAAGCCTGCACCGCATCCTCGTCGAGGGGCCCGGTGATCGCGACCAGCTCGCCGATCATCTCCTCGAGGTTGTCGCGTTCGAGCTGACGACGCAGTGCCCGGTTCGCATACGCGGACTGCTGTCCCCGGGGCACCCGCCGACGAACCTGAGCCAGCACGTCAGCCTCGATGGTCCAGCTGACCTTCTCGTACCGGGCTGCTGCCTCATTCATGAGGACAATCGTACCAGCGATCGGATCGTATGTGCCGCCGCTCTCCGTCCGCACGAAGTCAGACAGCGAGGACCCGGACACCGGCCCGGCCTGGTGCTGGCCGACCCGCTGGAGTGGAGTCGACCTCGGCTGCCAGCAGGGTCATATCGGCGGGGTCACCGGTGGCGATGACGGCAGGAGCGAACTCCTGGGCGGTCGCCGCGACGATGGCATCTACGGTCAGGTCGCGCTTCTTCTTCCGGGCCGCGACGGCCCGTTCCCGCAGGGCGCCTGCCCGTGCGGCGATGCGAGGTGTGGTGTCGGCCAGGACGAGGCGACCGACGACGTGCCAGTAGGCGGCGTCGTCCGACCCCCCGGTCATCACCTCGGCGAGCACGACCGCCGGGACGACCGGCCGGCGGTCGTTGTGCCGCGCCGCCGCCAGGACGACCTGGATTCGACGGTCCTGCCGCACGACAGCACTGAGCGCCTCCGAGTCGAGAACGAGCGTCTCGCCAGTCACGCGATCTCCCGCTCGACCGCGTCGATCTCCTCGGCGGTGACCGGCCCGTTGGCGGCTTCCAGATCGGCGAGCAACAGGTCCAGCCTGTCGCGCTCGACCTGCCGTTGCAGAGCACGAGCGATGTACGCGGACTGGTTGCCGCCACCGACGAGCTCCTCGACCTCGCCCCACAAGCCTGCCTGGATCGTGAAGGACTTCCGGACGTACTCAGCGTTGGTCGTCATGCTCCAGATCATACTGTAGGTATTACTCGACTCGCTACCGGCCCGCCCAACCCAGGGACGGTGCCGCCGTGACCGTCGACGCGAGTCCGCCGACAGGGCCGGGCGCCCACGACCGGGCGAGGACCGGCCGGTGCTGGTCCGGCCGGTGCTGGGCCGCCTGGGCGACAAGCTCCCGTCCGACCGAGTGACTCGACTGGACCGCGGGGCACATAAGGGACGACAGTCGTACTGGGCGAATCGCCCGAAATCGGTTGAAGAAGGACCGGAATGACGCTCCTGCAGAAGACGGTGTCACCGCGGCTGTCACGCGCCTACCTCGACGAGGGCTACGACCGGGTCGGCGGGTACGTCGTGCGGGTCGCCGACGTGCGGTTCGCCACGTCGCTGACCGACCTGGCGGCGGTGCACGGGCTGACCGCGCCCGGGTCGGGCTGGACGCCGCAGTCGGAGTGGGTCGACGTGCTCCGGTTCGAGGCCGACTGGTACCTGCGCTACTTCGGCGAGCCCGGGTACGCGGTGCCGCTGTGGTGGCTGATGCACACCCGGGTGCCGCCGGGCGCCCAGCTGGTGCGCCGGTACGCCGCGGGCGGCTCCGAGCTGCTGGCCCGGTACGGGCACCTGGGCACCGGCTGGCGGCGCGCCGACCCGACGGCCGCCGCCCCCACGATGACCCGGCTCTCGCAGTGCGTCGGGGCGGTCGCGTCGTGGAACGGCGCGCACTACGACGCGGACGTCGTGGACAACCGGGTGGTCATCGCCACGTCCACGCCGCAGCCGCCCCAGATGGGCTTCTGGCCGGGGGCGACCGGCCGGTGGTACCGCCAGCTGCACCCCGCCGAGGCGGCCGACGTGTTCGGGGTGGAGGTCCGCGCGACGTGGCGCGGTATGGCGGTGCACGTCGCGGACCAGGTGCTGGCCGGGAACCGGCAGGTGGCCCGGATCGTGCCCGCCGGGGACGATGTCGAAGAGGCCCGGGCCCGCGGTATGACCATGCTGGACGTGGACGTGGCCGAGGCGTGGGTGCTGCTCGACGAGCTCGACGACCTGTGCTCCGAACGCCTGGACGCGCAGCCGCCCGGCGCCGTCGGCCCGCCCGATACGGCCGATGCCCTGCCCGTGCCCGGGCTCGACGCGAGCGCGCCGCCCAATAATTCTGCGCGCCAGCCAGGCCGGTCAGGTGCGTGCAGCCGCCAGGCGGAAGCGGCGAGCGGCCCTGGAGGTGCTGCCGACGCCGCCGCGGACGTGAGTGCCTGGCCTGCCGCAGCGCGCCGGGAACCGGGCGACCCGCCCCGGACCGAGACGTCCGACACCGACGCCGAAGCACCGGGCGAGCAGCCCGCCTGACCCGGCCCGACCACCACCGCGCCGCCGGGGCAGGCAGGCTGACGGACGCGGCGATCACCTGACCGCGGGACTATACTGGGGCAAAGCGGAGGTTTCGCACCCTGGAACGATCCCCCTGACCGGACCCGAGGCTCACCAGTGGACGTCACGACCCACCCCCGCGGCACCCCGGCCGTGGTGCCGACCGACCCCAGCGCCCAGGACTCCAGCACCGAGAACCCCAGCGCCGAGAACCCCAGCGCGCCGAAGAGCCTGTCCGGCCGCACCGTCCTGCTGCCCGACTCGGCCCTCACCACCAACGGAGCCCTCGCCGCGCTCCTCGAGGTGGGCGCGCGTCCGCTGGTCGTGCCGCTGGCCGAGGCCCGGCCGGTCGGCAGCACCACGCAGCTGGACCAGGCGCTGACCGCGCTGACGGAGGGCCGCTACGGCTGGCTGGCGCTGACGTCGGCCGCATCGGTGCGGATGCTCGACGCCCGCGCCCGGGCGCTGTTCGCCGGCGACCGCCAGCTGTCGGGGCTGCGCAGCCTGACCAAGGCGGGTCGGCTGCGGGTGGCGTCGGTCGGTCAGGCCACCGGGGCCGCCCTGACCGCCCTGGGCGTCAGCCCCCTGGTGCCCGAGCGCGGGTCCGGACCGGCCGCGCTGATCGGACCGTTGCTGCGCGCCGTGACCGACGACACCCCGGTGCTGTTCGCCCGCGGGAACCTGGTCGGCCCGGCGCTGGCAGGGGCGCTGCGTGGCGGCGGTATCACGGTGGACGAGGTGGTCACCCACATCACCGTCCGCGAGGAGGACCCCCCGGCGACCGCCACGGCCGCCTGGGCCTGCGGCCTGGTGGACGCGGTGCTGCTGACCTCGCCCAAGGCGGTGCGGGGCATGATCGACCGGCTCGGCCCGCCCCGGGCCGGGACGGTCGTGGGCTGCGTGGACGGGGTGACCGTCGAGGTGGCCCGGGCGTCAGGCGTGCCGGTCGACGTGGTCGGCACGTCCCCGACGGTGACCTCCCTGGTCGACGCCCTGGAGAACCGCTTCAGCACCTGACCGGACGACCCGCTGCCTGCCGGTGGTCGGTCGGCCTACGGCCCGACGCCGACGGTGTCCCGTCCCAGGCCGACGACGGTACCGGCCTGCGTCTCGGCCTCCGCGGCCAGCGCCTCCAGCTCGGCCAGGGCGACGCCGTAGGTCTCCCGGTCGTCGTCGGCGGCGGCCCACTTGGCCCGTACGGTCGGGGCGTGCATCTGACGGTGCGCGGCCCGCCGGGCCAGCCTGGTGTCGGCGGCACCGACGACGCAGGCCTGCAGCACCCGGGCGCGCGCGGCGACCAGCGGCGGCGACCAGTCGCGCGCCCGCCGTTCGCGCACGAAGCGGTCGGCGGCGGTCTCGACCAGCGACCGGGCGGCGGCGATATCGGGGTCTGACGCAGCGACGCCGATATCGGCCAGGGCCACGACACGCACCCCGGGGAGCCGGGCGACCGCCAGGTCGACGTCGCGGCGCAGCGCCAGGTCGACCAGCACCAGCGGCCGTCCCCGGCGGGCGGCGGCCACCTGCTGGGCACCGAGCACCGGGCCGGTGCCGGAGCACGCGACCACGATATCGGCAGCGCGCAGCTCGTCGTCCAGGTCGGTCGCGGCCACGACCTGGTGCCGGTCGGCGAAGCCCTGGGCCCGGCCGCTGCTGGAGAACACCCGGACGTCCCGTACGCCGCGGGCCCGCAGCGCGGCCAGGCTGGCCCCGGCGTAGCTGCCGGTGCCGACCAGCAGCGCCCGGGTGCCGACCCGGGCGACCTGGGCCAGGTCGAGCGCCTCGGAGACCACCGAGCGTCCCAGCACGTCCAGCGGTATCGCCCCGACGATGGTGCGCGACACCCGCAGCGCGGTCTGGAACGCCGCCTCCAGCAGCGGTGTGGTGGTGCCCTGGGCGCGGGCGGTGGCCAGGGCGTCACGCACCTGGCCGACGATCTCGCGCTCCCCCACGACCATCGACTCCAGCCCGGCGGCCACGGCGAACAGGTGGACGGCGGCGGCGCGCCCGGTGTGCACGTCGACCTGGTGGGGGCACCCGGCCGGGGCGAACGACGAGCCCGCCGGACCGTCCGGACGGGGGAGCTGGTCCGGTCGGGCTACCCGCGGATGGGCGAAACGCTCGCCGCTGAGCGCCGCCCGGGCGGCCAGGGTGCTGGTCGCCTGGAGGCTGGTGTCGACCATGGCGTCGGCGGGGATGTCCAGGTACAGCTCGACGCGGTTGCAGGTGGCCAGCGCGACGACCCCGTCGACGGCACCCGAGGCGACCAGCTCGGGCCCGACGCCGGGGATGCCGACGGACAGCGTGGCCAGCACGTCGAGCCCGGACCCGACGTGGTCGGCGACCACGACACACAGCGCCATGGTCGAATAGTGAATCATGTCCGAACCCTTCGGGCACAATAGTCGGGTGGAAAGTTCCCCCGTCCGCTCCGGAGATGACGCGACGTCCGGAAAACCGTCCCGAGACGACACCCCGTCCAGGAAACCGCTCCTCACGGCATTCGCCGGACACCGTCCGGAGACGCTGCCCGTCTGGTTCATGCGGCAGGCCGGACGGTCGCTGCCCGAGTACCGCGCCGCCCGCGGCGGGACCACGATGCTCGAAGCCTGCCTCGACCCCGACCTGGCCGCCGAGATCACCTGCCAGCCGGTGCGCCGCCACGGCGTCGACGCGGCGATCTTCTTCTCCGATATCGTCGTGCCGCTGGCCCTGGCCGGGGTGGACGTGAGCATCGAACCAGGTGTCGGGCCGGTCTTCGGCCGCCCGGTGCGCACCGTCGCCGACGTCGCCGCGCTGACTGCGGGCCCGCCGCTCGACCAGGCCGCGCTGGCCCCGGTCGCCGCCGGGGTGCGCGCCACGGTGGACCGGCTCGACGGCACGCCGCTCATCGGTTTCGCCGGGGCGCCGTTCACCCTGGCCGCGTACCTGGCCCAGGGCCGGGCCTCGCGCGACCACCTGGCGGCCCGGCGGCTGATGCACACCGACCCGGAGGCCTGGGCGGCGCTGATGGACTTCGCCGCGCAGGTGTCGGCGGCCTTCCTGGTGGCGCAGATCCGGGCCGGAGCGGTCGCGGTCCAGCTGTTCGACTCGTGGGTGGGCTCGCTGCGCGAGGCCGACTACCGGGCGCACGTCCTGCCCGCCTCCGCCCGGGTGCTGGCCGCGGCCCGGGCCGAGGGGGTGCCCACGGTGCACTTCGGCACCGGGACGAGCCAGCTGCTGCCCGCGCTGCGCGACGCCGGGGCGGACGTCGTCGGGGTCGACTACCGGGTGCCGCTGGACGACGCGGTCCGGCGGCTGGGCGGCACGACACCCGTCCAGGGCAATATCGACCCGGCGCTGCTCGCCGCGCCGTGGCCGGTACTGGAGGCTCACGTGCGCGACGTCGTCGACCGCGGCCGGGCGGCTCCCGGCCATGTCGTCAACCTCGGGCACGGTGTCCCGCCGGACACCGACCCCGACGTCCTGACCCGAATCGTGAGGCTGGTGCACTCGCTGTGAAGCTCGGTAAGCGCAACAAGAAGTCCGCTGAGAAGCGACGGGCCGTGGTGGTTGGCGCGGGTATCGCCGGACTGACCGTGGCCCGGGCGCTGGCCCGGGGCGGGTACAGCACGCTGGTCCTGGAAGGACGGGACGCCCCCGGCGGGGCGGTGCGCTCGCACCGGGTGGCCGGACTGCTGCTCGACGCCGGGGCGGAGTCGTTCGCCACCCGCGGCGGGTACGTCGCCGACCTGCTCGCCGACCTGGGCCTGGCCGACCAGATCACCGGACCCGACCCGGCCGGGGCCTGGGTCCAGCTGCCCGACGTGGCCCGGCCCATGCCCAAGGGCGGGGTGCTCGGCATCCCCGCCCGCCCCTGGTCGGCCGATATCCGCCGGACGCTGGGCATCCTCGGCGCCGCCCGGGCCTGCCTGGACCTGGTGCTGCCGCCCGTCGTCGGATCAGGTGGCTCGCTGCGCGACCAGGTGGGCCGTCGCATGGGCTACCGGGTGGTCGACCGCCTGGTGCACCCAGTGGTCGGCGGGGTGTACGGGGCCGACCCGGCCGATGTCACCCTGGCCGCCCTGGCCCCGCACCTGGCCACCGAGGTGACGAAATCGCGCGGGTCGCTGGCCCGGGCGGTCCGCACCGTCGTGGCGTCGATGCCGGCCGGGGCCTCCACCCAGGGGCTGACCGGCGGCCTGTACCGCATGACCAACGCCCTGGCCGACGACGTCGAGGCGCACGGCGGCCAGGTAAAGGTCTTCACCAAGGTCACCGGGGTGTCCCGCGGGGACGACGACGTCTGGACGGTCGCCACCAAGGACGACAGCTACCCCGCCGACCTGCTGGTGCTGGCCTCGCCCATGCTCACCGGCCTGGACGGGCTGGAGGGCCTGGCGCTGGACGAGGGCCGCCCCTCCACCCTGGTCACGCTGGTGCTGGACGACGCTCGGCTCGACGCCGCGCCGCGCGGCACCGGGATGCTCGTCGCCCCTGGCAGCCCGGTGGACGCCAAGGCCCTGACGCACTCGACGGTGAAGTGGTCGTGGCTGGCCGAGCAGGCCGGGGCGGGACGTCACGTGCTGCGGGTCTCCTACGAGGGCGACCGGATGGGCCAGTGGAACGAGGAGAACCGCCAGCGTCTGCGCGACACCGCCCTGGTCGACGCTGGGCTGATGCTCGGCCTGGCCCTGACCAGCGCCCGGCTGGTCGGCTACGACGTAGTGGTGTGGACCCAGGCCATGCCCCGCCCGTCGGCGGCCCACCGCGAGGCCGTCGCCAAGGTCAAGGCCCTGGCCGACGCCACCGAGGGCCTGGTGGTCACCGGCTCCTGGGTGGCAGGCACCGGTCTGGCCGCAGTCGTCGACGACGCCATGACCACCGCCCGGTCCTTGGTACCCGACGCGGCCGACTGACGCCGGAAAAAACCGGGGGCGACTGAGCCCTGATCCACCGATTTCCACCTACTACGCGCCACCAGCCGGGCGCGCTGGCTGCGTTGTCGCTGCTCAACGGGCCTCCAGCCCGCCTTCGCTGCTCCGCCTTGCCAGCACACCCGTCTGATGACGCTCGTGAC
>Ga0099364_10006832_pt1 | contig 16508 bp, 11 predicted proteins | sample TergutTh196P3_FD_73070 | JGI IMG/M metagenome (GOLD analysis project Ga0099364, IMG submission 73070) | Microcerotermes parvus P3 segment gut microbial communities from Pointe-Noire, Republic of the Congo - Th196 P3 | ecosystem: Host-associated > Arthropoda: Insects > Digestive system > Gut ... | reverse complement strand
TGTCAGCGGAGCAAAAACAACGCATTTTTTGGTCTCGTAAGGGCTGTCTCTCCCTACACTTTCATACAGCACATCATTGCTGATACGCATTAACCCTCTGTTAACTGCATCTGCACGAATAGAAGAATAATAAAAATGACAGATGCCCAAAGGAACGATGTCGGTTTCATTATATTTTTCAGCTTTGATAAAAACATCTTGCATAGGCGGCATTTTGGGACGCTCTAAATGAGCTGAATATATTTTGTAGTATATTTTCACCCATGTGTCATAATCCACTTCAGTCCGTGTTTCACCTGAATAATCCTCTAAATCTATCGGCAAAACAGATGAATTAATAAGAATACCTCCATGTGTTTTATTTCTATCAATATTAGCAAATGTTCTGTTTTTGAGTGTTTCAAAATCGACAGCTTCTTGTCCAAACATATAGATAGACAAGTTGATTAAAATAAATAAAAAATAGTATCTCATGGCTTTTGTATTTTACTGTTTTTCAATTCATCTATCTCTTTCTTCAACTCAATAATATACAACGTCAATTCCTCAATTTTTTGGAGTAGCTGTATTTGAAATTCACCCATATTTAATCCGTTTTGCTCCATCTCGGCGGCAGGGGCAATGTCGGGCAGGTGTTTGTTTTCATTAATAAACTGCTCAACTTCCGATAGCGACCGCAGGTTGTAATCGGACTCAAAAACAAAGTCGGCGCCCATATTGGTATCCACTATTATTTCGCGAGCGCCTATAGCACCGGCTACTGTAAGTTTGTGAGCTGGAGTGGTGGTGCCAATGCCTACGTTGCCATTATAATAAATACTCATTCTTTCAATTCCATTTGTGCCAAATACCAAATAACCTTGACTTGTAGCTCCTCCTCTATGAAAATCAATGAACCCATTGTTTCTATCTCCATCGAATTCATGAATAATTCTAAAAGTTTTACAATACGCCGGTTGTGTCAATTCACTTCTGACAATTAATTTATTATTTTCAGTAGATGTAGCCAGTATAGCTGCGTCAGAGTAATTGCCGCTATTAATATGCAATTTTGCTACTGGGTTTATAGTTCCTATCCCTACTTTTCCGCTGGTAACCGTTTTATAAATATCATACCCTGATGTAGTCCATGGATCACCGGATCTCGTTCCGTTGCCTATTGAGTCGTCAATTATTACTGCTTCATTTTCATTTACCAAAAGCAAGGATTTATTTTCCGCATACCCTGTAAAAGAAATATTAGAAACATCCATTATATCAACGAGTTCAACGGCTATATATTCGTCTCTTCCGTATTGTACAATGACTAAGCGAGAACGAACAACATCGCACAGGTTGTTGATGGCATGTTTATTGTCGCCGGACAAAGGGTCGGAGAGAACATTTACTTCAATCTCACAAATGTCTATAGTGTCAGATTCAAGTTTTATCGTACCTGACATTTTAGAAGTAGCGTTTGGAAGCAATTTACACAAAAGAAGATAATATGTGCCGTCTTTATTGCCAACATTATTCATATTTACCTTTTCGGTAAATGATTGAGAATTTCCCGACATTTGCCATTGGGCGTGAAGAGTTCCTAATGCGGCATTAAGCGCTATGCCGACTAATACTGTAATTACTGATTTTTTTCTCATAACCGTTAAATTTTTTATTCGCCCTGTCCCTAAAGCGATTTATAATATTTAAATTGTAAAAAAACGTGGGACAAAACCTTTATCTGCACTTGAGGTTCTCGACTACCTAACTACCAAATATCTGAATAAAGCCCACGCCTCCGCGTGAGCGTTTACACTTTACTCTTGGTAGTTTTGAAATTGTCGAGATTTCAAATGCAAGAATACAAGCTAACGCTTTTTTATATGTTAATTAACTCTTTTTCTGTTTTATACCATATATTAATTTTATAATTCAGAATTTCCAAAAATAAGAAAATATTTATACAAAACAAAATTTAATTTTTTTTCGGTGAAAATAAAATTTAAATAACCTCTAAGGAACGGGATAAACAATCCGTGCATGATGTATTTCTAACAACCGTATCCTGAAAGCCTTTTTTATCTGTGTTATATCTCTGAATGTCAGAGGCGAATCTGCATATTGTTCGTCCTGTTCCTGCAACATTATCGCGCTGTCAATTATCGTGATAATATTTTCTTCCGTAAATTTTTCCAGAGTTCGCGAAGCGGCTTCTACCGCGTCCGACATCATTACTATTGCCATCTCGCGTGAAAAAGGTTTCGGTCCTGTATATGTAAACAGTTTTTCATCGCCTCGACGTATCTTCATCATCTCTAAATACTTTCTGTAAAAATAATAGGCTTTAGTCGTTCCATGATGAGTCCTGATAAAATCGACAATCTGCACCGGAATTTTATATTTTGCAGCCAGTTTAACTCCTTCGGCAGCATGTCCGATTATTATTTTCGAGCTTTCATAGGGTTCAAGATCAAAATGCGGACTATGCTCTCCCTTTTGATTTTCAATAAAATATTCGGGCGAAACGATTTTGCCGATGTCATGGTATAACGCGCCTGTTCTGGCAAGTAAAATATTGGCTCCTATTGCTTTCGAGGCGGCTTCGGCAAGATTGGCAACCTGCAACGAATGTTGATACGAGCCGGGAGCCTCCTCTGAAAGTCTTCGCAAAAGCGGATGTCTGGAATCGGACAGCTCAAGCATCGTGGCATCTGAAAGAAAATAAAACCTGCTTTCAAATAACGCTATTACAGGATAAGCCGTAAATATCAGCGCCCCGTTGACAAAAAACCACTTAAACCCATCTATCGTAACGGCGCTGAAACTGCCGGTTGTTTTAACCACCGTGGCAGGATAAACTATTATATAGGTAATCGTTATTACAAACAATGAAAACAGCAACTTGTGTTTTCTGTTAATGTTTGAAAGAGAAAGAATTGCCGCAATGCCGGCAGTAAAATTTATAAAGATAAGATTATAGGGGTCGCTAATCATAGAACAGCATAACATCAACGTTATGAGCAAAATAAACGATGCGAGCCTTCCATCGTAGAATATAGTTATCAGCAAAGGAATAAGAGCAAAAGGTATGATGTAAATAAGATTTTCATTGTGCAAAGTCGTTATAAATTTTGTAATTGATACAAACAGGAGGATTAATGCAAGAATAAAAGCTGTTTTTCGCGATACATCGAGAATATCACGGCGGAAACAATAAAGAAATAAAAACAAAAGGAGGTAACATGACGCAGCAATTATTATGCCGCTAAAATCGAAATGCGTTATTCCCGACTCAATAACAACTACTGATATTACACTGAACAAAAATAGCATCAGATTGATTGCCTGCTTCTTTGTGCTTATTGACGACAGCATTTTTTTGATTTTTGAGAAATAAATTTCACGGCAAAATTAGTTATTTTTTCTTTTATTAATGTTATGTAGCGGCTATAAACAAAAGAGATACTACGACTTTTTGTGTGGAAGAATATCCAAATTTCCATGGAAAAACAGTATTGCTATTCTGAAGTTTTTTATATTTCTGTATCCTCTTCCTATTGTTTTCAACTCTTTAATTGAGCCATTTAGTCTTTCTGCCCTTGCATTATTAGCGCCGGTGGTTATTGAGTTAACTATACCCTTTTGATGTCTGTCAAATGTTTCTATCGCTTGGTTTATTTCCTTAATATTGACCTTTTCCGCATTTTGTCGCCTCATCCTGTATAATGTCAATACATGTTCCTGGCTCTGCCTAAAGGATATGTTTCTAAAATTTTCCTTTATCTACCATGCCCGAGAAACTTCATAATTGGCTTTTCTGATTGATTCGAACTTAAAATATTGCTCATCAGTTAAGTTCATTTTATATTTTAGGAAGATATATTTGGTGTTTTTGAAGTTCCTCATTTTGTTTTACCTCCCGCCAGCGACATTGATTTTGTCGATCGCTCGATTGACTGCCTGTGTATGACGGCTTTTCCCGTTTTACACGACCTGCCCTTGTATTCCAAAGAGCCGTTCTTGGCTGCTAATAAAGAAGCTGCTGTATATTCTTTTTGCATGGATGTTAATTCCAAGATTTCTTTTTGGAAATCTGCCTCTTTTTCAAGTATGGTCTTTAGAATTAATTCCCTATTTGGACATTTAGGCAAAGGTCTGTTGGTTTTGAAATCCCAGTGGTCAGGATGAACAGAGATACCTAAACTTTTGTACTTTGTCTTTTGATTCTTTGAAACCCTTATCATTAATGGATGTTCCCCATTCTTTAAAATTTTGTACTTGTAGCACACTACACTTATTGTTGCATTCATCATTTTTCTGGTTGATGAATTGGTTGAAGTGCCCCCTCAAAAAACCAGTATTTCCAACAATATTTTCAACAAAACACTCTTAAATAACAAAAGGCTGACTATTTGATAATCAGCCTTTTACTTGGTGATTCCGAAGCGATTCGAACGCTTGACCCACAGCTTAGAAGGCTGTTGCTCTATCCAACTGAGCTACGGAACCTTTTCAAGCTGCAAAAATAATAATGAAATTTGATTCTGCAAAAATATTTTATATTATTTGTTAATCAGCGTATTATAAAAGCATGAACCAATTTTTCAGATGTAAAAACTGTAAATCAGTGTATTTATTTCTGTTGCAGGACTGCGTTGAAGATATAGGCTTGCTATGAATTTTACTTGAAATGTAAACCGTTTTTTAATATTATCTGTGTCATCTTTCTATTTTTTTAATGAACAGCGCAAGGATAAATTAAAATTGCGAAAGAGCCTGTGCAAGTGGGCTTTTTTGTTATAAACAAATAAAAAAGTTTGCAAAATAAACTGTTATTAAAAATAATGTGTGTTTTATAAAAAATTACATATTTTTATAGCCGTTAAAAATGGAAATATACATATTATAAATATCAATAAATGAACGACAAACAAATAAAAAGCGCTCTGGTTTCGGTCTATTATAAGGAGGGACTTGACGAGATAATCAAGATGCTTCATGATTTGGACGTAAAATTATATACCACTGGGGGAACATACGATTTTATTTCGGGTCTTGGTTTTGAAGCTGAAAAAGTAGAAAATCTTACCACTTATCCGTCAATTCTTGGCGGCAGGGTTAAAACGCTTCACCCGGGCGTGTTTGGGGGAATACTCGCCCGCAGGGAGAATAAAGAGGATATTGCAGAGCTGGAAAAATACAATATCCCTGAGATAGACCTTGTAATCGTAGATTTATATCCTTTCGAGGAAACCGTAAAAAACACTGATAAAGAGGAAGATATAATTGAGAAAATTGATATTGGCGGAATATCGCTTATAAGGGCTGCCGCTAAAAATCATAAAGACGTTCTGATTATTTCGGGACGGGAGCAATATTCCGACCTTATCTCTATTCTTAAAACGGGCAACGGTTACGTTACTCTTGAGGAGAGGCGACTGTTTGCTGCAAAAGCGTTTATGACCTCTTCAAATTACGATACGGCAATTTTTAAATATTTCAACAAAAAAGAGGCGCTGCCTGTTTTCAGAGAAAGCATCAACGAAACCTATCCGCTCAGGTATGGCGAAAATCCTCATCAAAAGGGAATATTTTTCGGCAATCCCGACAAGGCGTTTACAAAGCTGCATGGCAAGGAGTTGTCGTATAATAATTTACTTGACCTTGATTCGGCTGTCAATCTGATTGACGAGTTTAACTCATGCACTTTTGTAATTATTAAGCATAACAACGCCTGCGGAGCCGCATCGCGGGTAAATCCGCTTGACGCATGGAAAGACGCTTTGGCTTGCGACCCCATTTCCGCTTTCGGAGGAATAATCGCAACAAATGTAAAAGTTGAAGCCGATGTAGCCGCCGAAATTGATAAACTCTTTTTTGAGATAATAGTAGCTCCCGAGTTTTCGGACGAAGCATTGTTGCTTTTGACCGTTAAAAAGAATCGGATAATACTCGTCAGAAAAGAGTTGGAGCAGGAGAATTATAATTACCGTTCGTTATTGAACGGCGTGTTGTGGCAGGAAAAAGATAAATCGACAGACGAGTTCAGGCTTGTTACCGAGCGCAAACCGCTTGATTCGGAAACAGACGACTTGACGTTTGCCAATATACTTGTGAAGCACAGCAAATCGAATGCAATAACGCTGGTGAAAAACAGTCAGTTATGCGCCAGCGGAGTCGGACAAACATCAAGAGTTGACGCATTGAAAAAGGCTATTGAAAAAGCCGGCTCTTCAGGATTCGACCTGAACGGAGCGGTTATGGCATCAGACGCTTATTTCCCGTTTTCAGACTGCGTTGAAATTGCTCATAAAGCGGGAATTACGGCAATAGTTCAGCCCGGAGGCTCGATAAGAGATCAGGATTCGATTGATTTTTGCATCGCTAACAATATAACTATGGTTTTGACAGGAGTAAGACACTTTAAACATTAATAATCATAATGGGACTTTTTTCATTTTTAACGCAAGAGATTGCAATTGACCTTGGAACAGCAAACACAATCATAATTCACAATGATAAAGTTGTTGTTGACGAGCCGTCTATTGTTGCCATTGATAAAAATAATGGCAAACTGATCGCCATAGGCGATGCCGCACGCAAGATGCACGGCAAAACGCACGAAAACATAAAGACTGTCAGACCTTTGCGGGACGGAGTTATTGCCGATTTTAACGCGGCAGAGCTTATGATAAGGGGAATGATCAGAATGATTAACAAAGGAACGCAACTCTTTTCGCCCTCGCTCAAAATGGTGGTGTGCATACCATCGGGCAGCACCGAAGTAGAGGTGCGAGCCGTTAGAGACTCGGCGGAACATGCCGGCGGACGCGATGTCTATATGATTTATGAGCCGATGGCGGCGGCGGTCGGAATAGGGCTTGACGTTGAGGCTCCCGAAGGCTGCATGGTTGTTGATATTGGAGGCGGCACAACCGAAATAGCGGTGATTGCCCTTGGCGGTATTGTCTGCAACAAATCAATTAGAATAGCGGGTGATGGCTTTACGTCAGATATTCAAACATATATGCGTCATCAGCACAATATTAAAATTGGCGAACGCACCGCCGAAGACATCAAAATAGCCGTAGGGGCGGCTTTGCCCGATATTAGTAATCCTCCTGCCGACTACATCGTCAGAGGACCAAATATAATGACGGCGTTGCCTATTGAGATTCCCATCTCGTATCAGGAGATAGCATATTGTCTTGATAAATCATTGTCGAAAATTGAGGTTGCCATACTTGGCGTTCTCGAGCAAACGCCTCCCGAACTTTATGCCGATATTGTTGATAAAGGAATTTATCTTGCCGGCGGCGGCGCTCTACTGAAAGGTCTCGATAAAAGACTTGCCGACAAGATAAACATTAAGTTTAATGTTGTTGACGACCCGTTACATGCGGTGGCAAGAGGCACGGGAGTTGCGCTGAAAAATGTGGAAAGATTCCAGTTTCTGATGAGATAATTTTTGCAGGAAAATGAGGAACCTTCTGATTTTTCTTGAACGCTATAATAACCTGATAATCTTTTTGATGCTTGAGGGCGTGGCGTTTTATTTCATAACTACCAGAAATTATTATCATAACACAAAGATGGTAAACAGTATGAGATGGGTAACTCATGGAGTTGAAGCGCAGGTTAGCGAAGTGAAAAACTATCTGCATCTGAGAGAGATAAATGAAACACTTGCAAACGAAAACACAGCTCTCCGCAATAGCGTCAGCAGGATTTTAAGAAATGAAGATACCTTTTTCTTCTCAGTATCCGATACGGTTTATCGGCAAACGTATGAATATACATCTGCGCGGCTTACAAGCAATTCGGTTAACAAGCAGTATAATTTTTTCACGATAAACAAAGGCGTAAAAAGCGGATTGGCAGCCGGCATGGGAGTTATTGCCGATGGAGGCATAGCGGGAGTTATAGCGGGGTGTTCCGAAAATTTTTCGATAGTAATGCCGTTGATAAACCTCGATTTCAGGCTTAGCGCCAGAATTAAATCAAACGGCTACTTCGGCTCGCTTATGTGGGACGGCAAGGATTACAGAACGGCTATACTCCGCGATATTCCCCAGCATGTGGCTGTGAGCGTGGGCGATACAATTGAGACGACAGGCTATTCGGCTATCTTTCCCGAAGGCGTAGCCGTTGGCGTAGTTTCTGATTATGAAAAGCCCGGAAGCGATTTTTACACGATAAAAGTGATGCTTAAAACAGATTTCAGAAAGCTGCATTATGTTGATGTAGTGGCAAATAAACGAAAAGAGGAATTTATTGAACTTGAAAATATAATTCAATGATTAATTCGATTATAAGGTTCGGCTTAATATTTATTATGCTTGTGTTGACGCAGGTTCTTCTGTTCAACAATATCCAATTCAGCGGATATGTTAATCCGTATGTTTACATAATGTTCATTTTGCTTTTGCCTGCTGAGATTCCTGCGGCATTGACACTTTTTCTCTCTTTCGGGATAGGAATGGTTGTTGATTTTTATTCAGGCTCAGCGGGAATGCACGCCTTTGCTTCAACGTTTGCAGGGTTTGTCCGTCCCTTAGTCTTGAGGTCTATTTCGCCGCGAGACGGCTATAACCCGGGAGCGCAACTGTCAATGCTTAACTACGGTTTCAGATGGTTTCTGGTATATACGGCTATAATTGTGTTTGTTCATCATGCGGCGCTGTTTTTTGTTGAAGCATTCAGAATAGTAGATTTTTTCAGAACCTTTTTCAGAGTAATTTTAAGCTCTGCTTTCAGCTTGACATTTATAATTATTATAGAGTTTTATAGAAAAGGACGGTAGGTAACGCTACTCCGCGGTTAATCAAAATGAGTTAATCCAGCGGTATCTTCGGGCGCTTGAGCCGAACTTAACTGCAAGCGACAACTCATGCGAGCCGAAGGTTTTAGATCTTATATCGGTTAGCGGGTAGTCGTAGGCGTATGCAAAGTAAAATTTGTCATATTTCAAGCCCACCATCATTATAATGGCGTCTTCTGTTCTATATGAAAAACCTGCCCAGTAATCTTCCATGTAATACATTCTTCCCGTTATATCCACTTGAATAGAATTTAAAAACATATCCGATGCCTTTACAAATCCTGACGGCTCAAACATCCAATTGGAACCAATAGGAATTTTCACTCCTGTCGTGAGAAAAAAGTGTCCCAACTCATTCCTTACATTCAAGGTGTCGCCGATATTAAAGTTATTTCCAAATACAAGGTTGCCTCTCAAGATATTAGTCATTGCAAATCCTACATGGAATTTTTGAGTTGCATAACTGGCTCCGAAGTTGAAATCGGAAATAAAAACAGATCGTTCCAATGAATTTATTATAGGATCATTCGGGTCATAAATAAGTGGTCCGTTTAAGTCTATATAATGTTGGTAGCCTGTAAGCGCCAGTCCGAAAGCCAGATTATTCAGAGGTCTGGTGTTGTTTGGCGGGTCGCCGCCTATTGCAATATGGTACGCATAAGCGGCTTGAAAGCCTGTTCTTCGCATTATTCCATTATTGTCGTTGAAAATATAGCCTCCAACTCCAACTTTACCGCCTCTTGTTGGTCTTACTATATTTCTTCTCACGGAAGTAGTGTTTGATATATAGCTGTTTTGCAGAATTCTTGTCTGAAAACTTGCCGCATAAGTGCTTGGCGCTCCTGCCATTCCTGCCCATTGTTCCCTGACGGTAAGATTGACTGACGAATAGCCGTCTCTTCCTGCAAGCGAGGGGTTTATAAGAAATCCATTCATAATATACTGCGAATACATCGGCATTTGTTGCGAGAATGTCTCTCCAAATATGAAACTCAAAATAATAAATACCGCTATATTCTTAATACTCTTCATCTTATGAACAAAATATGTCATTTTCATCTTATAATACTTATAACTCCCGATCTTGGTTTCGATACTCCGTCATTTAAATAGATTATATAATGGTATGAATCGGTCGGTAACTGCCTGCCTCCCGAAGTGCCGTTCCACTCATCCTGCAAAATATTTCTGGATCTGAACACAAGTTCGCCCCATCTGTTATATACAAAAACTTCCGCATCGGGGAACAGATCAATATTCCTAATCTTCCATGTATCGTTTATGCCATCGCCGTTTGGCGTTATGATATAATTTATTCCTATGCAATCGCCTGTGTTCAGGGAGCCGACAGTAACCGTAATAGAAGTAGTGCAGCCGTTTGCATCGGTAACAATAATGCTGTAGGTTCCGGGCGCCAAATCTCTTCTGTCACGCAATTCACTGCCATCGGACCAATACACTTTATACTGCGGCGACCCTCCCGAAATTTCCAATAAAACACTTCCGTCTTCGCTGTCAGGACACTCAGCCGGCGTAACATCGGCTATTATTGTAAGCGCTTCGGGAGCCGTAATATTTACCGCATCCTCGGCAAAACAACCATTTGCATCAAATACTCTTATTGAATAATTTCCGGGGGTTAAACCTGTAAATTCGCCTGTCGATTGCAGCGTTATTCCTCCGTCAATGCTATACCGGTATGCAGGTAATCCGCCTGTTGCCGTGATGGATATGCTTCCGTCCGAACCGTTATAACACGTGACGTTAACCGGTGTTATTGAAACAATTTCGGGCAGCGAATAGACTGTCATTGTTATAATATTGGAAGTGTCAGGATTGCCGCTTGTACACATTTCGCTTGAAGTTAAAACTACCGTAACCTTGTCGCCGTCTAACGGAACATAAGTGAATGTTGAAGAAACGGCTTCCGATACAGGCATATCATTAACCATCCATTGATAACCCGGAGTAAGTCCCCCGTTAACAGGAGTAGCAGTGAACGTTATGCTTGTGCCGAAACATACCGAATTGGCGTTTTCCGAAATCGAAACGCTTACCGGAAGAACAGGGTTAGTAGTCACACCAAGGATACTTTGTGCTCCCGTTCCGCACAGGTTTTCTCCATGCACCGTTATATCTCCGCTTGCGGCGATGTCGGAAAAGTTTACTGTAATGCTGTTTGTGCCGGCACCTGCCGTTATTGTAGCTCCCGCAGGCAAACTCCATATATAGTCTAAAGCATGGGAAATTACAGGAACGGTATAAACAACTCCTGTTTGTCCCAAACATACCATTGCAGGTCCGGTTATTGCGCCAGCCGCTTCGGGCAACGGATCGACCGTAATCGGGAAGTCTGCCGAAACGATACCGCTTCCGCAATCGTTAACGCCGGAAACCGTTAAGATGCCCGAAGTTGCCGTAATGGAAAAATCTATTGTTATTGCGTCTCCCGTGCCGTTAATGGTTACTCCCGTGCCGCTGTAACTCCAATTATAACTTGTTGCATCTGATATTAGAGGAACGGAATAAGATACTCCTGTCAGACCTTGACAAAGAACGCTCGTGCCTGTAATGGCTCCTGCCGCACCCGGCAAAAGATTAACCGTAATCGGGAAATTTGCCGAAACTGCGCCATCGCTGCAATTGTTAGTTCCATAAACCGTTAAGTTGCCTGAAGTTGCCGTAGTAGAAAAACTTATTGTTATCGTATTTCCATTATTGATAATAGTTGCTCCTGTGCCGCTGTAATTCCAGATATAACCTGTTGCGTATAATATTTCGGGAACCGTATAAGATACTTCTGTTTGACCCTGGCAAACAACACTCGGTCCTGCAATGGTTCCTGCCGCTTCGGGCAAGAAAGTAACTGTTATTTCAATTGACGAACTTACGCCGTTGCCGCAAGCGTTAGTTCCATAAACCGTTAAGGTGCCTGAAGTTGCCGTAGCTGAAAAATCTATTGTTATTGCATCTCCTGTGCCGCTAATAGTCGCCCCCAAGCCGCTGTAGCTCCAAACATAACCGGTTGCATATAATATAGCGGGTATTGAATAGGAATATCCTGTTTGATCGCGACAAACAACATCACTGCCGACTATTTCGCCTGCCGCTTCGGGCAACGGATCGACCGTGATAAAATAATCTGCCGAAACTGTGCCGCTTCCGCAATCGTTAACGCCGGAAACCGTTAAGATGCCCGAAGTTGCCGTAACGGAAAAATCTATTGTTATTGCGTCTCCCGTGCCGTTAATAGTTACTCCCGTGCCGCTGTAACTCCAATTATAACTTGTTGCGTATAATATAGAGGGAACCGAATAAATTATGCCTGTTTTATCTTGACAAACGGTAGCCGTACCGGTAATTGTTCCTGCCGCTTCGGGCAATGGATTAACTGTTATCGGAAAATTTGCAGAAACTGCTCCGTCTCCGCAAGCGTTAGTTCCATAAACCGTTAAGTTGCCTGAAGTTGCCGTAGTGGAAAAATCTATTGTTATTGTGTTTCCTGTGCCGGTAATAGTAGCGCCCGTGCCGCTATAACTCCAAACATAACTTGTAGCGTATAATATATCGGGAACTAAATAAGATACATTTGTTTGACCTTGGCAAACAGGGGTCGTGCCTGTAATAGTTCCTGCCGCTTCGGGCAATGGATTAACCGTTATTGCAATTGACGAACTTACGCCGTCTCCGCAACTGTTAGTTCCATAAACCGTTAAGTTACCGGAAGTTGCCGTAGCTGAAAAATCTATTGTTATTGTGTTTCCTGTGCCGGTAATCGTAGCTCCCGTACCGCTGTAACTCCAAGAGTAACCTGTAGCGTATGCTATCACAGGAACCGTATAAGAGACACTTGTTTGACCTTGACAAACAGGGGTCGTGCCTGTAATGGTTCCTGCCGCTTCCGGCAACGGATTAACTGTTATCGGAAAATCTGCCGAAACTGTGCCGCTTCCGCAATCGTTAACGCCGGAAACCGTTAAGTTGCCCGAAGTTGCCGTAGTGGAAAAATCTATTGTTATCGTATTTCCATTATTGGTAATAGTAGCTCCCGTACCGCTGTAACTCCAATTATAACTTGTTGCGTCTGATATGGCGGGAACCGTATAAGAGACACTTGTTTGACCTTGGCAAACGGTAGCCGTGCCTGTAATGGTTCCTGCTGCGCCCGGCAACGGATTGACCGTTATTGCAATTGACGAACTTACGCCGTTGCCGCAAGCGTTAGTTCCATAAACCGTTAAGGTGCCTGAAGTTGCCGTAGTGGAAAAGTTTATTGTTATTGTGTTTCCTGTGCCGGTAATCGTAGCTCCCGTGCCGCTGTAACTCCAAGAGTAACCTGTAGCGTATGTTATCACAGGAACCGTATAAGATACGCTTGTTTGACCTTGACAAACAGTTATCGCGCCTGTAATGGTTCCTGCCGCTTCAGGCAATGGATCAATCGTTATTGCAATTGACGAACTTACGCCGTTGCCGCAAGCGTTAACGCCATAAACCGTTAAAATGCCCGAAGTTGCCGTAGTGGAAAAATCTATTGTTATTGCGTCTCCCGTGCCGGTAATAGTAGCCCCTAAGCCGCTGTAGCTCCAGTTGTAACTTGTTGCATCCATTATTAGAGGAACCGAATAAGGTTCACTCATTTTACCTTGACAAACAGTTATCGCGCCTGTAATAATTCCTGCCGCGCCGGGCAGGGGATTTACGGTGTTGGTTATTCCTGTCGAAGTTGCGGAACACCCAAATGAATTGGTAACCTCAACACTAACAACATCGCCATTTTTAAGAGTAGTAGTCGTATAAGTTGCAGATGGTCCACTCTGAACGGGGCTGCCATTAACGCGGAAAGTATAAATTACTCCGCCGCCGGCTGTAAATGTAACGCTTATCCCTTCACAGAATATATTAGTCGGCTCGGAACTTGTTAATGTTGGAGTCGGGACAGGATTTACGGTGTTGGTTATTCCTGCCGAAATTGCCTCACATCCGCTGCCGTCAGTAACTATAACATCAACAATGTCGCCGTTTACAAGAGTCGAGGTCGTGTAGGTTGCAGACGCGCTGTTCTGAACGGGGCTGCCGTTAATGCGGAAAATATAATTTGCTCCGCCGCCGGCTGTGAATGTAACACTTGTACCTTCGCAGAATACATTTGTTGGCTCTGAGCTTGTTAACGTAGCTGTCGGCAGTGGATTAATCGTAATATTTTCTGTGGCAACACTGGTACATCCGGATGTAGAAGTTACGACAACTCTTATTTGTCCCGGAGATACGTCTCCCCATAATATTCTAACAAAATTATCTGTCGGCGAGCCGCCTAGTGTTATAACTCCTCCCGTAACCGTCCAGTTATATGAAATGTAAGCAGGATCGACATTCAAGGTGTAGGTGTGTTCCGAGCCTTCACAAACAACGGTTGCGGGCGAAACAAAAGCCGCCTGTTGAATGGGATTAATCGTAACAATATTCTTTACGGATAATATACATACGCTTGTAGTCATATCGCAAGTCAACACTCCGCCGGTAATTCCCACACCCCACTCAACCGTTACATCAGGCGTTCCCTGCCCCGAAATTATGTTTCCTCCCGTAATACTCCACACATAACTTGTAATCAAAGGATGAGAAGAAACGGAATAGCTCTTAATTTCGCCTTCGCAAGCGTCCGAATTAAGTATGGTAGTATTATCAAAAGGTATTCCTTTATGGTCAAGTATAAATTCAGTGTAAGCGGAACAACCATTGGCGTCTGTTACCTCCAGCGTTATAGTGTATGTGCCAATCGGTAGAGAAGTAACGTTAAAAAGAGGATTTGATATATAGCTTGTTGCGCTAAAGGTACTCGGCAACTCTGCAAAAGGCATTCCGGGTTCTATAACTCCCCAACTGTATGTATAAGGTCCCGTCCCTCCCGATACTTCCACTGTAAACCTCGGATAAGCTAAAGCGCCGTCAATACAAGTGCTGACTATTATATCAGATATGGTTACGGTGGACGAAACGGTAATTGTTACCGGTTTTGTTTCCGTATTGCCGTGAATATCAGTTACCGTTAAAACAACAAGTTGCTGTCCTATGTGAGTACATTCAAAAGTACTGGGAAATACGGAAAGAGAGGCAATCCCGCAATTATCATACGATCCGTTATCTATATCCGAAGCTAATAATGTGCCTGTTCCGGTTACAGGGTCGAGTATAAGATTATGCGTCTTAACGAGAACAACAGGTTTAGTGTCATCAATAACCGAAACATTAATGCTTGCTGTCGCCATGTTACCAAATTCATTCACTACGGTAACCGTTACGACAGTATTCCCGACATCAACCAAGGTTCCGGCTTCGGGAGACTGGGTAACGGTATATTTGCCGCCGGACACATCTGTTACCGTAAACGGAATTGCAGGAATAACTCCTTTACACAACTCGTTTGCCGACACCGGTGGAATCGGAGATAAACTGATTACAGGATCGGTCATTTGGAAGCCATACAGATTAGCGCCGAAACCGCTAAGACTTGCCAGTAAAAATAGAGAAACAAATAAGCGTTTATATGTCATATTTTAAAAATCCTATGTGTTTTTATGCCAAAATTTAACAATATTGATAACAAAACTTGATATCATAATCAATTTACATGAAGAAGCATCATTTTTCATACAATCTGCAATTTATTTCACAATCAACTCCAACCAATTCATAATCAACAACGTATAGCAGCCCAACAAATTGTCTGCATGTTTTTCGATTCATTGAAATTTTGCACGAGCGAATATATATATTTTTTTTAATATCTTGTACTATAATGACAAGATTATTATTTCATTAGTTGCATTATAGAAATCAAATTATCAAATTAGGCTGTTTTTATATGATTTTTTTTACTGTTTTTATATTCAATTTTAAATTACTATCAACTGAAAAAATACTCTGATAATTGAAAATTTATTTATCTTTGCGAAGTAGTAAATGAAGTAAAATATTAAAAAATCAAATTGTAATCATGGAACATAATTTAACAAAACTTTATGCCGATTATCAGGAAGGCAAAACCGACCGGCGTACTTTTATCAAAAAACTGACACTGGCAACCGGAAGTACAGCAGCCGCTATGGCTATTTTGCCCGCGTTAGGGTGTGCCGGCAGAGCTAAACCAACTCCGAACACCGATGAACCTGTAACTCAATTTATCAACTATCCCGCTCCAAAAGCGGAGATCAGAGCATTTTTGGCTCATCCCCAAAAAGAAGGAAAATTTCCGGCAGTTGTGGTAATTCACGAGAATCGGGGACTTCAGCCTCATATTCAGGACGTAACAAAACGGCTTGCACAAGAAGGCTTTTTGGCAATGGCTCCCGATGCGCTGACCCCTGTTGGCGGAACCCCGGAAGATGATCAGGCAAGAGCGGTAGAATTAATCAGAAATCTGGATAATGACGACACGGTAGATAATATGGTTGCAGCGGTAAAATATCTGAAAACGCACCCGCTATCGACAGGAAAAGTAGGCTGCACAGGATTTAGCTGGGGTGGCGCCATGACTAACTCTGTAGCTGTAAATGCACCTGACCTCGATGCGGCGGTTCCATATTATGGTCGCCAGCCCGCTACCGAAGATGTGGCAAGAATAGAAGCTCCCATAATGGCTCATTATGCCGAAAACGACCCGGGAATAAATGCCGGAATCGAAGCATTTGAAGAAGAACTTAAAAAT
>Ga0099364_10006831_pt1 | contig 16512 bp, 13 predicted proteins | sample TergutTh196P3_FD_73070 | JGI IMG/M metagenome (GOLD analysis project Ga0099364, IMG submission 73070) | Microcerotermes parvus P3 segment gut microbial communities from Pointe-Noire, Republic of the Congo - Th196 P3 | ecosystem: Host-associated > Arthropoda: Insects > Digestive system > Gut ... | reverse complement strand
ATAGGCAATTAGCGAAAATCCAAAAAACTTTTGTTTTTTACTTATAACGCCGATAATACAAGGGTAAACTGAGTTTATGTAGCGGGAGCAGTTCATGGCAAATGAAAGAAAACCATCACTGTATGTAGATAGGGGAACCATAGGTTCTTCCGATGAGTTAGACGAATACGGCGTTTGGGTGAAAAGTGAACCCCAGGACATTAGTTCTCCGGGGTCTTTAGGTTCTGATGATGATTTTGCAGTTCCGGAAATGGACGATTTTCCGGATTTTGACGATCTGGAAGCAGAAATTAGCTCCAGTTATGGCAAAGCAAAAAGCGACGAACCCATAGATATGGACTTTTCCAATGATCTTGATAACCTTGTAAGCCTTGATACTGATATTAAAGACGACGACTATAACGAAATAAGCCTGCACGATCTTATTGGACCCATAGATGATTCTGATTCCAATGATCTTGCCTCCTCCAAAGACCTCTCTACACAGCTTTTAATGAAAATTGCCAATGAATTAACTACAATACGCGCCGAATTGAGCAGTATAAAAAAAGAGTTTAGCAACCTAAGTGCTCATGGAGCCGACAGGGACAGCAATTTCTTTGGCTCTCCGGATGACGAAAAAATAGTCCTTACCGGCGACGAGATGGACAATATACTTAATAATACAGATTTTTCAGAACCAAGTGATGTTAGAGAAGATGCAGAAAATTACCAGTTTGATGACATGGAACTTGATGACATAAATTTGGATTTAGACGAAGCAGATACTGAAGCAGATACTAACAGCGAACTTGAGAGCCTGGAAGAGGAGCTCGACGGCTCTCTGGAGACTGAACTTGACGACGAACTTGAAACCCTTGAAAGCCTGGATGAAGAACTGGACGGCTCTCTGGAGACTGAACTTGACGACGAACTTGAGACTCTTGAAAGCCCTGATGAAGAAACTGACAGCCTGGACTCTGATCTGGCCGGACTCTTAAACGGAGAAATTGAAAGCCTCGAAAACCCGGATAACCTGGATGATGAACTTGATGCACTCGCTTCCTTTGACAGTGAAGTCGAGGAAACTGAGAGTGAGGATACTGCACTGGGTCTTGATGATTTAACCGATATGCCTGACCTGGATGATCTGGAATTTGATACTCTGGATACAGAAGAAATGCCCGAACTTGACTTGCTGGACTCCTTTGACACAGTGGAAGAAAGTACAGAAGAAGAAATTGACACATCCATTGCACTTGAAGAACTTAGCGATGATCTAACAGGCGACTTACTCGAAGAAAGTGAAACTACAGAGAGTAAGGGAAGTTACGATCTTTCCGGTTATGAAAACCTTCAGGCTGTGCTTGATGCCATGGACATTGAAGCTGGAACAGATACAGAAGCCGGAACGGACATTGAAGCTGGTACAGACGAGATAGAAGTCGAACAAGAAACAGATTTAACAACAGATTTTTCGGTCGATTTAAGCGACGATTTAAGTCTTGATGAAGAAGGTCTTGATCTCTCAGATCTGGAAACAGAAACAGATGAGATTGATTTATCCGATCTTGAGCCAATTGAACTTGATATAGACGAACCTAATTTTACCGACCTTGGATCTATAGATTTTGAAGATGCAGAGGAATTGGAAGTAGAATCCGAAGACGGAAACGATCTTTCCCTTATTCCCGAAGCAATGGAACCTGTCATTGATGAACCGGATCTGGATCTTGTTTCATCTGAACCGGCAGTAAGACCTGATGACACTGAGATTTCCCCTCTTTTAAAAGAGGAATTAAAATCCGTCCTTAGCTACATGGATCAGTTACTTGAATCTTTACCTGACGAAAAAATCGAAGAATTTGCCCGTTCAGAATATTTTGAAACCTACAAAAAACTTTTTAAGGAACTGGGAATTGTTTAATGGGTCTTTTGGAAAAAGCTTCTCTTAGCACCCAAACAGCAGAAGGAAGAATATTCCAATTTTTTAAAACCTATAAAAAGATTAACTGCATAGCCTATAGCGCCAGGGGATTAAACAACTCAAAATTATCTATTCAAAATATTATTGATAAAGTAGGGACTCTAATTACATTGCCTCAAGGTGATTTTGTAATTTTAATGAAAGAATCTGTGGACAGGGAGCTTGTTTCCCACCGCCTTTCTAAAAGTCTTAACATAAATCCAATTTTATCTCTGCACACAGATAACCCGGAAATCTTGATAAGCAAGATAGGGAAGGTATAAATTAGAGCTCTCCATTCGCGCTACCAGCCGGAAACAGAAGCCGAAAGATACATTAACTCCCTCAATTTAAAAGGCAGTGAAAAATATTTTATTTTAATTGAGCCGGGGCTTTCATACATAATCCCCCCTCTTAGGAAAAAAAATCCTTTGGCAAAAATAATCTCTCTTCATGCAGAAAGTGCTCCGGTTAATCCGGCTGCTCAAGCCGACTCTCTTTGGTGTCCTGACATGAATATATCTTTAAATGATTTTTTGGAAGCAGAGCTGGATGAATGCCTTGCAAAAGATATCATGCTTGTTGAATGGAAGGCATCACGTCTAATGTATGGAAAAAAATATTTATTCCTAATAGAAACCTGTGTAGAGATCATCAAGAAAAATGATGCCAATATTAGAACAACCCTTGCTTTTGGTCATATATGGCTTAAGAATTTCATTAAAAACTTAGATTTAGTATCTAATATTATACAGTATGAAGTATTTTCCAATGATATTTTAGTAACAGGAGCTGGTCCCAGTCTGGATTCCTCAATAAGTTTAATAAAAGAACACAGGGAAAAGCTATTCCTTGTGGCTTCCTCTTCTTCTATAGCTGCCCTTCATGCAAATGATATAAAGGCTGATATCATAATAAGTACAGATGGCGGTAACTGGGCACGCCTTCACTTATACGAAGTCTTTCGTGACATAGCACGCAGTGACATAGCACGCAGTGACAAAGCACGAAGTGATAGCGTCCTGTGCACAGCATTAAGCGGCGTTCTCCCTGCTCAATGCAAAGACATACCCCTTCTTTTACTTAGCGATACTTCCTCCTGGCAAAACTATATTCTAAAAAAGCTCAGGCTACCCTACCTTTCCCTTCCTCAAAGAGGCACAGTAACAGCAAGCGCCCTGGACCTTGCCTTTGCATTGAGCAGGGGAAATATTTTTGTTGCAGGTATGGATCTGCAAAATAATGATATAATAAGCCATGCAAAGCCTTACAGTTTTAACTATCTTTTGGAGGAAAAAGAAAGACGCATAAATCCCTTTTATTCACAGAGCTTTAAAAGAGCCTCCTTAATAAAAGAAGGTGCCTCCTATAAGATATACGAAGAATGGTTTAAAAGGCAGATAAGCATCTACCCAAGGTCTGTATACTCTCTTGGCAGTAATAATCCCCTTTTTAATAAAAGCCGTGTAATTGAAACTGGTAACATAAACGAAGTTCATTATAAATTGCACAGAAGGTCTCAAAACGATAGCCTAAAGGAAAAAGCTCTGCTAAGCCTAAAATCAGCTCTGGATTTAAGTCAAATAAAAATAGAGCTCTCTGCCCTGCTCTTTCCCGGTCTTAATGTCGAAAAGATAAGTAGACAGGATCTATTAAAAGCTATAAAAGAGGCAGGATTCTAACATTTTCGAAAAGAACCTTAATGCATTAAAAAACTATAATCTTCCCCTGTATATACAACTAAATGAAGATACAAACACAAGGGCAAATACGAAATATACTTTTATGACAGCTCAGAATGGGGATTTAATTCCTGCATTAAATAATAAAGCCCTTCATTCATTAATGGACCCTATAAGAGAAGCACAAAGACTTGTAGAAAGTGATGAAGGCTTTCTTGTCTTCCTGGGACTAGGTGCAGCCTACTCTGCAAAAGAAGCCCTTAAAAAAGATACAATAAATGCTGTTCTTGTTATTGATTACGATTTGCAAAGCATAAAAGAGCTGTTTAATAAGCTGGATTACTCAGATCTTTTTTCTGATTCCCGCTTTTTTTTATTGATAGATCCGAACGAGGATGAGATAGAAAACTTTTTATTATCTACTTACAAACCTGTACTTCATGGCGGCTTAAGACTTATTCCCTTACGATCAAGGACTGCAGCATCCATAGATTCTGCTCTCTTTAACAGGGCAAGTGAAGTTACCAAGCAGAGCCTTGATAAAATATCCGCCGACTACTCAGTACAGGCACATTTTGGTAAGCGCTGGTTTTCCAATACAATAAAAAATTTACTCCATGTTGGCAATAGTCCCATTGATGGGCTCTTTAAGCTCCCTCTCCCTCCAAGTCTAAAAGAAAAGAATTATCGTGCTGCTGTAATCGCTGCAGGTCCCTCTCTCTCTTTTCAGATAGAGATACTAAAGCAAAAAAAAGATACACTTTACATAATTGCAAGCGATACAAGCCTTCCAGCACTGCTTACGGATGGAATAAAAGCAGATGCTGTAATCTCCATAGACTGCCAACATATAAGTTATTACCACTTTATGCAGGGACTACCCAGGGAGAGCTTCCTTTTTCTTGACCTTGCAAGCCCGCCCTCTTTTGCTGCCTTTTCCAAAAATACCTGTTTTTTTTCAGGTTCGCATCCTTTAAGTTTATACATTAATAAAAATTTCCAGTCCTTTCCCCTTCTGGATATTTCCGGTGGGAATGTAACTTATGCTGCCCTATCCCTCGCAGAAATGCTGGGAGCAAGGCAAATTGAACTTTATGGAGCCGATTTTTCATATCCAAAAGGACTTTCCTATGCAAGAGGTACATATATACACCCCTACTTTGAAAACAAGCAAAACCGCTTTAAAACATTGGAGGCTCAAAATTCCGCCTTTTTATACAGAGTGCCCATGAGTAAAATTACAAAAAATGAATCATGGTATTATGAGAGCTCTACACTTAGATCCTACAGGGAAAGGCTGGAAGAAAAATCTGCCTCTATGGAAGCAGAACTCATCCCCATAGAGGGAATAGGCGCTCCAATTGGAACACAGACTGCACCATCGGCAAGGGCCTCAGCTAGCTTTGCACCGGCTGCTTCAAAGCTCTCCCCAGCATCTTACCCTGCAAAAAGTGCGGTCGCCTTTCTTTCAGATTACCACGACAAAATTAAAAACTTAAATATGACAGGAAATAACATAAACAGCTTTATCACCTCTTTGGATTATGATGCAAAGGAAGTATTCCTAAGCCTGCTCCCCAGTGCTGCAGCAATAAAAAAGCAGTTCCCAAAGGACAATTTTGCATCCACCCTGGAAAAAACTAAAGCTCAGTGTTGCAATATAATTTCCAGGTTAATATCCGAAAATTAACACCGTAGCTTGGCTAGTCCCAGACCATGGAAGCATAGCCGACAAAGGAGTCGGGCACTTCCCTGCTCGGCATTGCATTAGCGCTGGTTCTGTAATCAAGGAGGCGGGCTTTCCTTTCCCTGCTAAAAGCCATAGCCCCAAGGATGGCACCGGCAGAACAGGAAGAATAATCCTCCTCTGCACATTTTAATACAAGAGCAGCATTATCATTTATAACAGCATCCAGGAGCTTTTTATCGTTTACATTCATAACCCAGTCAAGGGCGGCCTTGCCGCTCCCCTTCGGAGAAAAATGGTAGTTTGCACCATAATGGGTTAAATCGCTACTGGCAACTACTGCGAGTTTTCTTTGCAATTTCTTAGCGCAAGCTGAGAGCAAAAGACCTGCATCAAAGGAAGACATATCAGCAGGGAACCTAAGCCAAAGAAGTTTAGCCTGAGGAAAATAATGCTTTAGCATGGGAAGCAGTACCTCTACAGTATTGTCATTATATCTATCACCTGCATATTCAATTTTGGCTTTTTTAAGTTCAAGGGAAAACTCCTCCCTAAGCTCTATATCAATTTCCATAAGTCCCTGGGGAGTTCTTACCGCCTCTTCCTCTGCTATTAAAAGCGGTATGGCATTCAAGTGCCCGCCAATTACCGCTATGGTCGAGCAATCTGCATCCAGAGCCGAAACTGCTTTTGCAGCACATGTGCCGCTATAAAACCAGCCTGCATGGGGAGCGAGTGCACAAAGTAAGCCTTGCGAAGCCTTACTTTGGGGATGCTCTTTTAAGAACTCATTGATGGCAGCAGCATTATCCGGATACCAGCCACGCGGGAGTATCATCTCTCTGCACTTCATGATTTATTTTACCACTATATGTAGTGGCACGCCAGGTGCTTACTCCACTAGAAAAATTCGGTGACTGTCACCTTAGCTGTCACCTTAGCTAAATAATCATTAGCAATTATACGATAATAAAATATGGCAGGTCTAGGAAAAGGCTCAGTATTCTCCTCAATTATTGCGGCAATATGTATATTGATTTATATTGCAGCCATTGCCTTTGGAGCTGTCCGAATTATTTTAAATGTCGGGGAACGCCAAAATATGGCAAAAAACGAGTTCGATGCCATTGCCGACAGAGCTACTGTTTTAGCGCTGAGTGAAACATATATGAGTGATGCCTACAAGCAGGTTATTTACAGCTCCCTTTACACATCCCGAACCCCTATACTGGCTCTTATTTTTAACAGCCCTTCCGGAACCTATTATTTTGAAACTATTGAAGGAAGCGGAATAGTTTGGAGCGGCAACACTCCACGCTTAAGAACAGGAGCAGGCTATCCCAATATACCTTTAGAATTATCCTTACGCATAGATGGCCAAAGAGCTGTAAACCTAACCGGAACTTACAGTTATATAGGTTATGACTTTTTTATCCTGGTTTTACGAGATACGCTGTTGGCAATATTAATTGCCCTTGCCGCAGCTTTTATAACCCTTACTGTTGAACTAATACTAAAAAAAAGATATGCCCATAGCCCATCATTGGACAATAACGAAGTAAAAAGTACTCATAAAAATACATCTAATAAAAATTCATCTTATAAAAGTTTTACATCAAGTTTGAATGAAAAGCTGGATTATGAACTCCGTAACTGCATAGAAAACGGGGACGATTTAACTCTTTTTGCAATGGAATTTGATCATAAATTAAGCAACGATGAATACAGGGAGTTTTACGAAGAACTTGATGCATACTTCTCCGAGGGCTTTGGAATAAAAGATTTTGTCTTTAAACGCGGTGAAAAAGGTATATATGTAATTTGTCCCGTAATGAAAATTGAAAGCGGTCTAAGAAGGGCTGAAGAATTCCAGAACCGAATTATAGAAAAAATGCCCATATCCTTTTATAATCATTCCCAGCTGCTTATAGGAATAAGTTCATGCAGGGGCAGAGCCATAGATTCCAAGCGCCTTTTATTTGAAGTAAATGCAGCAATAGAAAAAGTACTGCTTGACCCTGCTCTGCCCATTGTTGCCTTTAAAAGCGACCCCGATAAATACAGGAATTTCGTTAAAAGAAAAGTTTAAACCTGTATAGCTTTGCGATTCTAAGCCCTACTCTGCCCTATATACAAATTCATAAAATTAAATAAAATTGAGCTGTGGAAAACGCAAAAACTATAGGCTATTTCCTTAATCTCCTGGAAGGCTATTCCAAAGACGGCTATTTAAACAAGCCTTATGCAAATAGCACTGATGAAGACTACAACTTGCCTTTGGCATACATGGTAGATGAGAATGATCCCGGCAACTCCGCTTCAGGCGACCAAATTTTAGATGTAATTAATATAATAACCAGGGAAATTGATTCCTGCAATGCATGCAGCCTCTGCCATACTAGGACCAAAGCTGTACCCGGCGAAGGTGTAAAATTCCCCCTTGTCATGGTAATAGGCGAAGGTCCAGGTGCTGACGAAGATAAAAGCGGGAGGCCTTTCGTAGGCAGGGCAGGTCAACTCCTTGATAAAATGCTTGCTTCCATAGGCTTAAGCCGTGAAGAAAATTGCTTCATTGCCAATATAGTAAAATGCCGGCCTCCCGGGAACAGGGATCCAGGCCCTGAAGAAATTGCCTCCTGCCTGCAATTTATAGAAAGACAGATCACAGCCCTTAATCCCAAACTCATTCTACTTACAGGGCGCATTGCTGCACAAAATTTATTAAAGCTCAGTACAAGCTTAAAAGATCTAAGGGGAACTTTTCACAACTATGTACTAGAAGGATGTGATCCCATACCTGCCCTTGTTACTTACCATCCCAGTGCTCTACTAAGAGATGAGGCCTTAAAGCGTCCTGCATGGGAAGACCTTAAAATGCTTAAAACTAAACTAGATGCAATGCTGGAAACAAGGGGCTAAGATTGCCTTACTATGAACTTGCCTTTAATATACCTGCCAAAAATTGCTTTACCTATCTAAGGGATGAAAAAAATGAAGCGGCCTTTGGGAAAAGGGTAATGGCTCCCCTTGGGAAAAGGGACTGTCTGGGCTATATAGTAGGAGAGAGAGAAAGCCCGCCTCCCGGTTTAAAGGAGAGCTCTTTAAAAGCCATACGCAGGGTTGTAGATAAGGAAGCAGTTTTCGATAATGATGATCTAGATCTTGCAAAGTGGGTGTCCGGATACTACTTTTGCAGCTTGGGAGAGGCAATTTCTGCCATGCTGCCCTCGGGAAAGAAAATAAGAACTAATGAATTCCTGGGAATTGATTCCCAAGATTCAGGTATAGAGGGAGAAGAAGATTATATTCATTCTTCAAAATTGTCCCTTTCATATGAGCAGGAAGCAGCACTAAAAACAATCATTGAAGCAGAAAACAATGTTTTACAGCCCAAAGGAAAAATTTTTTACCTATTTGGCATAACGGGCTCAGGTAAAACAGAGGTCTTTTTGCGGGCAGCAGAAGCAATGATAAAAAAGGGGCTTACTGTTATTTACCTTGTACCGGAGATATCCCTTACCCATCAGACAGCAGAGGCCATCACAGAGAGGTTCGGCAAGGTGGCAGTGACGCTGCACTCAGGCATGACTCCTGCTGCCCGCTTTAACGAGTGGATGAATATACGCAGGGGAGATGCAAAAATAGTGGTGGGACCAAGGTCTGCCATTTTTGCACCGTTAAAAAATCTGGGCTTAATAATAATAGATGAAGAGCAGGACTCTTCATATAAGTCCGGCTCAACACCAAGATACCATGCACGCCAGGCGGCAATGAGGCGCTCATCTTTGACATGTGCACAGCTCTTGATGGGTTCCGCTACCCCTTCCATAGAAGCCTGGAAATTGATGCAGGAAGGGCTTATTACCCGGCTGGATTTAAAGCAGCGCGTTTCAGGGGGCAGCATTCCCGAGATTATTCCTGTGAGCCTTGAAAAAACAGAAGGCTGTTTAAGTACTGAATTAAAAAATGAAATTGCATTAACAGCTGCAATGAAGAGGCAGAGCATACTATTTTTAAACCGCCGGGGCTTTGCATATTACTACCACTGTAAATCCTGCGGCTACGAACTAAAATGTAAGCATTGCTCAGTTTCCCTTACCTGGTACAAGAGCCGGAACAAGGCTTTATGTCACTACTGCGGTTATTCTGTAGCAGCTCCCCGCTCCTGCCCTGAATGCTCATCACTGGATGCTTCCTTTACAGGTTTTGGCACCGAAATGGTAGAGGAAGAAGTAAGGAGAACCTTCCCTGATCTTAAGCTTATCAGGATAGATGCAGACAGTACGGCAAAGAAGGGTACTTTAAAAAAGTCGCTGGAAGCATTCAGGGCAAAAGAGGCAGACATACTCCTTGGTACCCAGATGGTTGCAAAAGGTTTAAACTTCCCCGGGGTGCGCCTGGTCGGTGTTGTACTTGCCGATACAGCCCTGCACCTTCCGGACTTCCGTGCGGCGGAGAGAACTTTCTCTCTGGTAGTGCAGGTTGCAGGCAGGTCTGGGCGTTACTTTCCCGATGGTAAAGTTATTATCCAGACTCTGCGCCCCAATGAACCGGCTATTGCTATGTCCTGCACCCTGGATGTAGAGGCTTTCTATGAGCATGAACTTGAACAGCGAAAGATGCTTAACTTTCCGCCCTATAGCAGAATGATACGCTTTACCTTCCGTTCCCCCATGGAAAAAAAAGCGGAAGATGCATCTAAAAAATTTGCTCTTATAGCCGAAAAAACTCTCCCCTCAGGCACAGATATACTGGGACCTGCTGAATGTCCCCTTGGCATTATATCAAGGCAGCATAGGAGACATGTCATACTTAGGTCACAAAATATGGGAGCCTTACACAATGGCGCTGCAATAGTTATTTCACGTTACGAAGAAATAAAGGAAAGTGGGGTTTATGTGGAAGTGGATGTAGACCCGGTAAATTTATTGTAAAACTACTTTAGTAGTTTAATTCCAGTTTTTCTTTTAAAAGTAGGATAAAATCCTTCCTGTCAATTTCCCTGGCACCCAAAGTGTGTAAATGGGGGGTATGAGTCTGACAATCTATTAAGCTGACCCCCTCTTTTGCAAGGTGATCCACAAGATATATAAAAGCTGCCTTGCTTGCATTACTCATCCTGGCAAACATGGATTCCCCAAAAAAAACAGAGTAAAGCCTTACTCCATAACAGCCTCCTACAAGCTCTCCCTTGTACCAGGCTTCTGCTGAATGTGCAAAGCCCAGCTGATGAAGTTCTGTATATGCGTCTATGATATTGTCATCTATCCAGGTTCCTTTCTGATTAGGCCTGATAATTTCACTGCAGGCCTTGATTACTCCATTAAAATCCTGGTCTATAGTTATATCAAATTTCTTGGCTTTAATAATTTTCTTCATACTGGCAGAAATATGAATATTTTCGGGAAAAAGTATAAAACGCGGATCAGGTGAATGCCAGATAACAGGTTCATTCTCCCCATACCAGGGGAAAAGCCCTTGCTCATAGGCGGATAAAAGCATACCGGGAGAGAGGTTTCCTCCCCAGGCAATAATACTATCACTTTCGGATTTTAGTGGATCTGGAAAGCTAAAACGTTGATTCACATCTAAAAAAGGAAAATTGGGATCAGGACCTGCAAATTTTTTCATTTTTATACTTTTTTAAACTTATTTATACAGCTTAAAGTAATTTATCAAGTAAAAATCCTGTTAATATGGGCTGCTTCCCTATTGGCTATTCACTTGCATAGTTGGAGAAGTAATTCTGTATCAGTACAACAGGGGTACCCCTGTCTCCTGAACCGCTTATTAAATCACAAAGGCTTCCCAATAGATCGCTTATCATGCGGGGGGTAGTCCCCAACGCACCCTGCTGTACAGAGTTTTCCCTGTCTTTTATACGTATCCTCTCACGGACAGCCTGGGCAAGAGCCTCCCCAGAAAGCCGTGCAAGCTCTGCATCGGCTATGTATTTTATCTTCAACTCTTTGGGGGTTCCCCCCAGACCGGGTGTATAGGCAGGAGAGATTACAGGGTCTGCCAGTTCCCAAATACCGCCTACTGGGTCTTTAAACCCACCGTCGCCGTAGACCATTACTTCAAAATGCTTACCTGTCTTATCCTTAAGAGCTTTCTGTAAGTTGGCAATAAAAGCTTCGCAGTCTCTTGGAAAGAGTTTTACCTTTTCTTCGGTTGCAGTATTGGAACCAAGAAGGCCGTATTTATGATTGTAACCTGAGCCATCGACAGATGAGGTCATTATATCATGAAGACCCAGAACCTTGGGTGCTCCGGCTTTCTCCAGAAGGGACTTGGTTCTGAACCTTGTATGTATGTCGCAGCAGAGTACATTGTCTGTATATTTTAGTATATTACGGGGGTCGTTGGAAAAGACTATCTCTATATTGCTGTTAACACTTTTGTAAAATTCTACATAGTCTATGCCGGTAAACCTGTGTATGGTTTCATAGCCAAAAATATCACGGAAGCTTTTTTCATCAAAGTTATCTGAATAGGGATTTACATTAAGGGTTTCCAGCATCTCAGGATCAAAAAGAGCATTGCCAACTTCGTCTGATGGATATGAAAGCTGTATATAGATCTTGTCCGAAGACAGGGCAATGGCTTTTAAAAGTATCCAGAAACGGTTACGGCTTAAGATAGGGAATACCAGTCCTAAGCTTTCCAGGTTCTTGCCTTCGCTGCCAAACTTGCTGCGCACATCAGAGGCAATCTGGCTGCAGGTGGCATAGTTCCCCTGGGTCCGCCCTACTACGGTTTCGGTAACGGCAAGTATATCACCGTCATTTAATTTAAAGCCTTCATGTGATGCAGCATTGTTAACGCTGTCACATATCATGCTTATGGCATCATCTCCGTACTGAAAGATTGGCGTTACAATCCCTCTGGCACATACTCCTGTATACTGCATGAGTACCTCTTAAGCTAAAACAGTTTCGTTTATGTCTTCGGAAATATCTTCGCTTTCGTCTTCTTCAAAAGACTTTACTACCTTGATTCTATATTCATCATCAAAGTAATCGGCAAGGGCCTGCCCACCTTTTTCCAGTCTTCCAAAAAGAACCTCATCCACAAAGAAGGATTTTATATGCTGCTCTACTACGCGTCCGACATTGCGGGCACCGGAATCACGGCTGTAACCGTCTTTTGAAAGCTGCTCTATACAGGCTTCCGTTACTTCCAGTGTAACCTTCTTTTCTTTGAGCTGAGTTTTAAAGAGATCCAGTTCCTTGTTAACAATAGAAGCCATCATATCCATGGAAAGATGACCAAAGCGCACGACTGCATCAAGACGGTTCCTGAACTCGGGAGTAAAGATCCTCTCCACAGCTCCGTCTACAACTTCACCGTCCATTACCCTCTCTCCAAAGCCTATTAAACTTTTGCCTATATCTCTTGCGCCGGCATTGCTGGTCATAATCAAAACCACGTTGCGGAAGTCCGCCTTGCGTCCGTTATTGTCGGTAAGGGTTGCATAGTCCATTATCTGAAGGAGTATATTGTAAATGTCCGGGTGCGCTTTTTCTATTTCGTCAAGAAGCACAACGCCGTGCGGCTGCTTGCGTATGGCGTCTGTTAGAAGGCCGCCTTCCTCGTAGCCTACATAACCGGGAGGAGCGCCGACCAGGCGTGAAACAGTATGCTTTTCCTGATACTCACTCATGTCAAAGCGGTGCATTGTTACACCAAGGACATCGGCAAGACTCCTTGCCAGCTCTGTCTTTCCTACTCCTGTGGGACCTACAAAGAGGAAGTTTGCCACGGGCTTGTTCTGGTTTCTAAAGCCGGCGCGGGATCTTTTTACAGCATTCACTACGGTCTTAACAGCATCGTCCTGACCGAATATGCGTTCAAAAAGCCGCTTTTCCAAAAGGCGGAGTTTATCCTTTTCGTTGCCGCCAACCGAGCGCTCGGGGATACGGGCTATTTTGGAAATTACAGTTTCTATTAAGGGCAGCCCTATCTCTATTTTTTCTATGACAGTCTCTTTGTCATCTTCGCTTTCATCTTTTAACTCGGAATTAATTTCCGGTTGTATGCTTTCCTGGAAAGAACCAGAGGACTGTTCCATCTCTAGCTCTACCTTGGTTTCCTTCTCTTCTTCTTGGGCAGCCTCTGCGTCTTTTTTGTAGGCGGCAATCCTCGCGTAAGAACCAGCCTCGTCTATCACATCTATTGCCTTGTCGGGGAGGCGCCTTTCTGTGATGTACTGGGCGGAAAGCCTTACAGCTCCCTCCACAGCTTCTTCGGAATATAAGACATGGTGGTAATCTTCATACTTATTTTTAAGCCCAAGGAGTATCTTAATTGCGTCTTCTTCGCTTGGCTCATTTATGTCTATTTTTTGAAAGCGTCTGGAAAGTGCTCTGTCCTTGTCAAAAAATTTGCTGTATTCTTCGTGTGTTGTAGAACCTATGCATCTTAGCTTGCCGCTTGTTAATGCCGGCTTTAAGAGGTTAGAGGCATCCAGAGCAGAACCGGAAACAGAGCCTGCACCTACCAGGGTATGTATCTCGTCTATAAAAAGAATTGCCCTTTCTTTTTTAAGCATTTCTTCTACTACTCTTTTTACCCTTTCTTCAAAGTCGCCCCTGTACTTGGTTCCGGCAACCAGGGCACCCATGTCCAGAGAGTAAATTAAAAAATCCTTTAAGGTAGGAGGTACTTCACCTCTTACTATGCGCTGGGCAAGCCCCTCTGTAATGGCAGTTTTGCCAACGCCGGAATCTCCCACATGAACAGGATTATTTTTTAGCCTTCTGCAGAGAACCTGCACAGTTCTATCAAGCTCCGCCTCTCTGCCTATAACAGGCTCAAGCCTGTTTTCTCTGGCAAGGGAGGTTAGCTCTGTGGCAAACTTTTCAAGAGCGCTTTTCTTTTTATCCCTTGCCTTGCTGCCTGCATCATGATCATCATCACTGTGCTCCCTGTCCCTTCTTCTTCTATCCCTTTCGTAATGACGCTCTTCTCCCTTAACATCATCAAAGTCAAGCTCATGCAAGTTACCGCTGCCATGCGAAATTATGCTGACTAGATCATAGCGCCTAACGCCTGCCTGCCTTAGGTAGTAGGAGCAGTAGTTGCGTTCTTCGTCGTAAAGCGAAACTAAGATGTCGGCGGCTTCCAGGCTTGCCTTCTGAGCTGCCTGACTGGACATTACTGCCCTTTCTATAACGCTTTGAAAATGTACTGTCTGTATGGGATCTGCGTCGGGTATAACAGGGATTTTGCTGTCAAAAAACTTTTCCATCCCCTGCTTTAAAGTATCCATGTCCGCACCGCAGGCAAGAAGTATGTCCTGTATTTCGTCCAGATCCAGGGCCACATAAAGTATATGTTCCGGGGTTAGATACTCATGACTTCTTAGCTTGGCTTCGGTATAAGCTCGGTTAATTATAGTCCTTACAGGACCTGAAATTTTCATATTGCTCCTCGGTAACTACGCTTCCTCTACGATACACTTAAGGGGATACTCATACTGCTTGGCAATACTGTGTACCTGGTTTGCTTTGGTAACAGCAATGTCCCAAGGATACAAGCCCACAATTCCCCTTCCATTATTGTGAACCCTTAACATAATTGTTTTGGCTTCTTCAGCATTAAGATGAAAAACAATCTTTAGAACCTCTACGACAAATTCCCTGGTGGTAAAATTATCGTTTAAGAGTATGACCATATAGTCCTTTGGCTCTTCTGTTTGTTCCTCGTTCTTTGTTAGTAACTCGGTTTCACCTTTATCTCTAACAGCCATTTTTATGCTCTACTGATATAATACACAATTCCAGCAGAAAAGGCAACGGTCATATACTTAATCCCATATAATCCACAGTCCTGTATACCAGGGAAAATACCCTGAAAATCATGCGACTTCAATATTTTTCTCACCTTCTATCCCTACCCCTGCAAATTATTTTCAGGATATTTTCCCTGGCCTTCAAATTTATCCTCAAATTTATTACCCAAGATATGGACTAATATATCTTTAGTACAGCGGGAACAGTGGACATAAAAAATTTGTTGAGCCCCAAGTCTGTTTAGCTACCGTAAGGTGCGAAACCTTTTTTATGGCCGCTGTTCCCGCTGGTTTGAATAATTTTCTGGATTAATACATTAATTTAATCGTAAAAAAGGGAAATACCATAGACTTTTTCGGCTCCACCTGCCAATAGGGCTCTGGCACAGCTATCCATGGTTACACCTGTAGTTATTACATCATCAAAGACTATGGCAATTTTGGGGGCTATGCCTTTGCAGATTATCCTGCCTTTAAGGTTAAGCTCCCTATCTTGCCTGTTTAATTCTTTCTGGCTCCTGGATTTTCCCCTTTTTAAGCAGGAATTTACAGGGAGTCTGTCTTTTTTTATTAAACTTGCCAGAAAGTTTATCTGATCCCAGCCCTTTGCCTTTAATTTTCCAGGTCTTGGGGGCACAGGAACCCATTCGGCAAGAGAGATGTCATCAATATTAAGATATTTTAGGCTATCTATTAGACATTCTACAAAATAATTACCTAATCCTAACGATTGCCTGAATTTATAAGCCGCCAAAACATTTTTAAAACTCCCGGTATAGGGAAAAAGCTTTATTAACCCAGAAAAAAGGCCATTTTGTTCTTTATTGCGGCATAAAAGACAGAGATCCTTTTCGGAGATCAAAGGTTTACCGCAAATTTTACACTTTTCATACAACTGCATATAAGTTTTAAGGTAAGAATAACATTTACTGCATAAGCCATAAAAACTTTCAAAGGAGCCGTAAAGGTAGCTCCCGCAATGGGCACAGCCCTCCGGGAAAAATAACTCTCTAGCGTTATAGATTAATCGCCGGGTGCTATTTTCACGAATCACTTGCTAAGCGTTGCTTTAATTCATCCAAGGATTTTACTTGATTTATTATTTCCAGTATTTCTTTATCTCTTTCACGCTTTGCTGTGATAAGCATGTCTTGCATATCCATTTGGTACTTGTACTCACTCAATAGACGAGCCCGTTCTATCTCATCTTTGCTTACACTCATTAATACCTGGCCTGCCATAGCTATACCTTCCTCACATTCAACTATCATATTTATTTTATCACGTTTATCCCTGTGGGTCAAATATTCCAGAAAAACCGCCCAGCGTTCAGATGAGGTCATCTGTCCTATTGGTTTTTCTACTATCTCATCAAGTTTGGTTAGTTCAATAGTTATAATTT